>Ga0081539_10001403_pt1 | contig 41516 bp, 32 predicted proteins | sample TabmetS4T2R2_FD_71023 | JGI IMG/M metagenome (GOLD analysis project Ga0081539, IMG submission 71023) | Tabebuia heterophylla rhizosphere microbial communities from the University of Puerto Rico - S4T2R2 | ecosystem: Host-associated > Plants > Roots > Rhizosphere ... | reverse complement strand
GGGAAAGGTTTTGAAAAACTCGCCCCGCAAGGGGGGAATAGTTTTGAAAAACCTCACCCTAGAGGGGGGAAAGGTTTTGAAAAAGTCGTCAGGAAAGGGTCCCTAGGTTTTGAGAACCGACACCGCGGCGACATGATTGTAGAGGACGTATGGCGTGACGGCTCCATTTGGTGGTTAGCCGGCTCACGGCCCACGCGGATCGAGTTGCTGAACGAGGAGCATACGTCCATCTGGGGACCAATTTGGTCGCACCTGGCGCTTGTCTCGTGGTGAGATTTCCCTGGCTTCCGGTTCCTCAAGGCCGATGACCATGACAGGCAGGCGATCTTTCGACCCGGCCCCGAACGCCAGGAGACGGCTGTCGGGCGACCAGCAGGGTCTCTGATCGAAGCGGGAGGACTGCACGACGCGAGTCTGTTTCGATCCAGGGTCGCATAGTGTAGATCTGGCTTGTGCCATCGCGTTCGGAGTCGAAAGCAATCAACTTTCCATCGGGCGACGCAGAGTGATTGGCGGCGAGCGGGCGATTGGACGCAGCCTTCGCGTCCAATGACGGACATCGGGTCATCGCCTCGCAGCGGCCAACCTGCTGATGATCGACGACTTCTGGGGCTTTGGCGAACGGCCGCTGGACATGATTGGCCGCCGCCGTTGGCGGCCAATCGCGTTCGCGCGACGTCAGAGCCTGTCGACGGGGCTGCGCACGGCGAGCGGACCACGATTGAGCACGTGCGTGTACACCATCGTCGTGCTGACGTCCGCATGGCCAAGCAGCTCCTGCACGGTCCGAATATCGTACCCGCCCTCGAGCAGGTGCGTCGCGAACGAGTGCCGGAAGGGGTGTGGGCCGACACGCTTCGTGATGCCGGCCTTTCGCGCCGCATGTGCGACGGCCTTCTGCACGACCGATTCGTGCAGGTGGAAGCGGGTCGGCCGTCCCCATTTCGGATCCGTACACACTCGAGATGCCGGAAAGACGAATTGCCAGGCCCACTCGGTAGGTACGTTCGCACGCTCCGTTCGCCGACTGTAATGCTTCGTGCAATCGCCTGACGAACGCGATCGAGGAGCTTCGGTGCGCCCGCAGCAGTCGCGGGGCGTGATTGACCCGCGCCAACCGTCTGGACGTTGCGATTCGAGTCCATCGCGGGAAAAACCTCTCGACGACGATGGCATCGTCGAAGCGAAACCCGTCAATCAAGATGGACCGCAGACCACCTGAGACAATTGGATGCAACAACAGGCCGCGGAACAATCTATTCTCAGGAGGTGAACGTCTAACTTACCAGTTCGAACGGTCTGTGCGAGTGCGAGCTTCGTGAATGCGTTTGGCTTGACAGCCTCATGAAGTTTCCGTGGTTCCGCCCATTCGTTGGGTGGCGATCAGTCGCCTGGCCTTAACGTCGAGCCCTCGTCACGCGGACGTTCTATCCATGTGTCGATACAGACCCCGCCGTTAGACCATGCAGCCACCACAGACGCGAAGGTGACCTGTGTGGCTTCAACCTGATACCGTGATCAGCCCTGAATCCTGATCCCAGATTCCCGATTCCTCCCGGCGTCAGCCGACGCGCGCCGACTCTGTGTGGTGAGCCAACGGCAGCGAGAGGGTAGCGCGAGTGCCACGCTCGCCGCCGCGCCCTTCCACGGTCAGGGAGCCGCCGTGCGCTTCCGCGATCTGCCGGCTGAGGACGAGGCCGATGCCCGAGCCACCGGGCTTGGTCGTGAAGAACGGCACGAAGAGATTCGCGGTGCTCTGAATGCCCGGTCCCTCGTCGTCAATCCAGACCGCCACGCGACCGTCGACGACGTTCCATCCCGCCATCACCCGACCGCCGGTTTCGAGCGCCGCATCGATGGCGTTGCGCAGCACGTTGATGAGCAGCTGCTCGAGCTGTGCGACATCCGCGTTGATCGTTGCGTCCGGCCCCTCGTCCAGACTCACCGGCACGCGCCGGTCGAGCGCGGTCACGCGACGCATGATCATCGCCAGCGACGCCGGCTGCATGCTGGGTGCGGGCAGACGCGCCAGTTGCGCGTATGCGGACGTGAACCGGCTGAGACCGTCGGCGCGCGAAGCGATGATCGACAGGCCACGCTGCATGTCGTCGCGCCAGTCATCGGGTGTCGGGGTACGGCTGATCAGCGCGCCGAGGCTGCCCGCGATCGACTTGATTGGCGCAAGCGAGTTGTTCAGCTCGTGTCCAATGACGCGGATCAGCCGCTGCCACGCTTGTCGCTCCTGTTCGCGCAGCGGCTGACTGACATCGGCGAGGACCAGGAGCTCGTGTGGTTGCCCGCCCTGCCAGAACTTTCGTCGCCGTACTTCCCAGCGTCCCGATGCGCCCGGAAAGCTGATGTCCTGCACGCGATCGTCGGGCCGCAGGACCCGCATCAGACCGAGATCGTTCGCGCGCTGTCCAAGCAGTGCCTGCGCAGACTGATTCAGCAGCCGTTCACCGTAGCGATTGATCAAGACGAGCCGTTCGCTGCTGTCGAAGGCGAAGATGGCCACATCCAGTTCCGCCATGACGCCGCGCAGCAGCGCCGTCGCTTCCTGCGCGTCGAGACGCTGCGTTCGCAGCGTATCCGCCAGCAGGTTCAGCTCGTGGAGCACGGCGCCAAGGGGATCGGAGGGTTCGGCTCCGCGCGCGCGGATCGAGAAATCGTCTTCGCGCAGAGCGGCGAGCACGTTCGAGATCGTGCGCAGCGGATGGACGATACGCTCGCGCAGCCAGTACGTGCAGCCAAGCCACATCGCCACGATGGCAACGGAGACGGCCCATTTGATCGATGTGTCCAGACTGCCGAGCCACAGGAGCGCGAGAGCGGCCAGCGATGCCGGCATTCCCGAAACGACCGCCAGCAGGATCAGCCGCCGGTCGAGCGCGAGCCTCACAGGCGATACCGTTCGAGGCGTCGATACAGCGCCGAGCGGCTCAGGCCGAGCGCACGGGCGGCGTTGCTGACGTTGCCGTATCGCGCCATCGCTTTGCGAATGAGGAACGCCTCGACCTCCTCGAGGCTCATCTCCTCGAGACGCGCCTGCGACTCCGGCGCGCTGCGCAAACCGAGATCCGATGTCCGAATCTCCGGCGGTTGTGCCATCAGCACCGCACGTTCGACCACGTGATCGAGCTCGCGCACGTTGCCAGGCCAGGCGTACGCGAGCAGCGACTTCATCGCCGTCGCATCGAACCCCGCGAGTGATTTGCGGTAGCGCTGCGCGTGCGTTCGCAGGAAGTAATCCGCCAGCGGTCCCACGTCCTCTCGCCGTTCGCGCAACGGCGGGAGGCGGATTTCAACGGTGTTCAAACGGAACAACAGGTCCTGACGGAAGCGTCCGCCGGCGACCTCCGCGTCCAGATCGGCATTGGTCGCGGAGATCAGCCGCACGTCGCCTTTGCGGGTCTTCGACGATCCCAGACGCTCGAACTCACCGGTCTCGAGCACGCGCAGCAGCTTCTGCTGCTGGCTGAGCGGCACGTTGGCGATCTCGTCGAGGAACAGCGTCCCACCGTCAGCGAGCTCGAAGCGTCCGACACGATCCTGCTTCGCATCGGTGAACGCGCCTTTGACATGGCCGAACAGCTCGCTCTCGAACACACCCTCGGAAACCCCGCCCGCGTTCACGGTCACCATCGCGCGACCCGCCCGCGGCGACACCGCGTGCAGCGCCTGCGCGACCACGCCTTTGCCTGTGCCGTTCTCGCCGAGGATCATCACGTTGGCATCCGACGGTCCGACCCGCGCGATGATCTGCAGCACCGGCTGCATCGACGGCGCCTGCGCGATCAGCTTCGGCAAGCCATCCGCCTGCAGGATCTGCGTCTGCGCCTCCAGCCGCGTCGTCTGGCGAAGGGCGCGACCCAGCTCCGTCTGCGTCCGCAGGATCGTCAGCAGACGCTCGTTGTCCCACGGCTTCTGGATGAAATCGCGCGCGCCACGCCGCATCGCTTCAACGGCGAGCGGCACCGATCCCCATGCCGTCATCACCACGATCGGCGTCGCATCGTCGGTCGCGCGAATCTCGGAGACCAGATCGAGTCCCTCGTGGCCCGACGTCGTGTCACGCGCGTAGTTGAGATCCATCAGGACGACGTCGTAGTCGCGTCGCTCGAGCAGTCGCATGACCGCGCCCGGCGAATCGGCGGTGTCGATCTGGTAGCCCTCCGGTTTGAGAAGCAGTCGGAGCGCTTCGACGACGTCTGCCTGGTCGTCGGCGATTACGATGCGTGCGGACGATGGAGGCATGCGGGTCGCGTGTCGGCGAAGAAGGGCCGCGTCAGACGATGTATTCGTAATGGGTAAAGATATGGTATCTTTACAGACATGGCGCGACTGGTCAATGTGCGTCTGGACGAGCAATACCTGCGCAAGGCGGCGAAACTCCGCGCTGAGGGTGTTGCGCTGTCCGATCTCGTGCGCGAGGCCATTGATACGAAGTACGACCAGGTGATCCGCTGCCGCCGCAACAGCGACGATGCCGGTGCCGTTCTCGCCCGTATCTTCGAACAGTGGCCCGATCCACCGGACCTCGAACCTGTCCAATACAACGTACACGAGCGCAAAGAGGCGCGCGCCGCGATCCTGAAAAAGCTTCGATCGCGCAAGCGGTGATCCTCGTCGATACCGGCCCCCTGGTCGCGCTGTGTAACCCTCGCGATTCGCTGCACGGACGGGCCGCGACCGAATTTCCCTCGCTGATCCGGCGCGAGTTCTCGATCTGCGAACCGGTTCTGGTCGAGACCTGCTTTCACCTCCGGCATCCGATCCAACGACGCCGTTTGCAGGAAATTATCGAGCAGTTCGACGTTCACTCCGCCGACGTCGCGGACGTTCATGCGTTCCACCTCGACGTCTTTCAGTGGCTCGCCAAATACGCGGACCATGAGCCCGACTGGGCCGACGGCTGCATCGCCGTGCTTTGTGGATACCATGACCGGCTCAAAGTCTGGACCTACGATCCAGAGTTCAAGACGACATGGCGCCGCCCGGACGGTTCGGCGATTCCCCTCGCAATCAAGCTATAGCCCTCACTCCGCTCTGAGCGCGACGACCGGATCGACGCGCATCGCGCGGCGCGCGGGTGCCAGCGCCGCACTGAGGGCGACGACCGTCAGCATCGCCATGACGGACACAATCACGACCGGATCCCGCGGCGCAGCGCCGTAGAGCAGCGTCGTCAGGAACTGCGACGCCGCGGTCCCTCCGGCAACTCCCACCGCTCCACCAATGATGACGCAGGCGCCGGTCCGTCCCAGCACGCTCCGCAGCACCTGTGGGCGGCGCGCACCGACGGCCATCCTGATGCCGATGTCACGTGTGCGCCTGCTGACCGCGAACGCCGCGATGCTGTAGACGCCTGTGATCGCCAGCAGCAGAGCAAGCGCGCCGAAGGCGCTCAGTGCGAATCCGGCGGCGTTCGACGGCAGAAACGCGAGCGAGATGACGTCCGTGGCCGCGCCCTGATAGAGCACCGGAACGCGCGGGTCGAGAGCAGACACCACAGCCCGGACCTCCGGCACGATCTCGTCGATCGGGCGGCTGGCGCGGACGAGCACGGCCACATTACTGTCAGCGATCTGCGTGCGCGGACGGAACAAGACGAGTTGCGGCGACTCGGTAAGGGTCCTGTACTTGCCATCCTCGGTGATGCCGACGATCTCGACAAGGCGGCCGCCGGTCCGGAATCGGCGACCAACGGCGTTGGTCGTGCCGATGACGCGACGGGCAAACGTCTCGTTCACGATGGCGACCGATGGATGCATGCGATCGTCGAGAGCGGTGAAGTCGCGACCGGCGATCAGACGGGTACCGACCGTCTCGAAGTACGCGGGCGTCACGTGATAGTAGCCAACGTCGAACGACCGATCCGGAGCGAAGTTCGTCTCTCCTTCTCTGAACGCCCCGGTCGACGACTGATCGATGGCAAGCGGAATCGACGTGGTGATCGCCGCATGCGTCACGCCGCCGACACGCGACACGGCCGCCAGCACCTGTCTGTCGAACGCGAGCGTCTGCTCACGTGAGTATCCGAGGAGGCCGACGTCGAGGACGACCAGGCCAAAGCGGTCTGGCGTGATGCCGATCGGCGCGGATGCAGCGGCGCGAACGCTCTGGATCGCGACTGCCGACGCGGTCAGCAGCAGTGCACACGCTGCCACCTGCACCATCAGCAGCCATTCGCGCGCACTCCAGCGACGGCGCGCACCACCACTGGTCACCGTCTGAAACGAGGTGAGCAGAGGAAGACGGACGGTCCAGGCGCGACGGCTCGCGGCAACAGACGCGACGGTCGCCGCAGCGATCGCGGCGGTCGCGGCAAACGCTATCACGATGCGATCGGGATTCACGTCGACCTGGAATGGCAGATCGGCGGGAGTCCAGGCCGTGAGCTGTTTGAGGACCCCCGCAGCAACGAGATAGCCTGCGGCTGTGGCGAGCGCAGTCAGGGTGAGCGTTTCCAACGTGACGTCGCGGATCAGCTCGAGGCGTCGCGCGCCGAGGGCGAGCCGGATCCCGATCTCCCGTGTCCGATCGATCACGCGGGCGGCCAGCAAACCACCCATGTTCACGCAGGCGGTCAGCAGGACGAGCACGGCCAGAATCATCACGCCAGTCACCATCGCCCGCGCAGGCGTTCTCACTCCGTCGCCGAACAGTCCCGCGCGCGTCAGCTGAAATCTCGCCGGCGTGTCGGAGTCCGGGTGCTCGCGGGCCAGCACCGTGGCAATCGACGACAGGTCGCTCTCCGCTGCCGCACTCGACACGGACGGCGCCAGCCGGCCAATCATCATCGTGTTCTTGGTGAAGCGATTGTCCAGCCACGATCGCCCCTCGACCTGTTCCTGCATCGCCATCGGAATCCAGACATCAGGGCGATAGATGACCTCTGTCCCGATGAAGCCGGCCGGCGCGACACCGATGATCGTGTAGGGTCGATCGTTGATGCGAATCCTCCGTCCGGCGACCTGCGGATCGCCACCAAACGCCGCACGCCAGAACTGGTAGCTCAGGACGACGAACGGTGCAGCGCCTCGGTTCGCGTCATCGCTATCGGTGAAGAGTCGTCCGACGGCAGGCCGTACGCCGAGCATCGAAAAGTAGTTGCCTGTCGCGAGGTAACCCCAGACACGGCGGCTGCCGCTGTCAGTGTTGAGCGCCATCGGCGCGATGCGAAATCCCGCCAGGTCCGCAAACGTGCGATTGCGCGCGCGGAGATCGCGATACGCAGGAAACGACTCCGAAAACATGCCGGACCGAGCGACGAAATACACGCGATCGGCGTCGGTAATCGGCAGCGGCCGCAGCAGCAAACCACGCGCGATACTGAACACGACCGCGTTGGCGCCTATCGCCAGACCGAGCGTGACGAGACCGAGGATGGAGTAGGACCGGTGACGAATCAGCGTGCGCAGTGCGTATCTGAGATGTCGCATACGTCTGTTCCGACGGAAGGGTGTCGACCGGAAGATTGTCCGAAGCCGATTGCTCTATCAATCGGTATGCCGCCGCAGGATTCAGAGAATTCCTGCGAGAAACGACGTGATGCGTCCGCCGGCGGGATTGGTCGTCCCACGAACGGACAGCCTCGCGAGGATGCCTCGGGGTCATCTTCCGCCCGTTCGCAGGGACTGGTAGACGTCCTGGCTGAAGCCGCCCCTGAACGAGTAACCGCAGCACAACGGGATGCTCCACGAAATCACATAGAGCACCACCAGCGCGAACGGCACGCGCCGAACAGCGTCGCTCCGTCGGACGGTGTCTGCAAACACGATCGTGAACAGGCTGAAGACATACACGTACACCCAGCGGCCCCAATCGATACTCACGACATAGAGCGGAAGCATCCACAGGAGTGTTCCTCCGATCAGGACCGCGCGCGCGCGGCCCCACCAGCGCACTGCCCAGAGAGGCACCAGCGAGACGGCGAGCGCCGCGACGTGGAACAGGGTGTACGTGGGAACGGCGATCTGCCGCTCGACGAACCCGTATTCGATGCCTTTATCGAGCCACGCAAGCGCGCCGTCGCAGATGCTGTCGCGAAATCCCTGATCGCGAAGCGACGCGCACAACTCCGTCATCGTCGCGGAATCGATTGGAAACACGAGCGCAGTTGCGATACCCGCCATCGAGACGAGCACGAAGAACAGGGCGAGACGCTGCGCCACGCGAGTGGAGATGACCGAGTCCGTCCAGGACAGATACACGAGTCCCAGAAAGAACGGCAGCATGAACGCGGCAACCTCGTGTGAAAAGGCGGCCAGGACGAACAACACACCAACGATCACGATCCGGGCGCGGGTGATCTGCTGTCGCGCATGGCCGACGGCGAGAAGTGCCAACGGCAGGAATGCGAGGATCTCCTTCCTGGGAGAACGTTTTCGAAGCAGGTACTGCCAAGTGCCGCCCTGGAGCCAGGCACCGTCCACCAGACCCAACTCCCGCTCGGCGCGAGCGCGGTCCGCGGCGGACACAGCCGCGGCCCAGCGGATGTCGATGCGTTCCGCCCGCGGGCCCTGCGTCAGGTGCAACCACGCGAGGAACGCAGCCGCGAGAGACGTCGCCGCGATGAGAAAGGCGAGAACGCTTCTTGCGGTCACTCCTGGTCGATATAGCCGTCGCGCAGCTTGATGATCCGCGACCCGTACGCCGCGTTCGCCTCCGAGTGCGTCACCTGCACGATCGTCGTGCCCTGGTCGTTCAACTGCTTGAACAGCTCCATGATCTCCTGCGCCTGCGAGGAGTGTAGGTTGCCGGTGGGTTCGTCGGCAAGAATCACCGCCGGTTTCGCCACGATCGCGCGCGCCACGCCCACCAGCTGCTGCTGTCCGCCAGACAGCTGCGTCGGATACAGATCCTTCTTCGCGACGATGCCGAAGCGATCGAGGACGTCGGCAACGATGCTCTGACGTTCGGACTTGGGCACGTCGCGATACGACAGCGGCAACTCGATATTTTCGTAGACGGTGAGATCGTCGAGCAGATGATAGGCCTGAAAGACGAACCCGATCGTGCGCTTCTGAATCACCGACCGCTCCTTGGGTGCGAGGCGGTGAATGGGATGTCCCATCAGGGAGTACTCACCGCTCCAGGCGTGATCGTGCATGCCGAGGATGTGCAGCAGCGTCGATTTGCCCGCCCCTGACGGTCCCATGATCGACACGAACTCGCCCGGCTTGATGTCGAACGTGATTCGCCGCAGCACCCACGATTGACCTGGGCCGACCGGAAACGATTTCTCCACCCCCTGAGCGCCGATGAGCGGCGCCGTCGGATCGAGGCGCGCGTCGTCCGGGGCCGACGCGAGGTTGCTTGCGCGTTTGAACAACATGCATCTACTCCGATCTGAGGGAAATCATAGGGTCTACGCCGGCTGCGCGACGAGCAGGCAGGTGCGCTGCAAGCAACGCAATCACGACCAGCGTTCCAGTAGCCGTCACCAGGACGACCGAGTCTTGAGGCTCCACGCCAAAGAGCAGCGCGCGAAGGGTGAATCCGGCGGCGATCGCTGCCGGAACGCCGGCAACCAACCCGGTCGTGACCAGACGCACTGCGTCTGCGAGCACCATCGCGTGCATCCTGGTTGGATTCGCGCCAAGCGCCAGGCGCACTCCCAATTCCTTCGTGCGCTGGACAACCGCCTGCGACAGGACAGCATAGACGCCAATCGCCGCCAGCAGGACGGCCACGACGCCAAACAGAACCAGAACCGCGGCTTCGAATCGCCGCGGCGCTACGGCGCCGGCAACGACGTCGGACATCGGCCGAATCGCGTCGATCGAGACCTGCGCGTCGAGTCCGCGGATGATGTCGCGCGCCGCTGGAGCAAGTGCCGATTCGTCTCCCGTTGTTCGGAGCGCAAACGCCACGTCGTTCAGGAAGCCCTGCCAGTACGGAAGGTACACCGACAGCGACGGCTGGACGTCAAGACCCATAGCGCGAACATCGGCAACGGTTCCGATGACCGTGATGAGCCGGCCGGGATCGAGCGCGAGCCGGAACTGTTTGCCGATCGGATCCTGTCGCGGCCACAACCGCGCCGCCATGCCGCGTGAGATCACGGCCACATCGCGCACGGTGTCAGTCGTCTGAAACAGGCGCCCGCCTGTCAGCTGAATGCTGAGGGTCCTGAAATATTCGGGGTCGACTGAGCGAACGTCGCCAAGCGGGCGCTCCTGCAGTGGAATCGGAGCGTCTTCGGTGCCCGCCGCAACAGCCAGAGAATTCGTCGCGACGCCGTTGAGCGGCAGTCGATTCACGAGTCCTGCTTCCGTCACTCCGGGCAGCGCACGGAAACGTTCCAGGGCAACGCTCAAGACGGCGGCCTTCGCTTCGCGGGTCTGGTAGCGAGTCGGTGACAATCCGACCTGCACGGTGAGCACATGCTCCGTCGCGAAGCCACGGTCGACCCCCAGCACGTTGAAGAAGCTACGAATGAGCAGACCCGACGCCGTCAGGCAGACGACCGCCAAGGCGACCTGGGTCGCCACGAGCAGACGTCTCGTGGCCCGATCGCGACGGTCGTGTCGGGTCATGTTGCCGTAACCGCGGATCGCGTCGATGACGTTCACGGCTGCAGCGCGGACAGCAGGCAAGACGCCCAGCATGCTCGCGCACAGGGCGGTCAGAGCGAGGGCGAATGCGAGCACCCGGGGATTGACCGCCACCTCGTCGAGGCGGGGTACGTTTGCCGGCACGATCGCCACGACAAGAGGCAGAGACACGTATGCGATCACGGCGCCGATCGCCCCACCAGTTGCCGAGATGATCACGCTCTCGAGCAGTATCGGCTGCACGATCCAGCTCAGACCCGCACCGACTGCCGCACGCACCGCCAGTTCCTGTCGTCGCGTCCATGCGCGCGCGAGAAACAGGTTCATCAGGTTGGTACATGCGATGAACAGGACCACGACCACGCCGGCCCAGACAAAGAGCAGGTTGTCCCGCGACGTTTCGGTGATTTGGTCCTTCAGCGGCACGAGATCCGCCGCCAACGGGACCGGCGGGGTGATCCTGCGTCCGAAGTCCGCTTCGATCGTGCTGAGCTCGGTGCGCGCCTGCTCGAGCGACGTGCCGATGCGCAGGCGGGCGATGCAGGCGAAGCTGTTCTCGTCGCGATCGGATGTCGGAATGACGAAGGGAATCCATAGCTCCGGAGATCCTCCCGCCACCGGCATCGAATACAGCCGTTCGACCCGCGGAAAGTGAAACGAGCGCGATAAAACGCCGACGACTGTGTAGGGTTCGTCGTTCAGCGTGATGGCGCGGCCGATCACCGAGGGATCGCGGCCGAACCGCCGCTGCCACAGCGCATCACTGATCAGCACCACGCGATCGCGCCCGGCGGTCTCCTCCTCGGCGCGAAAGGTTCGACCCAATGCGGGCGACACTCCCAGCAGCGGAAATAGCGCAGGCGAAACACGGGCCGTCTCGAGGCGTTCGGGCTCGCTGGTTCCGGTGAGAATCATCGGCGTTGAGCTGATGAGCGCCATCCCCTCGAACGAGCGCGCCGACTTCCGCCACTGGTCGAATTCCTGACCGGACGTGGGAACGCGACCGATGCGCGGCACCAGGTCGTGCACGACAACGAGCCGTCGTGCGTCACGATAGGACAACGGTCGCAAGAGAACCGTGTCGACGATGCTGAAGACGACGGCATTCGCACCAAGCGTGACGGCGAGCGTGAGTACGGCGATGCACGTGAATCCCGGTGCACGACGCAGTGATCGCACGGCGTAGCGCAGGTCCTGTCGCAACCTATCGGTCAACACGGAGTCCCCCGGGCCTGTTCCATCGAACTTTACTCTGAGCGCAGTGCAAGGAGCGGATCGGCGAGCGCCGCGCGTCGCGCGGGCAGATAGCATGCCAGCGCCGCAATGACGCCAATGCTGGCGAGGACGACAATTGCCACGACGGGATCGCGCGGGCTGACCTGAAACAGCAGCGAACGCAGAACGCCCGTGGTCGCCAGGCCTCCACTCAGACCGGCGGCGAGCCCGATGGCCACCGGTCGCATCCCCTGCCGCACCACCAATCCCACAACACTCGACGGTGTTGCGCCAAACGCCAGCCGCACTCCCAGTTCCCGGCGCCGCTGGGCCACGGAGTACGCCACGACACCGTAGATGCCGACGAGCGCGACCAGCAGCGCCGTCGATGAAAACAGCGACAACAGCACCGTCACGAAGCGTGGCCGCGACACCGAATCGGCGCGGACGTCGTCCATCGTTCGGAGGGCGCCGATCGGGATCGCCGGATCGAGCGAGCGAATCGTCCGTCGCACGACGCCGCCGAGCGCGGCCGGCTGTTCGGTCGTCCTCGCAACGAGCGTGAGGCCGCGAACTGGCTGTTTGGCACCACCCCAGAAGCGGAACTGACTCTGGGCAAAGTACATCTGCCGTGCGGGTCCGTCAGCCAAAGAGTTATGTCGGACGTCACGGACGACGCCAATCACGGTAGCCATGCTCGGCTCGGCGCCGCCGCCGAGCCTGAAACGTGCTCCCACGGGATCGACACCGGGCCAGTATTCGCGCGCCATGGTTTCGTTGATCACGACGACACCCGGTGTGTCGACACGGTCGGTCGACTCGATGACGCGACCGCGGATCAGCGGTATCTGCAGCACGTCGAAATACCCTGACGTGACGACCTGCCAGTCGGCCCGGCGCGAGGGTGTGCCTCGCTGCGTCTCGCGCCCTTCGATCTGAATGTTGAGATCGCCGCCACCACTCGCCAGCGGCAGGTTCGCAACGGCGCCGGCCGAGACGATACCGGGCTGCCGTCGGACTTCGTCCAGCAAACGACTGTAGAACTGCGCGCCGCGCGCGCCGTCCGGATACGCCGCGGCAGACAGATTGACGTCGACCGCAACGACATGATCGGTGCGGTATCCAGGGTCGACGAGCAGCAGCCGACGGAAGCTCGTCGTAAGGAGCGCAGCCCCGAACAGCAACGCGACCGTCAGTCCGATCTGTGCGACGACCAGTGCCTGTCGCATCCTCTGCTGACCGGCGAACAGCAGACCGCCCGTGCCGCCCGAGACCTCCGAGCGCGGTGCGATCCGCGCCGCGCGCAGCGCCGGCACGAGGCCGACCAGCAGCGACGCGACGATCGAGAGCACGATCGCAAACGCGAGTACGCGCCAGTCGAACGCCACCGTATCGATGCGCGGCAGATCAGCCGGTGCGAGCAGCGGCAGCAGTCTGACGCCGACTGCAGCGAGCGCAATGCCGGCAGTTCCACCAGTCAGCGCAACGAGCAGCGGTTCGGCAATGCCGTAAGTGACGAGTCGCCGGCTCGAGGCACCGAGCGCCGCGCGGACCCCGACGTCGCGCCGGCGAAATTCGGTGCGGGACAGAAAGAGGTTCGCCACATTCGTGCACGCCACGATGAGCACGCACATCACCGCACCGAGGAGAATCAACAACGGACGCCTGATCGTGGCCGTCACATCCTCCTGCAGCGACGTGACTCGAGCGCCGAAATGCATGCGTGGGGGATATTCGCCCGGCATCCGCTGCATGAAGCCGGCGACGAGTGCGCCGATCTCGGCAGAGGCCGCCTGGGCACTGACGCCCCGGCGAAGATGCGCAACACCGCTGAGAAAGTGATTGCCGCGCGCCTGTGCCATCTGCGGCGGAAACTTCAACGGCACGAACAGCTGCGCCGGCTCACGCGACGAGAATTCATCGGGAAGGCGGAAGGTTGCAGGCATGATGCCGACAACGGTGTGTGGTCTGCCGTCGAGCACGATGCGCGTGCCGATCACGCGTGTGGATCCGCCGAATCGCCGTCTCCACAACGAATCACTGATCAGCACCTTGTCATCGGCACCCTCGGCGTCATCCGTCCGCTCGAACGGCGTTCCGATCGTGGGCGAGACGCCGAGTGCCGGCAGCACCCCAAACGTCATGAACCCGGCTGGCAGCCGTTCGGGTTCACCGTTCTCGTAGGTGATCGTCAGGGTCCCACCGCGAAAGACACCGAAGGCATCGAAGGCGGACACATCCCGCTGGTAATCGACGTACTCCGCGGGGGAAATGCGACCCATCTCGGTCCCGTCCCATCGATTCCACACTGCGGCGATTCGCTCCGGATTGCCGTAAGGCAGCGGCTCCAGCAGGACGCTGTTCACCACGGAGAAGACGGCCAGGGTGGCGCCGATGCCGAGCGCAAGCGTCAACACAGCCGCACTCGTGAAGCCGGGCGTACGGCACAGCGACCGCACGGCGTAGCGCAGGTCCTGGAGCATGGTGATCACAATTACTGACCTCGTGGCGCTCTGATATCAAGCGGTGTGCCGCGCGATTCATGCGGAAATCGTGCGCCAATTCGCGCGCCACGTTCGCTGATGGGACCGCCCGTCCCACCGCCGGACAGCACGAGGAGTGTGGGCTTGTCGGTGCAATGCTCGCTCGGATCGGTGCACTCGTGCGAAGCGTCGCGGGCCCGAGCGCGGCTACTGGGCGCGGAGCGCGATCGTCGGTTCGTGCTCGCGGCTCGATGTGCTGGACGGAAGGCGGAGATGAGCGCGGTCATCGCGAGAACGGTTGCCGCCCCGATCAGCGTCAGCGGATCGCGAGGGGCGACGCCGAAGAGCAACGAACGCAGCACCATCGTCAGCGGCACGACGGCGACGAGACCAATCGCGATGCCGGTCACGGCGATCGCACCCGCGCGCCGGAGGATCAGTCGCACGACAGCGCCAGACGAGGCGCCGACCGCAAGGCGGACGGCCATCTCCGGCTGTCGCCGGGTCACGGCGTATGACATCACGCCGTAGAGGCCAATGCCGGCCAGCAACAGCGCGAGGGCGCCGAAGAACGCCGAGAGGATCGCGAGCGAGCGCTCCTGGTTGACGTTCGCGCTGATACGCTCGGCCATCGAGCGGAACGAGAGCGACAGATTGCGATCGATTTCACCGATAGCGGCTGAGACGCTTCTCGTGAGCGCCGCGGGCGAACCCGCGCGCGCCCGCACCGCCAGCGTGACCGCCTGTGGCGGCGCCGGCAGCGGATCACCGTCATCGGCCTGCGCCAACGGTACGTAAACCGTCGGCAACGACTGTTCGCGCACGTTGCGGTACACCGAGTCGGCAACCATTCCGACGATCTCGCGCGGGGGTGGCCCGGACACGAGGAGCGTGCGGACGGTGTGCCCGATCGGATTGGCGCCGTTGAGAAATTTCCGCGCGAAGGCCTGATTGACGAGCGCCACTCGACCACTGTTGGCGCGGTCCGCATCGGAGATGTCGCGACCGGCGATCACGTGGATCCCATACGTCGTCAGCCACCCCGGTGTGATAGCGTTGAATCCAGTGACCGGCTCGCCAACAGGGAGCGGTGCCGCCGTGCGACCGAACCCTTCGGGACCCGTCGAGTGATCCATCAACGGCATCTGCGACCCGGACACCTCGACGCGGCGACTCCACATATCGCCGCTCGCGGGCTCGATGACCGAGACGCCCGCGGCCGCCACGCCGGGCAGCGAGAGCACCCGCTGCCGAATCTGCTCGTACGCAGCGAAGCGCGTCGCGGCTGCGATGTTCGCGCGCTGGGCGTTCACCTCGACGAGCAGCACGCCGCCTGTGTCGAATCCGAGCGGAGCCGCGGCAATCGCGGCAAAGGTCCGCAGGAACAATCCGGCAACGACGACAAGCGTCAACGAGACGGCGACTTGCGCGACCACACAGACGTCGGCCGCTCGCATCCCGCCGGATTGCGTCCTCACGCCACCGACGCTCTTCAGCGCGTCGCTCGGCACACCGCGACACGCACGCACCGCAGGCGTCAGCGCGCATAGCAGCGTCGTCACCAGCGTCAGCACACTCGCAAAGCCGAGGACGCGCCAGTTGAAGGCGAGATCCAAGGCGACCGAATTCGTCGCATAGAGACGAAGGAGCAACTGGCTTCCCCATCGCGCCATCACGAGCGCCGCGGCGCCACCGGTCGTCGTCAGCAGTAAACATTCCACGAACAACTGCCGGACGATCCGCCAACGCGACGCGCCGAGCGCCAGCCGAACGCTCCACTCGTAGCGACGCGCCGTCGCGCGAGCCAGCAGCAGGTTCGCGATGTTGGCGCACGCCACGAGCAAGACGAGGGCAACCACGATCATCAGCGCTGCGAGCGGTCGCGCATATTCGCCACGGAGATAGGACTGACCAGTGGCCGCTTCGACGATCGTGAACGGATCGCGCAAATAGTCCGCGCGTTCTCCGGCTGTCGTGTCCTCCGGCAGCGTGGCTTCCCGGATCTGCGGCTGAATCGTTCGGAGGAGCCGCGTGGCCTGATCCGCGGTTTGTCCATTCTTCAGGCGCAGAATGATCGAGAGCCACCATGTCGTCCGCTCGCGCAGCCACGATTCCGCGGCGCCGTGAATCAGCGGTTCGGCGCCGAACGGAACGGCCACGTCGAACGCGCGTCCGACTTCGGGCCCGGCGAACGCCTGCGGCGTGACGCCGACGATCGTGAACGGAATCCCCTGCAACGTGAGCCTGCGGCCCACCACGTCGGGACGACCGTCGAACTGTCGTTGCCAGAACGCATAGCTGATCAGGGCAGCGACGCCGTCAGGAGCGCCACCGGGACGGTCGTCGGCCGGCGTGAACGCACGTCCGAGAATCGGAGTCACGCCGAGAGTCGGAAGCAGGCTCGCGCTTGCGTAGACCCCGAACACGGTGCGCTGGTCGCCATCAATCGATGCGGTGAACCGCGTATTGAACGTGCTCCACGCGGCGACCCCATCGAACAGATCGGCCCGGCGCTGAACCTGGTCCCAGATCGGGTAGCTCCACGAGCTGTCGGCCGTACCGGCGCCTTCGCGCAGCAGCGCAAGTCGCTGCGGATCTCGGACCGGAAGCGCGCGGAAGAACAGACTGTCGATGATCGAATAAATCGCGGTGTTGGCCCCGATGCCGAGCGCCAGGGTCACTACCGCGGCCAGCGTCAGCACCGGCGTCGAGCGCAGCGATCGCAGGGCGAGGCGCAGGTCCTGCCCGAGGGCGTACATCATCGCCAGATCCTCGCGCACATCCTCGTGCGCGATGACAAACGTTGTGCCAACGTGGAAATCGGCCTGATCCCACGTTTGCCAGGTTTGGGCCCACCTGGATTGCGTGGCAAGGCTGTCGGTGTTCGCCAATGGGACCGATACATTCCGCGAACGCACAACGTGACGCGGCGAGCGGCCCGTCGTACCATGCGGCCGTGCGCAAGCGTCCGGCTCAGCTCAAGGGTCGACGAAAGTCGGCCGATACCCGAACTGACATGCAGTCGAAAAAGCGCCTTTCAGAACCCGAGCCGGTCAACGACGAACAGCCGACCGACCCGAACCTGCGCATCTACGTGAAACGCGGGGCGATCCGCCGGTTCGCGCGGCTCACGCGCGACAGCCGCCTGCTTCCGGTCGCCATCGAATGGGACCGCCGCCAGGAGGAGCGTCGCGCTGAACGCAAGTCGGCTCCACAGGAGCAGCGAAAGAGCGACCGCCGGAGAAAGCCGCCCTTTACCTGGGAAATGGCCGACTTCGTCGTCACGGAATCGAAGGGCGGAACGAAGAAGAAGAAGTAGCCCCACCCAACGGGAGCGGATGCAAGACACGAGGCGGAGACCGCATGGTTTCCGCCTGTTCTTTTTTGTACGGAGAAAAACTCGGGGTCGACGTCCCGCGAGTTACGCGGCCGCCGACACCTGCTGCAGACCGCGCGCCCAGACCAGCGCGTCGCCATAGGCTCCAGCCAGCTTGTCGGGATGGGCGCCGACCTGCTCGAGCAGCATCGCCGAGGTTTCCCACAGGGCGCGCTCGTATGCGATCACCGCGTCGAGAACTTTGCGCGCGGGATTCGGCTGACCGAGGAGCGCACTTCGAATTCGATCGGTTACCGGCAGATCGGAGACCGCTTCCTTCATCGGTCGTCCGAGCATCGTGTCGAGCATCGAGCACAACCCGAGCAGGAAGTATTCGGCCGCTTCCTCACGACCCACGACCGATTCGGCCACCAGCTCGCACGATCGCGCACGAACGACCGCCGTGGTCACCACTTCGGGATTGCCGCCGACGTTCAAGCCGGCGAGTGCCCAGACCGAGGCCCATTTGCGGACCTGATCGAGGCCGAGGAGGACCAGTGCCTGGCGGATTGACTGGAGCTGTCGTCGCACGCCGAAGGCGGCGGAGTTCACGCACTGCAGCACGCGGTAGGTCAGCGATGGATCGCGCTTGATGAGCTCCTCGACCTCGATGATGCTGGTCTCAGGCCTGTTCAGCGCGACCAGCAGGCGTGCGTAGGCGACAGCGGTTGCCGACAGCGTGCGCGCCTTGAACGTGGCCGGGCGGCAGAAGTAGTAACCCTGGAACAGGTGATAGCCGGCGGCATCGGCTTCCTCGAACACGGCAGCCGTTTCCACCTTCTCCGCGATCAGACGGACCGACTTCGGCATCATCGCGACGATGCGACCGCGATCCTGTGGCGTGGTAGACAGCATGTCCACTTTGACCATGCTGGCGTACGGCAGCAGCGATTCGGTCGGACAGCCGGGCACGAAATCGTCGAGGGCGATGACGTACCCTTCGGCGTGCAGACGGCGGCAGGCATCGATCACTTCGTAGTCGACCGAGATGTCCTCGAGCAGTTCGAGCACGACCGACTCGGCGGGCAGCACGGTCGCAATGTCGCTGAGCAGCACGCGGCGCGAGACATTCATGAACGCCTTACGGCCGGCGGTCAGCGTATCGAGCCCCATCGCCAGCACGGCGTCGCTGAACACGCGCGCCGACGCGGCGTCGGTGGCAATGCTGCACCCGGTGTCGCTGCCGATCTCCCGATACAGCAGCTCGTAGCCGAACACCTGCCCCGCCGTGTTCAGGATCGGCTGGCGGGCGACGTAGACGTTTGAACGGTTGGTCGACTGAAGTTGCGCCACTCCCTGCGGGACGGCAACTTCGATGCCGGTGCCGAGCCACAGAAATCACGTGATATGCCGTGCAGTCCTGGTGAGATCGTCGATGCCGTCGGCGACGGATTTTTGACGACGCTGACGCATTTGCGACTCGCTACGCTCGCTGTCCAACTCCCAACTTCCAACTCCCTGACGCTGGTTCCAACTCCCAACCTTTTTGGGAGTTGGGAGTTGGCTCCAGCGAAGCGGGTTGGGAGTTTGCGAGCTACAAGTACGCGAGCCACCAGTCGCGACGCCGCTGCTTCACGCCGGCAAACCAGCGGCACAGCACGAACAGGATCGCGATGGCGATCGCCCAGCACACGTACGCAACCCACAGATCGAAGCCGGCGTCGGGCGGAGCGAGCGAGTAGAACTCGGGCACCGAGTGAAACAGATACCCGACCTGCTTGCCGGCCGCCAGGTTCAGCGCGACCGACATGCCGTGCGCGATCGGCCACTGCAGCAGGTAGAAGAAGAGCGGAACACGCCCCAGCATGACGAACGGACCAGTGACACTCGCGCGCTGACTGCGCGTTTCGAGAAGACCGAGGACCACCAGCGCGGGTCCCAGCGTCATCAGCAGATACAGCAGCGACGGCGGATACTTCGTCGTGTTGATGAACGACAGGATCGTGAACGCGGCGTTGCGCTGCACGTGCCAAGGCGCGGGATCGCCGTACACGTCGATCGCGCGAAGGACGATGAACGCCGCGATCGAACCCAATCCCAGTCGGAGCAGGAAGCGACGCCGCGCGGCGGATTCCCACGCATACACCTGCGCGAACGCGTAGCCAACCATCATGACGCCGACCCACGGGATCAGCGGATAGATCACGAATACAGTCGGCCCGTTTTCGAAGACGGGAAAGAACTGTCCGGGCTGATGCAGCAACATCCACAGTCGCGCCGACACATCCGGAGCGGGCGTCCCTGGACCTGCCCACGTCGCCACGCGAATCCCATCGAGCAGGTTGTGTCCGGCGATCATCACCAGGCCAATGACCGCGAGCACGGTCGCCGGCAGGCGCACGAGCGCTGCCAGCACGATCATCGAGACGCCAATCGCCCAGATCACCTGCAGCTGCGACAGGAACCGGTAATCGACGTTGAACCAGCTGCAGATGCGGATGACGGTCATCTCCAGCACGACCAGCCAGATGCCGCGCGTCAACAGAAACTCCGCGAGCTCGCCGTGACTCTTGCCGCGCAGTGTCTGGAGCCCGGCGCCGGCGCCGGCGAGAAAGACGAATATCGGCGCGCAGTAGTGCGTGACCCAACGCGTCATGAACAGCACGACGGTGGTCTGGGCGAGGTCCGTCGGATCGAACCGGAACGCGCCGCTGTGAACGTAGTCGCGGACGTGATCCAGCACCATCACGACCATGACGACGCCGCGCACGAAGTCGATCGATTGAACGCGTTCCAACGCGCGCGCGGGACAGGCCATGGGCCCAGCAGCTGTGCGCGGGACAGCGACGGTCGTCATGCTGTTCTCCTGAGTGCAGAGTGGAGAGTGCGGGACAAGTATAAGCCGCACATCCACAGCCGTAGGGGCCGGCTGTCGCCGGCCCGGATATGCCCGCGAGACGGGCATCGCGTATGCACAACTGGGTGGGGGCCGCCTTCAGGCGGCCCGGCACTGGAGGTGTGAGCATGGCCCGGCCGCTGTGGAAAGGCACACTTGGATTTGGTCTCGTCAGTATCCCCATCGAGATCCATACCGCGGTCCGCGACACCGGCCCGCATTTCCATTTCCTGCGCGAGAAGGATTTGTCACGTATTCGCTTTCAGAAGGTCGCGGAGAAGGACAACAAGCCGGTCGACAAGGACGAACTCGTCAAGGGCTTCGAATACGAAAAGGGTCGCTACGTCGTCCTGACGAAGGAAGATTTCGAGAAGGCGGCGGTCAAGCGGAACAGCGCGATCGAACTGCTGGACTTCGTGCCGGCCGACGAGGTGGACGACCGCTACTTCGACAAGCCGTACTACCTGCTGCCCGCGAAGGGCGGCGACCATGCTTATGCGCTCTTCCGCGACGCGCTGCGCGCGTCGGAGAAGGTCGGGATCGCGAAGGTCGTGATGCGCGACACGCCGCATCTCGCCGCCGTCGAAGCGATCGATGACGCGCTCGTGTTGTCGACGATGCGGTTCCAGGAGGAACTGGTCGATGCGAACGACTACAAGTTCCCGCGGGCTCAGGTCAGGGCACCTGAAATGAAGATGGCCGGTCAGCTGATTGAAGGATTGACCGGCGACTGGAAGCCCGAGAAGTACACGAACGAGTATCGCGCCAACCTGATGAAGATCATCGAGGCGAAACGGAAGAACCGCACGCCGAAGCTGCAGCGGCAGGAGATGGAAGCGGATTCGAATGTCGTCGATCTGATGGAGCGGCTCCGCGCGAGTCTTGGTCAGGCAGAGACCACGAAACGACGCGCGACGGGCGGACGCGCACAGACGAAGAAGACGGCCGCGAAAACGCGAGGCTCTGGCCGTCGCCGCGCCGCCTAGCCGACGAGCTGACCGGATCTACACGCGACGCGGACCTTCACTGGTCCGCGGTAGCCCTGGCGAACGCGGAAGGTCTGCGACCGAGTGGGCTTCTTCTGTGATCAATCGCGCGCCCGGGCGGAACGTGATGTACGCGTACGCCCATTCGAGCAGGACGCTCACCCGATTGCGGAAACCGGCGAGATACGCAATGTGGATCGTGAGCCAGAGGAACCAGGCGACCACTCCGGTGACCGCGAAGCGCTCGAAGTCGGCGACGGCGCGGCCGCGACCGATCACGGCAAGCAATCCTTTGTTCGTGTAACGAAACGGCTGGCGCGGCTGTCCCGACAACGTGCGCGCGATCATCCGCGCGGCGTGCGCTCCCATCTGGATCGCCGCCGGCGCGACACCCGGGGCGTACTGCGGGTGGCCCGGCGTCGACCGCCTTCCGTCGACGGCAAGTGCGGCGTCCCCGATAACGAAGACGTTGGGCGCGTGTGGAATCGACAGGTCGGTTTCCACCACTGCGCGCCCTGCGCGATCGAGCGCCATGCCCATCGTTCGAATCAGCGGTGACGTGACGTTGCCCGCCGCCCAGAACACGGTCTTTGTTGCGATGCGCTCATCGCCGACATAGACCGCGTCAGGCGTAATGCGCGTCACCTTCGCGTTCGTTCGACAGATCACGCCCAGCCCTTCGAGGTCGCGTAAAGCCCGCGCAGACAATCGCTCAGGAAACGTTGGCAGCAGACGTGGTCCGCCTTCGAGCAGCAGCACGCGAACGCGTGACGCATCGACGCGGCGGAAATCGGGCTGCATTCCTTTGCTCGCGATCGTCGGCATGACGCCGGCAAGCTCGACGCCGGTCGGACCGCCACCGACGATGACGAAGGTCAGGAGCGCATCCTGTTCAGCAGGATCGTCGCTCTTCTCCGCTTGCTCGAAGGCACGCAGAAATCGACGCCTGATGGTGAGCGCGTCCGCGAGCGTCTTCAACCCCGGTGCGATCGGCTCCCACTCGTCATGACCGAAATACGCATGGCGCGATCCGGTTGCCACGATCAGGAAGTCGTACGGGAGTTGCGTATCGCCAGTGATCACGAGGTGATTGGCGAGATCGATGCGCTCCACCTCGTCCATTAGCACGGTGGTATTGCGCTGGTGACGGACGAGGAACCGGATCGGCATGGCGATGTCGGCCGGCGACAACACGCCGGTCGCGACCTGATACAGCAGCGGCTGAAACAGATAGTGGTTCGTGCGATCGATCAGCGTGACCTCGACGGGCACGTTTCTCAGCGCCTTCGCCGCCGAGAGGCCGCCGAAACCGCCGCCGACGATGACGACGTGAGGTCGACGTGTGGGGTGACGTTGACTCATCGAGGACAGGAAACCGGGTCTAATTAATTAGACTCGGTTTCCTCCCATGTCGTCTCTCGATGCCGTCATTGTCGGCTCAGGTCCCAACGGCCTCGCGGCCGCGATCGCCATCGCGCAGACCGGACGCCGGGTCGTTGTCTTCGAAGCGGCGGAAAGACCTGGCGGAGGCTGCCGGTCCGCCGAGCTGACGCTGCCCGGCTTCATCCACGACATCTGTTCAGCCGTTCATCCCTTTGCGCTCGCGTCGCCGTTTTTTCGATCGCTGCCGCTCTCCTCGCACGGACTCGACTGGATCGAACCGGCCGCCATGCTCGCGCATCCACTGGAGGACGACCGCGTCGCGCTGATTTACCGCACCGTTGCTGCGACCGCGGCGCGGCTCGGGACCGATGCCGACGCCTACACGAGCGTCATCGGGCGCATCGTTGACGCGTGGCCTAAACTCGAGAGCACGGTGCTCGCCCCGCTCCATTGGCCACGACATCCTGTTGCTGTCGCGCAGTTCGGGTGGGTTGCCTGGCAGCCGGCGGAGGCCTTCGCGCAGCGGGTGTTCAAGACCGAGGCTGCGCGTGCGCTCTTCGCCGGCATTGCCGCGCACGGCATGGTCCCGCTGAACATGCGACCGACTGGTGCCATCGGGCTCGTCCTCGCGACGATCGCCCACGTCGCCGGCTGGAGCATTCCACGCGGTGGCGCACAGAGCATCACGCGTGCGCTCATCGCTCACCTGCGCTCGCTCGGTGGAGAGGTCGTGACCAGTGCGCCGGTGCAATCGATCGACGAGCTTCCTCCCGCTCGCGCGATCCTGTGCGATCTCTCGCCGGGACCGTTGTTGCGCATTGCCGGTCACCGGTTTCCGCCGCGCTATCGTCGTGCGCTCGAACGGTATCGCTACGGCGTGGGAGTGTTCAAAGTCGATTGGGCGCTGGATGCGCCGATTCCGTGGCGGAATCCACAGTGCGCTCGCGCGGCAACGGTCCACGTCGGCGGCACGCTCGAGGAGATCGCCGTGTCCGAGCACGCATGCTGGAATGGCAATGTCCCGTCGCGTCCATTCGTGCTCCTGGCCCAACCGACTCTCTTCGATCCGTCTCGCGCTCCACGCGGCCGTCACGTGGTGTGGACGTATTGTCACGTGCCGCGCGGATCGACGGTCGACATGCTGCCCGGCATCGAACAGCAGATCGAACGGTTCGCGCCGGGATTTCGCGAGCGCGTGCTCGCTCGCGCGGTGATGGGACCGGCAGATCTCGAACGCCACAACGCCAATTACGTCGGCGGCGACATCGGCGCCGGCGCAACGACGCTCGGCCAACTCTTCACGCGACCGACATGGCAGACCTATTCGACGCCGGTGCGCGGCCTGTACATCTGCTCGGCATCGACGCCGCCCGGCGTGGGTGTCCATGGGATGTGCGGATATTTCGCCGCGCAGCGCGCATTGCGCGAGGTGTTGCGGGAATAGCCGTCCCACCCGGTTGCGTGGGAGTTGGGAGTTGGGAGTTGGGAGTTGCGAGTTCGGAGTTGGGGGTTGGGAGTTGGGAGTTGGGAGTTGCGAGTTCGGAGTTGGGAGTTGGGAGTTGAGGAGTTGGGAGTTGGGAGTTGGGAGTTGGGAGGTCTCTGTTTAGCGGGTCAGTGTATCGCGACGGCGGTCCGCAGGTGTGGCGAGACGATTCGCGTTGGCGAGGTGAGCAGCGTGGCGACGACAGTGGTCGCATCGAGGCCGCGCTGGTCCGCGGTGCGCAAGACGCTCGCGAGGATGTGTTGAGTCTCGGCGCCCCGTCGCGTGCGATTGCCCCCGCCGCACATTTTGCGTGTGACGACCAGCGGCCGCAGGGCGTGCTCGGCCCGCCAGTTCGTGGCATCGAGCGTTGGATCAAAGAGAAAGCTGAAGATGGCCTCGAATTCCACGGTGAGGTGCTGTTGAAAGCGACGCACGCGCAGCCGCCGACTCGGCGTGCGCGCCAGCAGCCGGCCGAGCCGCTCGATGTAGTGGCCGCGGGCGACCGCCAAGCCGTGCGCGGAGATCCCGCCGGCCCGATACGCGTCGCGCGTGGCCAGCGCGGCCTGCAGGACCTCTTTGACCGCGGCGACAAACGGCTGGCCCGGGTAGTCGAGCAGCAGCACGCGACAGCGGCGCAGCAGATGCGCGAGACAGGTTTGATGCGCCGCCGCGGTGAAGCAGCGATACGACTGCCAGCCATCGCGCTGCAGCACACCGGCATACTCGAGCCCGATGATCGCGGCGGCTTGCGCCAGCCCGCGTCCGGGTTGAATCGCATACACGGTCACCGTGTGGGTGACATAGACCCACGCCCACCACAGGTCGGCATCGACGCGCCAGCTCGTTTCATCGACCGTGACCACGGGACTGCCGCGCACCGTGGCACACAACGCGTCATAGGTGGGCTGAGCCTGACGCGCCGCGCGATGCACCGCCTGCACCAGGCCGCCGCGCGTGACGGTCAGCCCGAAGCGGTCGCGCAGCAGCGCGGCGATTTTGCCGTAGGACATCCCGTAGCGCTTATTGAGCAGGACGGCGAACGCCACCGCCTGCGCGCCGAGCTGCACCGCGGCGGCGCCGAGCGCATCGGAGGTCTGCAACGGGTGCCGGCCTTGCACGCGACGACCGCAGTGCGGGCAGTGCCCGATTTCGATGTGGAAGGCGCGCACGACCGGCCGAGTCACCGGCAGTTCTTCTTGGTATTGCGTCGCCACGCGCACCGCCTGCACGGCATGCTGACAGGCCGGGCATTGCGCGGGGAGCGGGACGTGATACGTCTCGTCGACTTGCGGCGGCGTCGGCCGATGCGCATGCCGCCCGTGCGCGGCGCCGGCTTTGCGGCCGGCGCGCCGTGGCTGCGCGACGCGCGTCCCCCGCGAGAACGGGGCCGCTTGCCGCGAGGCGTTGCGCCGGGCGGCCTCCAGTTCCTCTTTCAGCTTCTCGTTTTCGCGCCGGAGGCGGTTGCGCTCGGCTTCCGACCGGCGCAGGTCCTCGCGGAGACGTTCGTTCTCCCGACGCAGGTCGTCGATCGTCTGCCCGGGATCCCGCGGCGATGGGTCGGATGGAGGCTGAGCGATGTGCCCGTTATCGCATACCGCTCAGCGGAGTACACGTACAAAGAACTCATCACAACGATCTGACCCGCTAATCAGATACGTTGGGAGTTGACTACAATCACCCGGTGAACGTACGTCCTGTGCGCATCGCGGCGTTGAGCCTCGTGATCGTCGCCGCCGTCCTCCAACTCTCCTTCGGCAGCCAGTCCACGTCGTTTCGTGTCGCCAACGGGGCCATCCTCATCGTCGCCGCCTATGTCCTGATTCGCGTCGTGATGGGCGGGCGCGCCGGCCAGCCCCGCTAGTGTCCCGCATCTGCGCGCAGGTTCACGCGTTCAAGCCCGGCGCGGCAGTGCCGATTACCTTCCTCGTGGACCCCTCCCTCGGTCTGCAGGCACGGCTCCATATGGAGCCGCTGGCAACGTGGGAGGTGCGCCATGACGGACTTTCTGCGGGTCGGCTCGCTACGACTCGATCCGCTGATGGAAACATCTGAGACGGCGGCGTCCCGGTGGATCCGGGAGCGTGCGCAGATGCTGATGGATGCCGGTGTCGGCATTCCCAACGCGTTTCAGCAGGCGCGCGCGGACTATGCGCAGCTGACGCGCAGCGGGACGGCAGCGATCAACAAAGCCGCCAAGACGACAACGCAGAAATAGCTGGCGGCATCTGTCGCGTCCCGTGTCGAGATACGCCTGGCGCCCGTACTCTGGGAGCCGGGCATTTCTCTCGACCCGCGGATTCTGGACGGCCTGACGGACTCATGCCCGCCGGTGAACGGGCGATCGTCGGATAAGATCTCCGGCCTGATGCCCGATCAGTCAGGCGCGACACGCGCCGTCATCGACTTCATCACCGGCGCCCGCTGGCCGGAGTTCCCTCAGGACGCCATCGACATCGGCAAGCGCTGCATCATCGACGGCCTCGGCGTGATGCTCGCCGGGTCGGTAGCGGACGCGAGCCGGATCGCCTGCGACTACACGCGGCGGTCGACGGGTGCTATCGAAGCCACCGCGTTCGGCCGCGATCCGTTTCGCACGAGCGCAGCGGCCGCGGCGCTCGTGAACGGCACGAGCGGCCACGCGCTCGACTTCGACGACACGCAGCTCGCAACCAGCGCGGACCGCATCTTCGGCCTGCTGACGCACCCGACGATGCCGCCGCTGGTCGCATCGCTCGCCGTCGGCGAACGCGAGGGCGCGTCGGGAACACAGGTGCTGGAAGCGTTCCTGACCGGCTTCGAAGTCGAGTGCAAGATCGCCGAAGCGATTCATCCACACCATTACAAGAAGGGCTTCCACTCGTCGGGAACGATCGGCACCTTTGGCGCCGCCGCCGCCACCGCGAAGCTGCTCGGGCTCGACGCCACACAGGTCGGACACACGCTGGCGATCGCCGCGAGCATGGCGTCCGGCATCCGCGTGAACTTCGGAACGATGACCAAGCCGCTGCACGTCGGCCGGGCGTCGCAGAACGGCATCATGGCCGCCGAGCTCGCCGCGAATGGCTTCACCGGCGGGCACGACGCGCTCGATCCTCCGTGGGGATTCTTCCGCGTCTTCAGTTTCGATGAGGGCTTCGACGCGGATCGCATCATCGGCGTTCTTGGAAATCCGCACACGATCGTGAGTCCTGGCGTCTCGATCAAGCCGTATCCGTGCGGGGTGCTTGGCCATCCGACGATGGATGCGATGCGACGGCTGGTGACGACGCACGACGTCAAGCCGGAGCAGATCGCGGCGATGCGCGTGCGGGCGGGATCCAACATCCTCAACCCGCTGCGCTATCCAATTGCGACAAACGAGCTGGAGGCAAAGTTCTGCCCGGCGTTCATGGTCTCGGCCATCGCGCTCAGACGCAAAGCGGGCATCCACGAGTTCACCGACGAGTTCGTCCGCAGCGAACCGGTGCAGCAGATGATGCGCAAGGTGGAGCGCATCCTCGATCCCGAGATCGAGGCGCGCGGCTTCGAGAAGATCCGCAGCACCGTCGAAGTCGACCTGCAGGACGGCCGCACGCTGGTGGAACATGCCGATGAGCGCTATCGTGGGGGACCCGACCGTCCGTTCACGCGTGACGAGCTGTTCGAGAAATTCTCCGAATGCGCGGCGGAGGTGCTCGGCGAGGCGGCGGTCAGGAACGTGTTCGAGACGGTCGAACACATCGAACAGGTCGATGACGTCATGACGCTCGTGCGGGCGATGACGAGCGGGCTGTGACTAGGCTGTGAGCCTCGCCTGGATTTCCGTCGCCGCGCTCGTCCTCGCCGTCGCCGTGAGCTGTACGACGACGGTGAACGTGGGTATCCTGTCGTTATCGCTCGCGTTGCTGCTCGGCGTGTATCTGGGCGGCATGACGGCGGACGCGGTGCTCGCGGGATTTCCGACGGCGCTGCTCGTCACACTGGTCGGGGTGACGCTGCTGTTCAGCATCGCCGAATGCAACGGCACACTCGCGCGTCTGACGTCGCGCGCGGTGCGGCTGTGTCGCGGCCATCGCGGCGTGCTGCCGATCATGTTCTTCGTCCTCGGCGCGATCATCTCGACGATCGGCGCCGGAGCGACGCCCGCGAGCGCCCTGCTCGCGCCTCCGGCGATGGCGGTCGCCGCGACCGCCGGCATTCCTCCGCTCCTCATGGCGATCATGGCGGGCAACGGCGCGTTGGCCGGAACGCTTTCACCCTTCGCGCCGACAGGGATCGTCGCGCACGGAGTCATGCGACGGATTGGTCTTGGCGGCGTGGAGTGGGAGACGTTCGCCTACAACGCCCTCGCACACACGATCGTCGGCTTCGCTGGATTCTTTCTGTTGGGTGGTTGGCGCCTGTTCAGCCGTCGATCCGTAGAACCAGAGAAGCAGACCGAAGTCCAACCCAATGTCAGCGCGCTGGCCCCGCTCGAATGGCATCACTGGCTGACCACGACCGCCATCGTCGTCCTCATCATAGCCGTGGCGGGCTTCGGCATGAACGTCGGCATGGTGGCGCTCGTCCTGGCGACGACGCTGATCCTGTTGCGCACGGTGGAGGAATCGAAAGCGATTCAACGGATGCCGTGGGGCGTGATCCTGATGGTGACTGGCGTCACCGTGCTCGTCGCGATGCTCGAGAAGACGAAAGGGCTCGACCTCTTCACCGCCGGCATCGCGCGCGTGGCGACGCCGGCGACGATCGCACCGATCGTCTCGTTTGGCACGGGCGTCGTCTCCGTGTACAGCAGCACCTCGGGCGTCGTCCTTCCGGCATTCCTTCCCATGGTCCCTGACCTGGCACAGCGTCTCGGTGGTTTGCGTCCGCTTCCAATTGCGTGGTCGATGAACGTGGGCGCAAGCCTCGTCGATCTCTCGTCGCTGTCGACGGTCGGCGCGCTGTTCATCGCCGGCGCCGCTCCCGGCAGCGACACCCGTCGCCTGTTCAACAGCCTCCTCGCGTGGGGCCTGTCGATGTCCCTCGTCGGCGCGGCTCTGTGCTGGGTCCTCTTCGGCCCACAGGAATAACGGTGCGAGTCGCTGTGCTCGACGACATCCATCACGTGTGGGACGACGCACCCGCCGTGCAACGACTGCGTGGGCGGGCCGAGGTGCAGGTGTTCACGACGGCGTTCGGCGATGCATCGGCTCTTCGCGGATACGACGCGCTGATCGCAAATCGCGAGCGCACCAGGTTCACTCGCGCGCTGCTCGAACAGCTCACGGACGTCCGCATCATTGCGCAGACGGGGAATCACGCGAATCACATCGACTTTGCCGCCGCGCACGAGCGCGGCATCGTCGTCGCTCGCGCGTCAACAGGCTACTCGATTGGCGCCGCGGAGCTGGCGATCGGCCTCGCGATTGCGGTGATGCGCCGGATCCTTCCGCTCGACGCCGCGCTGCGGCGCGGCGAGTGGGTGGCGCCGTCAACGCCGGTGCTTTCTGGCAAGACACTCGGGATCATCGGATTGGGTGGCGTCGGGCGTCACGTGGCGCGAATCGCGCGGGCGTTTGGAATGCGCGTGATCGCGTGGAGTCCCCGACTGACCGATGCCGCCGCAGCCGATGCCGGTACAGAACGCCACGAGCTGGACGATCTGTTGCGCGAATCAGATGTCGTGTCGATTCACGCGTCGCTCACGCCGGACTCGCGCGGGCTGGTTGACGCGCGGCGACTGGCGCTGATGAAGCGCACGGCGGTGCTCATCAACACGGCACGCGGTCCGATTGTCGAGGAGGCGGCGCTTGTCGCGGCGCTCGAAGAGGAACGGATTGCCGGCGCCGGACTCGATGTGTTCGATCGCGAACCGCTGTCAGCTGGTCATGCGCTCACGCGGTTCCCGACTGTGGTTCTGACACCACACATTGGGTGGCCAACTGACGACGGTTATCACCGATTCGCGGAGGCGGCCTGCGACGTACTGCTGGCCTACCTGGACGGTCGCGACGTGCCGACCTTCGAGCACTGAGTGGGTCGGTGGTTGGTGGCCGGTGGTCGTCGCTCCGGGGGTGGTTACAACCCGTTCACGAACGACCAACTACCAACGGCTATTTTCGTGTGGCCCGACCGTCGGATTCGGCAATCCGGCGCAGCACACTTTCCTGCGCCGAGGCGATTCGCGCGTCGATCGGAAGTTCCCAGCGTTCCATAGGTGGCTCTCCTTACGAGCCTCTCTCCGGTTAATCGGCCCGGAGAGGGGAACGCTGTAGTTAACGCTCGCGGGCGCAAGACCGCACGCGCCGACGCGCCTCAGAACTTGAGCACGACGGCGCCGGAGGCGCGGCCAAAGTTGAGCTTCTCGCCTGCTCCCAGGAAGCCCAGGAACCCGGATTCCTGAAACGAATGGAAATGCCGGATGTCGCCGCGTACGCCGACGTGTCCGGCGAAGACCATCACGCCACCGCCGACGTCCCAGGCGAACTGATTGTCGTTGGCGTCCAGCACCAGTTGGGTCGGACTGAAGTCGGTGTGCGAACGCATCAAACCCGCGCCACCCAACACGTACGGGTGCAACGCACCAAAGCCAGGTGCGATGAGAAGGTTGCTCATCAATGTGAGCACGCTGGACGAGCCGGTCGCCGTTTTGCCGAAAAAGTCCTTCGCGTAGCCGAGCTCTTCCTCGAAGCCGATGACGCCGATCGAGCCGACGCTCGCACCAAGGTTCGCGCGCTTGTCGTCGCAGTTCTGAATCGACGGACAGCCCGAGTCGCCGCCGAAGTTGTAGCCAATGAAGCCACTGAGAAATCCCTCGGCACGTGCCGGAGAGGCGGTGGCGGCAATGAACGCGAGGACAGCAAGACCGAAAAGGGCGGTTCGTCGGACGATCCGCATGTGAACGATTCCTCCTGAGGCTGCAATGGCAAGCGAAATTCGGACCAACAGCATTTGACATTATGACCGCTGCTCGCTACGGTAACCCGCCCGACGTGCAAAGCCAGGCCGGCTGTACAGAGAGGAGGCACCCGTGCGTGTGGCACTTGTGGCGGCAACGATCGCGTTTGCCTCGGTGGTCATCGCGCAAGACGACGCGATCACCTCGGCGAGTCGCGCACTGAGTGCAAGTAATCTGCAGGCCATCGAGTATTCAGCCACTGGCACTCGCTTCGCGATCGGACAGGCGCCGGCGCCGGGTGAAGGCTGGCCGGCCTTCCGCCTCACGAAATACTCCGCGGCGGTCAACTACGACGCGCTGGCCGCGCGCGAGGAGCTGACGTACGTCGACGATTCGAACCCGCCGGTTGGCGGTGGCGCGGGACCGTTCATCGCGGCGACCGGCCAGGGCGGCATCAGGCCGATCCCCGGCGAGGTGCGACAAAATCAACTTCGCGACGGCCGCACTGAAGCGGGCCTGCTGCAGATGGTGATGACGCCGCAGGGATTTTTGAAGCTGGCCGCCACCAACAACGCCTCGACGCGTATGGTCGATGTGCGCGGACGGAAGGTGCGGACGATCGTCTTCACCGCAGGCGGTCGACCGTTCACCGGATCGCTGAACGAGCAGAACCTTCTCGATCGCGTCGAGACGCGTTTGCCGAATCCGATTCTCGGCGACATGCCGGTGGAAGTGACCTTCTCGGACTACCGCGACGTCGCCGGCCTGAAGTTCCCCATGCACATCGTGCAGAGGCAGGGTGGTCACCCGACGCTCGACCTGGTGGTGAACAACGTGCAGCCGAACAGTGCTGCCGCGCGACAGGTGGCAGCGCCACCGCCACGCCCAGCCGCCGCTCCGGAAAAAGTCGGATCGGAGAAGATCGCCGACGGTCTCTGGTTCCTCACCGGAGGCGCGCCGCTCAGTCTGCTGGTCGAATTCAAGGACTATCTGGTCATCATCGAAGCGCCGCAAAACGATGAACACACGGAAGGCGTGCTCGCGGAGGTGAAGCGGCTGGTCCCGAACAAGCCGGTTCGTTACGTGGTCAACACGCATCTGCATTTCGATCATTCAGGCGGGCTGCGCGGGTTCGTGGCCGAGGGAATGACGATCATCACGCACGAAAAGAACAAGGGATATCTCGAGCGGATTCTCAGAAACTCCTTCACACTCGCGCCCGATCATCTGGCTCGTGCGAACCGTCGACCGGCGATCGAGACTGTCGGCGACAAACGCGTGATCACCGACGGGACCCGCTCGCTGGAGCTGTATCACCTCAAAGGCAATCTCCATGAGGTGACGTTGCTGATGGCGTATCTTCCGAAGGAGCGATTGCTGATCCAGGCCGACGCCTTTCACCCGCGGCCCGGTGCTGCACCACTCCCCGCTCCGAGCCCGTTCACGACGAACCTGGTCGAGAACGTCGATCGATTGAAGCTCAACGTCGACCAGGTCGTGCACATCCACGGCGGCGTCGATCCCTATTCCGCGGTGTTGAAAGCGGCGGGCCGGTCGTAGCCCGAGGCACACAAAGAGCACAAAGGACGATCTCTAGTCACAAAGGACACAAAGAGCTCGAGCGGATGGGCGCCGGCCTTCGGCCGGCCAGGCCATCGTGACACGCGTGGAATCACAAGCGCATGGCTGCTTTGCTCGGAAGCGCTTGTGATTCCGCGTGTGTCACGGTGGCTGCCGCGCGGAGCGCGGGGCCATCCGCTGCTATCTCAAGACGCTGCGCGTTCCAAAGACTTCGTGTCCTTGTCCTTCGTGGCCTTTGTGGCCTTCGTGTCTAAACCGTCCTTCGTGTTCTTCGTGTCTCTCGTGACGAGGAGCGACGCCACGACTCCACCGACCAGGATGACGGTAATGATGCCGAGCGACCACTCGATCGGGAACGTGCCGTCGAACAGCTGATTCAGCCATACCATCTTCAGACCGACGAAGATCAGGACCAGCGCGAGCGCATACTTCAAAAGGTCGAAGCGTTCGACGGCCGCGGCCAGCAGGAAGTACATCGCCCGCAGCCCGAGGATCGCGAACACGTTCGAGGTGAACACGATCAACGGCTCACGCGAGATCGCGAAAATCGCCGGCACGGAATCGACGGCGAAGATGATGTCGCTGGTTTCCACACACAGCAGCGCGACAAAGAGCGGCGTGGCGTACCAACGGCCGCCGCGCCGGATCACGAATCGCTGACCCTCGAACTGCGACGTCACCGGCACGAAGCGACGGAACAGACGCGTGATCGGGTTCCGTTCGGGCTCGATCTTCTGATCGGGCGTGAACAGCATCTTCACCCCCGTGACCAGCAGGAACACGCCGAACAGCAACACGACGGCGTGATACTGCATCAACACAGAGCCGAGCGCGATGAACGCCCCACGGAAGACGAGGGCACCGATGATGCCGTAGAACAACACCCGGTGCTGCCATTGCGGCGGCACGGCGAAGTAATGAAACAGCAGCACGAACACGAACAGGTTGTCGACCGCCAGCGATCGCTCGACGATATAGCCGGCGAGGAACTCCAGACCAATGCGGGCACCGGCCTCCTCGCCGAATGATGCCGCCGCATAACGGTACAGGCCGTAATTGAATGCGAGCGCGAGCACGATCCAGACGACCGACCAGATCAGCGACTCGCGAAACCCGACGGGGTGCGCGCGCCGGTGGAACACACCAAGATCGACGACAAGGAGAACGAGGACGAACGCAATGAACGCCGCGTAGAACCACCAGTAGGTCGAGAGCGGAAAGAGCACATCCATGAACAGCCCCCACCCGTAGCCTACGAGCCGGTCATGCATAGGACAAATAGATAGTTTGTGTATAACAGACAGTACAAATCTATGCTTTGACCAAGTTTATGGCGCAGGACTGGCTGAACTACCACCACCTTCTCTACTTCTGGACGATCGCTCGCGAGGGCGGCGTCTCCAAGGCGGCCGTCAGGCTGCGCCTGTCGCAGCCGACCGTGTCGGCGCAACTACGCATGCTGGAGGACGCCCTCGGCGAGCGCCTGTTTCAGCGACACGGGCGCACGCTCGTGCTGACCGACGTCGGGCGGATGGTCTTCCGCTACGCGGACGAGATCTTCGGCATCGGGCACGAGCTGATCGAAACGCTCCGCGGGCGCCCGGCTGGTCGCGCGCTGCAGTTGACGGTCGGCGTGGCCAACGCGGTGCCGAAGCTGATCGTCTCGAGGCTGCTCCAACCGGCGATTCGTCGCGCCGACCCGTTCCGTCTGGTATGCCGCGAAGACGACGCGGACAAGCTCGCCGCGCAGCTCGCCACCCACAGCCTCGATGTCGTCATCGCCGACAAGCCGGCCTCACCTCACGCCCGGCTCAAGGTATTCAATCACCTGCTCGGTGAATCGGCGCTCGCCTTCTTCGCGCCGCCGCGACTCGCGGGGCGCATGAAGTCGCGCTTTCCCTCGTCGCTCGATCGCGCTCCCCTGCTGCTGCCGACCGGCAATACGGCGCTGCGCCGCAGCCTCGACGACTGGCTCGGCGATCGCGATCTGCACCCGCACATCGCGGGTGAATTCGAGGATCCGGCGCTGATGACCGCCTTCGGACACATGGCCGGCGTCGTCTTTCCGGCGCCGGCGGCGATCGCGCGCGACGTGTGTCGCGTGTATGGGGTGCAGATGGTGGGGCGGACGGAAGCCGTTCGCGAGCAGTACTACGCCATCTCCGTCGAGCGTCGACTGACGCATCCGGGCGTGCTGGCGATCACCAGCGCCGCCCGTCAGGATCTCTTCACGAGGTCTCGACCCCGAAGTGATACCCGGACAGACGATGCCCGACCATCGTCCCGTTGAAGGCGAGCGTCGCCGCGTCTGATCCTGCGGCACCTGCGGCGACCATCAGCGGGATCAGATGCTCCTCGCGCGGGTGCGCCACACGCGCGCCCGGCGCTGTCGTCCAGTGCGTGAGGCGCAGGTCGCGGGCGGCCGGCTCGCGAGACATCGTGTCGCGCAGCCACGCATCGAATGCCTCCGAGACGGCGTTCGCGTCGGGATTGAAGAAGGCGCGCAGGTTGTGGAACGTCATGCCGCTGGCAACGATGAACACGCCTTCGTCGCGCAGCGGCTCGAGCGCACGGCCGATCGCGAGATGCTCGGCAGGATCGAGACCCTGCTTTAGTGACAGTTGAAATGCGGGAACGTCAGCCTTGGGGTACGCGAGCTTCAGCGGAACGAATGTCCCGTGATCGAAGCCTCGTGTGTCGTCGGCTGCCGCATAGATGGCGCCTTCCGCGAGCACCTCTCGCACGCGCGCGGCCAGCTCAGGATTCCCGGGAGCGGGCCAGGTGATCTGGTACGACTCAGGCGGAAAGCCGTGGTAGTCGTACAGCATCGGCGGGTGTGCCGAGCTCATTACCGTCGGGACACGTTCTTCCCAATGTGCCGAGATCACCAGCAGCGCGTTCGGAGGATCCGGCGGGAGGTCGCGAATCGACGCGAGGTATCGCGCCAGCGTCTCGACCTCGTCTGGCGGGAATCCGAGGTCGACGAATGGCCACGGCCCTCCGCCATGCGGCACGAATACGACGGGCATGCGTGGCATCGTTTTTTCTCAGCGTAGGCCCGCCTTCAGGCGGCCCTCGTCACGTCCGTCAACTATCGCCCGAGCGGTTACCCTCGCGCATCCACAGAATGGTAACCAGAACACACCACAACGGGCAGCGGTGGGTATTTCGCGAACCTCGGGTCTGTGAACGAAAGCCGGCAGAGTGTGAACGTCGAGCCCTTCGGCGACGCGATCGTCTGCGCGTGGACGCACGAGGCGCAGAGGCCCGGTGAGACGGGCGCCGAGCTCATCGCGCTGACGTCCTCACCACCCGATCCATACCGGATGGGTCATGCCTCCGCAATACGCGCGGAATGTTTTCTGCACTCTCACCCTCGAGAGAGAAGGCTGTTCGCCGTAAGGAGGTTTCCGTGGATCCAAGGTTAGTCTGGACGCTCGTCGCCATTGCGATTGTCGTGGTCGCCGGTGTCGTCTGGTATGAGCTGCGCCGGCATCGAAGCACGACGCTTCGTGCGCGGTTCGGTCCCGAGTACGACCGTGTGGTGCACAGCGCGGGCAACGTCAAGCAGGCAGAAGCCTCCCTCGAGGCACGTGCTCGACGGGTGGAGGCGCTGCACATTCATCCGCTGAAGACAGACGAGGCCTCTCGATACGGCCAGCAGTGGCGGAAGGTGCAGGAGCAGTTTGTCGACGATCCGCGACGTGCGGTGACCGAAGCCGATCGGCTCGTCGGCGAGGTGATGCATGCCCGCGGGTATCCGCTCGGTGAATTCGAGCAACGCGTCGAGGATATCTCCGTCGATCACGCAGGTGTGGTGATGAACTATCGCGCCGCCCGCGAGATCGCGCAGGCGCATGCACGCGGAGAAGCATCGACTGAAGACCTGCGTCAGGCCATGGTGCACTACCGGGCGCTGTTCGATGACCTGCTGGAAACAGCGCCAACCGATGTCCAGGCGCGGCGAGCACATGAACGCGAAATCGCGAGGGAACGGCGATGACCAGATCAGATAACGAACCCATCAGGACAGCGGATCTTGCTCCTGAGAGCGAAAGCGACAGGCCGGACTCGCGTGAGCGCATCGTCAACCGCGCCGACGCGTACCCGAGCACCGATCGCGCGGAATCGCTATGGGACAAGACGGTCAAGCATGAAGAGCCTCCGCGTGCAGCGGCCGATGACACACGCGAGGCACCTGCTCACGTGGCGATCGGAGAACATTGCGATCGCCGACCGGCACCGGAGCCGCCCGACAGCGCCGATGCTGCGGAAGCGCGGCTGTTCCGCGAGGGAGCGGAGACGTCCGAGCTCTCGCGGCGATGGAGCGACATCCAGGCAAGCTTCGTCGATCAACCACGACGTGCGGTGGAGCTCGCCGACTCGCTCGTCGCCGAAACGATGCAGCGGCTGGCGCAGACGTTCGCCACCGCCCGAGAGAATCTCGAGAAGCAGTGGGACCGCGGCGAGAAAGTGACGACGGAGGATCTGCGTGTGACACTGCAGCGGTATCGCGCGTTCTTCGATCGGCTGCTCTCGGTGTGAGGCACACAAAGAGCACAAAGGACAATCTTCAGTCACGAAGAACACGAAGGTCACAAAGCAAGGACACAAAGATCTTCGTGGCGAAGCGAAGACCAGCTCGACGCGGCGCCGCGCAGCGGCGCGTCGAGCTCTTAGTGTCCTTCGTGACCTTTGTGCCTAAAGACCGTTCTTCGTGCCCTCTGTGTGCCGCGAATCACTCCAAGCCAAACGCCAGGAGCACATTGCCTGGCCGTCCGACGAGACCGCCGTAGCCGGAGTTCACGAACAGCATCCCCCCAGCGACGACCGGACCGGCACCGTCCATCCCTGCGCCGTTCGCCTTGACGCCGTTGATCGTGTCGAACGGGCGATTCGTATCGAACTGCCAGATGATCTTGCCATCCGTCGTCGAGTAGGCGCGCAGGCCGCCGTCGAGCGATCCAGACAGGACCGCGCCGGGAATGACGGTTACCGCTCCGCCTTGTGCCGCTACACATCCGCGGACCGACTTGTCGCACAGCGTCGGCTGCGGTCCCACGTGCCAGACCGGTTTCCCGTCAGCGAGACGAATCGCGTGCATACCGCCCGGATTGTTGGTCAGGAAGTCGTTCACGCCGACATACATGTTCTGACCGTCGGTCGCCGCGCCCCATTGACCACCGAGCCCGCTTCCCTGCCCGATGCGCATCTGCCACACGACGTTGCCCTCGTTGTCCGGATCGAGCGCCCACGCGATGCCCGCCTTCTGCGGCAGCACGATCAGATCGCGTCCGTTCACGCGGGTGAGCGTCGGCGAAGCGGAGAAGTCGAAATCGGGACCGAGCGTCGACGGACACTCCGGCTTGTCGGGATTCTGCGCCTGACATCCGAGCGTCCACTGATCGTTTGGCGTGACCTGCCGAATCCACTTCACGGCGCCCGTCTCGATGTCGAGCGCGATGATCGCGTCGGTCGTCGGCTGCGGCGGATCCGCATATCCGTTGCCCGTCGCGATGTAGATCATGCGCCGCCGCGCGTCGACCGTCGGTGACGACCAGATGCCACCGCCGGCCGGACCCCATGTCTGGATGCCGTCCTTGTTGCGACCGCGCGGCTTGGCCTCCGCGACCGTGTAGTACTTCCAGAGGCGCTGTCCGGTGTTCGCGTCGTACGCCGAGACGTTGCCGCGGAACGTGCAGCATTCGTATTTCCCGCGACCGCCCTGCCCTTCTTCATTCAGACCCTGGACGGGAACGAACACCTTGCCGCCATACACCGTCGGCGCGCCGGTGAGGGCAGCCGATGGATGATCGTCCGCCTTCACGCTCCAAAGACGCTGACCGGTGTTCGCATCGACGGCGTAGACATTGGCTTTCGAGTCTCCGAAGTAGACGGCGTAGCCACTTCCGGTTCGCGTCTTGTATGGACCCACGGACAACGCGGTTCGAATGCCCGCCTCCGCCTTGTACGTCCAATACGTGCAGCCGGTCTTCGGATCGAGCGCGTGCACCTCCGAGTTCTCGCTCGCGACGAAGAGACGTCCGCCGGCGACAGTCGGCTGAGCGCGAGCAGCACTGACACCCGCATAGCCGAACGCCCACTTCAGTTTCAGCCGAGGCAGATCGGCCGCCGTGATCCCGCCCGTCTCCTTCGGTTGGTAGCGTGCGTTGGCCGGGCCATTGCCCCAACCATTCCAGCTTGCGCCCTTGGCCGGATCGGACATCGGCGTGTTCGTCGTGCATCGCGGCGCCGACGACGCCGTTGGCGCCGTCGACAACGCACGCCCGGCGAGCAGTTCGGCAACCGCGCGACGATCGGCATCACTCAGCGTCGATCCCTGCACCTGCATCTTCCCGTTGGTGAGCGCGTTGAGGATCGCTTCCGGCGTCATCTGCCGGAGTGCCTCCCGTGTCGGGGCACCGGAGCTCGCGTCGGCATGGCACGCGGCGCACTGCCGGTCGAAGATGGCCTGCCCCGGAGGCGGCGGCGCCTGCGCGAAGGCCGGCGAGGACGCCAATCCGAACAACATCGAGAGACGCACGATCAGTCGCACAGAACCTCCTGGGTGGACCGGATGCCGGAGAAAATTATACCGGCCTGGCCAATGCAACATTCAAAATGCAAAATGCAAATATCGATTGGATCGATTTTTCATTTTGCCTTTTGCATTGTGGTGGCTGTGATTCCTCTCTCGGTCCTCGACCTCGTTCCCGTGCGGTCCGGCGGCACGGCCGCCGACGCGATGCGCGAAGCGGTCGATCTTGCACGCACGGTCGAGCGACTTGGGTACAGGCGCTACTGGTTTGCCGAGCATCATGGGATGGCTGGCATCGGCAGCTCGGCGCCGGAGATTCTGATCGCGCACATTGCGGCCGCCACCGAGCGCATCCACGTCGGCTCGGGCGGAATCATGCTGCCCAACCATGCGCCGCTGCGCATCGCCGAAGTGTTTCACACGCTGCAGGCGCTGCATCCGGGCCGAATCGATCTCGGCATCGGCCGCGCGCCTGGAACCGACCCGGCCACCTCTCGCGCCTTGCGCCCGTTCGACGCCGAGCAGTTTCCGCAGCAGGTGCAGGAGATGCTGGCGCTCTCGGCGCGCAGCTTTCCCGCGGATCATCCGTTCGGTTCTGTGCGCGTGATCCCGCAGGACGTCCCGCTGCCGCCGATCTGGGTCCTGGCGTCGAGCGGAGCCACCGCGGCGTTTGCCGGAGCGATGGGCCTCGGGTATGGCTTCGCCCGTCATTTCAGTCCGGCGCCGCCCGGCCCGCCGATCCGCGCCTATCGCGAGGCGTTCCGACCCTCGGCGCAGTTCCCGAAGCCGCACGTGATTCTGGGAGTCGCCGCGATCTGCGCGGACACGGAAGAGGAAGCCAACTTTCTCGCGACGTCCACCGATCTGGCGTGGGTGCGCCGGAATCGCGGCCAGCTGCTGCCTGTGCCGAGCCCCGAGGAAGCAGCTGCGTATCCGTACGCGCTCGAAGATCGAGCGGTGATCGAGGGCAATCGCGCACGCCAATTCGTCGGAACGCCATCTGCCGTCGCCGCGCTCATTCGACAGATCTCCGAGGACGTCGGCGCAGACGAGGCGATGGTGACGACGATGATTTATGACGTGGGGGCGAGGAGGCGGTCCTACGAGCTGCTCGCCAAGGCGTGGATTTGTCATTCGTGATCGGCGATCAGGGATGCTAACCTTCCTTCGTGGCGCCGGTGGCCCCCGCACCCCCTCTCACGCAGCTGCTGCACAACGTCCTCACCAGTCGTGTGTACGACGTGGCGAGGGAAACGCCGCTCGAAATCGGACAGCGCCTCTCGCGTCGTCTGCGCAACGAGATTCTGCTGAAGCGTGAGGACCTGCAGGCGGTCTTCAGTTTCAAGCTGCGTGGCGCCTACAACAAGATCGCGCACCTGAAGGAGCAGGAGTGGGCGCGCGGCATCATCACCGCCAGCGCCGGCAATCACGCGCAGGGCGTCGCGTTCTCCGCCGGCCGTCTCGGCATCCGCTCGACGATCGTGATGCCGCAGACCACACCGCAGATCAAGGTCGACGCGGTTCGTGCCATGGGCGCCGACGTGGTGCTGTGGGGCGACAGCTACGCGGATGCGAAAGCGCATTGCGATTCATTGGTCGCCGAGACCGGCATGGCGTTCATCCATCCGTTCGACGACCCGCTGGTCATCGCGGGACAGGGGACGATCGGCGCGGAGATCCTGCGACACAGCCAGGATCGGTTGAGCGTGGTGTTCGTCCCGGTCGGGGGCGGTGGATTGATTTCCGGTATCGCCGGTTACATTCGCGCGCTGCGACCCGACGTGAAGATCATCGGCGTCGAGCCGTACGAAGCGGACGCGATGTATCGCTCCATGCTGGCCGGTCGACGCGTGCGGCTCGATCATGTCGGCATCTTCGCCGACGGCGTCGCCGTGCGTGAGGTGGGAGAGCTCACGTTTTCGATCGTCCAGCAGACCGTCGACGAGATCATCCGCGTCAACAACGACGAGATCTGCGCGGCGATCAAGGACATCTTCGACGACACGCGTACCATCATGGAGCCGGCAGGCGCGCTCGCGGTCGCCGGTCTGAAATCGTATGCGGAGCGCGAAGGCGTGCGCGATCTATCGATGGCGGCCGTGCTGAGTGGCGCGAACATGAACTTCGATCGCCTGCGCTTCGTCGCCGAGCGTGCCGAAGTGGGCGAAGCACGCGAGTCACTGTTCGCCGTCACGATCCCGGAGCGGCCTGGCGCGT
>Ga0081539_10001402_pt1 | contig 41516 bp, 42 predicted proteins | sample TabmetS4T2R2_FD_71023 | JGI IMG/M metagenome (GOLD analysis project Ga0081539, IMG submission 71023) | Tabebuia heterophylla rhizosphere microbial communities from the University of Puerto Rico - S4T2R2 | ecosystem: Host-associated > Plants > Roots > Rhizosphere ... | reverse complement strand
TCCACCGCGTCCAGGCTGAGGCGCACCCCGGCCAGCTCCATCTCGCCCCGGGCCAGCTGGTTGTTCAGATAGCAGGTGCGCAGGTAGAACGAGTGCATGGCCGCGGGCATGCGGGTCGAGTCGGCGTTCCAGGCCAGGATGTCGAAGGCCGGCGGGTCCTCGCCCATGAGCCAGTTGCTGGCCACGTAGTTCCAGATGAGGTCGTTGGCCCGCAGCAGGTCGAAGGTGGTGGCCATCTCCCGCCCCTCCAGGTACCCCTGGCGGGACATCTTGGTCTCCAGGCGCTGGACCGTCTCCTCGTCGGTGAAGTTCCCCAGCACCCCTGGCGAGGAGAAGTCGATCAGGGTGTTGAGCAGGGTCGCCGACTTGACCCGCTGGTCGCCGATGGCGTCCAGGTAGGCGATCAGCATGGTCGTCAGGGTCCCGCCCAGACAGAGCCCGACCACGTTCGCCTGCGGGGCACCGGTGATGTCGCGGACCACGTCCAGGGCCGTGACCGGCCCCTGGAGCAGGTAGTCGTCCAGCTTGACCCCCCGCATGCTCTCGTCGGGGTTCCGGTAGCTGATGGCGAACACCGTGTGTCCATGGTCGACCGCCCACTGGATGAAGCTGCGCCCGGGCGACAGGTCCATCACGTAGTACTTGTTGATCCAGGGCGGGCTGCACAGGATCGGCGTCTCGTAGGTGGTGCGGGTGGTTGGCTCGTACTGGAGCAGCTCCATGAGGGAGTTGCGGAACACCACCTTGCCTCTGGTCGCGGCCAGGTTCTCGCCCAGCTTGAAAGGGGTGGTGTCGACCTGGCGGGGCTTGCCGTTGTTGCTGATCAGGTCGTCCAGGAAGTTGTTGAGCCCCTTGGCGGCGCTGCGCCCGCCGGTGTCGAAGGCCCGCTTGAGGGCGGCCGGGTTGGTGGCCAGGAAGTTCGAGGGCGCCATGGCGTCGATCAGCAGCTGGGTGGCCAGCTCGGCCTTGCCCCGCCAGCGCGGGGCGAGCTCGGCCGCATCCACCAGCTCCCGGGCCAGCCGGGAGGCGAGCAGGTAGCTCTGCTGGAGGGCGAAGAACAGCGGGTTGCCGTCCCAGGCCTGGTCGGCGAAGCGGCGGTCGCGGGCCGCGGGCGGAATGGGCGGGCTGGTCTGGGCCCCGAGGACCCTGGCGGCGCTGACCGCGCCCGTGGCGGCCAGGCCGGCGGCGAAGCGGAGCCCGGCCAGGGCACCGCCGAAGGGGTGGCGGGCCAGCCCGGCCCCCACCTCGGCCATGGCCCGGGCCAGGGAGACCGGGTCAAGGCTGGCGACCAGCCCGGCCTCGGGTCCCAGAGCCTCGGCGGCTCGCTCGGCAACGCGCTCGGCGTCCAGTGGGTCCATCTGATGGTCACTATGCCGAGCAGCCGCGTACTGCGCAACACATGCCGAAACGCACGACGAGGCCCACGGTGGGTGGGCCTCGTCGTGCCGGGGGATTCCCGTTCGGGGGGCTCGTTGAGAACCAGGTCAGCTCTTGACGGTCTTGGCGGCCTTGGAGCCCTGCTCCTCGATCCGCTCGTAGAGCGGGGTGGTCACCTCGATGGCCTTGTGCAGGAACTCGCGCTGCGCCTTGAGCAGCTCGGCGGCGAAGTCGTAGGCGGTGTCGACCCACTCGGCGGGGGAGGGGTAGCGCTCGGCGCCCGGCCAGGCAGCGGTCTTGGGCACGAACTGCTCGGCGGCCTCGGTCCAGCTGCGCAGACCGTCGACGACGGCCTCCTGACCCTTACGGATGGTGTCGAGAACCTGGCCCTGCAGGTCGTCGGTGGCGGTCTTGGTGGTGGCCAAGATTCGGTTCCTTTCCGGTTGGTTCCTGGTGCAGCGCAAACTATACTTAGCACACCGATGGTTTGTCAAGTGTTACCCTGCAACCCATGAACGACCCCTGGAAGTCGCAGATGGAGGCCCTCGGGTCCTTCATCCGGACCCAGCGCAAGCTGGCCGACCTCTCGCTGCGGGAGCTGGCCGAGATGACCGAGGTCTCCAACCCCTACCTGAGTCAGCTCGAGCGGGGCCTGCACCAGCCCTCGGTCCGGGTCCTCAAGTCGATCGCCAACGCCCTCAACGTCTCGGCCGAGACCCTGCTCGTCCAGGCCGGGCTGCTCGAGGACGACGCCGAGGCGGGCCAGGCCGCGACCGCCGGGTCCTCGGTCGAGTCGGCCATCCGCACCGACCCGATCCTCTCCGACGACCAGAAGGAAGCCCTGATCAACGTCTACCGGGCGATGGCCCGGGACCGCCGTTCGGGCTGACCGGCACGGTGGCGGCCCGCTCGAGGGCCCGCCCGGCCGGGCGGCGCAGCAGCAGGATCGCGCCGAGGCAGCACAGGGCCACGCCGAGCACGGCGCTCGGGATCACGGCCGGGGAGCCGGCGTCGACCAGCCGCCCGATCACCACCGGCAGGACGATCCCGCCCAGCTGGCCGGCCGCGAACACCATCGCCGTCGAGGTCCGCGACCCCGGGGCCGCGACGGCCAGCCAGGCCAGGACGGTCGGGAACACCGGGCCCAGGGCCAGCCCGGTCAGGGTGTAGGCCATGGCGGCGAACCCGGTGACGTGGGCCAGGGCGAGCCCGCCCGCCGCCGCCGCCAGCGATCCGGCGGCCAGCGCCGCCGGGGCGACCCGCAGGGCGAGCGGGATGGCCAGGAGCCGGCCGGCGGTCAGGGCGGCCCAGTAGGCGGCCGTCCAGCCAGCCGCCGCGGCCGCCCCGGTGCCGGCGGCCAGCAGGCTGGTCGCCTCCCAGCCGCCGATCCCGCTCTCGGTGCCGACGTACAGCGCGACCGCGGCCACGAAGCCGGCGACCAGGGCGGGCGAGGTCCGCGGCTGGACCGCGTCGGGCGGCGGGGAGGTGCGGGGCAGGTCGCGGGCCAGAGCCAGGGCGCCGGTGGCCAGCAGGGCCCCGGCGCAGAACGGCACCCGGTAGCCGCCGCTGGCGGCCAGGATCAGCGGCCCGGCGACGGCGCCGGCCCCGAAGGTGGCCCCGAGCAGGTTGAGCATGGCCGCCGCCCGCTCGCCGAACCCCTCGGCGAGCAGCACGTTGATCTCGACCACGATCACCCCGAAGCCGACCCCGAGGCCGACCGCGCCGGCCACGACCAGCGGCCAGGCCGGGGCGAAGGCGATCGCGGCCGCCCCGGCGGCCAGCAGACCGGTGCCGGTGGCCAGCCAGGTCCGCGAGGCGAGCCGCCGCTCCAGCCCCCACCAGGCGATCCCGGTCATGGCTCCGAGGAAGTGGGCGCTGAGTACCAGGGCCGACGCGGCCTCGCCGATGCCGTAGCGCGACCGGAGCTCGGGGATGGCCGGCCCGTACAGCGACAACAGCAGCCCGGCCGCCGTCCCCAGCCCAAGCACCCCGACAGTGGCGACCCGATTCACCGGGGCACCCCCGGACCCCTCCGGCGCCTCACCGGTCGTCGTCGCGGGTCAGGCGGGCGGTGGCCTCGTTCTGGCGGCGGGCGGCCTCGGTCATGAAGTGGAGGATGAGCTCGAGCTGCTCGTCGCTGTAGCCGGCCCAGAGCTGGTCCAGGGACCCGAACCAGTCGGCGAGCAGCGGGCCCAAGGCCGCGTAGACCCGCTCGGGGTCGACCTCGATCAGGATGCTGCGCCGGTCGCTGGGATGGGCGATGCGCCGGGCGAAGCCCTTGTGCTCCAGGCGGTTGACCAGCCCGGTGACCGACGCCGGGGCCAGCCCGGACCGCTTGGCGAGCTCGCCGGCGGTGAGGGGGCCGAACCGCTCCAGCAGGTCGAGGGCCTTCTCCTCGGTGGCGCTGAGCCCCTGCCGGGCCGCCACCGTGCTGTGGAACATCACCGTGGCCGCGCTCATCGCCCGGCCGGCCAGGGCCAGCTCCTCCAGCAGCCGCTCGCGATCTCTGGCTCTTGTCATGCCTGACAGTGTAGCGTATAGTTCGTTCATCCAAACGAAATATCTGCGGGAAGGAAGGTCAGATGAAGGCACTGATCATCGGGGGTGGGGTCGCCGGCCCGGTCACCGCCATGGCACTCCAGCGCGCCGGCATCGAGGCGGTCGTCTACGAGGCCCACGTCCCCACCGACGGTGAGGCCGGCTCCTACCTGACCGTGGCCACCAACGGACTGGACGCCCTGCGCGCCATCGGAGCCGACGGTCCGGTGCTGGCCGCCGGCTTCCCGACCCCGACCAACCTGCTGCTCAGCGCCACCGGCCGCCGCCTCGGCGCGGTCAGCAACGGCGGCGTCCTACCGGACGGGACGGTCAGCCACACCATCAAGCGGGCCCGCCTCTACCAGGCCCTGCACGACGAGGCGGCGGCCCGCGGGATCCGCGTCGAGCACGGCCGCCGCCTTGTCGGAGCCGAGGCCACGCACGGCGAGGTGGCGGCCACCTTCGCCGACGGCGGCACGGCCGCCGGGGACCTGCTGGTCGGGGCCGACGGGGTCCACTCGGTGACCCGCCGGCTGCTCGACCCGGCCGCCCCCGAGGGTCGATACGTCGGCCTGGTCAACTTCGGCGGCTACACGCCGGGCGCCGACGCCACCATCGAGCCCGGCGGATGGCACATGATCTTCGGCCGGCGGGCCTTCTTCGGCTACGCCGCCGACCCGGCCGGGGGGGCCGTCTGGTTCGCCAACGTGCCCCGCCCGGCCGTGACCCCGGCCGAGCGGGCCGCCACCTCGGCCGACCAGTGGCGTCGCCTGCTGGTCGAGCTGTTCGCCGGCGACGCCGGCCCGGCCGCCCGCCTGATCGAGGCCGGCGAGCTCGAGCTGGCCGCCGACAACACCCACGATCTCCAGAAGGTGCCGACCTGGCACCGGGGCCCGATGGTGATCGTCGGCGACGCCGCCCACGCCCCCTCGCCCACCTCCGGCCAGGGCGCCTCCATGGCCGCCGAGGACGGCGTGGTCCTGGCCCAGTGCCTGCGCGACCTGCCGTCGGTCCCCGAGGCCCTGGCCGCCTACGAGCACCGCCGCCGCCCCCGGGTCGAGCGCATCGTCGCCCAGGGCGCCCGTACCTCCAGCGCCAAGACCCCCGGCCGCGTCGGCCGGGTCGTCCGCGACCTGGCCCTGCCCCTGGTCTTCAAGCTCCTCGTCACCGACCGCTCGATGGCCTGGATCTACGCCCACCACATCGACTGGGACACCCGGGTGACGGCGGCGGCCTAGCCGCCCGGCCGGGTGGCCACGAACACCTCGTAGGTGCCGGGCTCCAGCTCGGAGTGGTCGACCTGGACGGCCCTGGCCTGGAAGCCGGTCTCGGTCAGGAGCGACAGCCAGGTGGCCCGGGGGAACAGGCCCTCGACGTGGCGGTCGTGGGCCACCCGGACCGAGCCGTCGGGCTCGCGGAGCAGGTAGGCGTAGTCGACCGTGCAGGTGGTGTCCAGGGGGTCGGGGTCCCAGGTCCACTCCAGGAACCGGGCGGCACGGCCGTCGCCGTCGTGGCCGCCGTAGTCGGTGCGGGTCCGGAAGGTCTCGCGCAGCTGGTCGGGAGCGAACAGGGCCGACCCGCCGGGCCGGCAGTGGACGAACGCCGTCTCCATGGCCGCCCGCAGGTCCTCGACCGTGGTCATGTAGTTGACCGCGTCGTGGACGAACACGGCGTCGAAGGCCCGGTCCAGCCGGACCGTGCGCATGTCGCCCCGGACGTGCTCGAGATCCGGGTTCAGCTCCCGGCTGACCTCGAGCATGCCGGGGGACAGGTCGACCAGGGTCATCCGGAAGTGCGCCTTGAGATGGGAGGCGTTGTTGCCGCCGCCCGACCCTAGCTCCAGCACCGTCTCGGGCGGCCGGTCGGCCGCCTCGACCAGCAGCCGCCGGTAGATCTCGGCCTCCTCGGCGTAGACGGCCGGAGCCGACAGCAGCGGCCACCACCCGGCCAGGTCCCCGTACATCCGCGGCTCCATGCCGGGGAGTCTACGGCTCCAGCTCGCGCTCCACCCGCGCAAGGACCCGCCGCGGCCAGGTCAGGCGTGGTCGTCCGGGTTGCTCCGGGAATCTTCGCCAACGTCCCACACTTTCGCGCCGGGCTGGGGTAGCGTTCGCGGCCGCATCCACGTGCCTTCCGTCTCCTTCCCCACGGAGGCCGCCTTGCTGTCGCCTGCCCACCGTCCCGCCGCCCCGCGGCGGCGCTCCGTCGTGCTCGTGCTCGTGGCCGCCCTGGTGGCGCCCCTGCTGGCCGCGCCGGCCCGTGCCGGCCCCCAGGACCGGTCCGAGCTGTCGCAGGTCCAGCGCAAGCTCGACCGTGTCCGCAAGGTGCTGGAGAACGCCCGCTCGGACGCGGCCGACGTGGCCGCCGCCCTCGAGCAGGCCGACCGGGACGTGGCCGCCGCCCAGGCCGCCCTGGCCGAGGCCCAGCGCCGCTTCCAGGCGGCCCAGGCCAAGCGCCGCAAGGCGGTGCTGGAGGCCGCCCGGGCCAAGCTGGAGGTCGAGGCCCAGCAGGCGGTGATCGACCGGCGCGCCTACGCCACCTACGTCAACAGCGGGGCCTCGGCCATGCTCACCCTGGTCGTCGACGCCGACAGCGTCGGCGACCTGCTCGACCGCTCCAAGCTGCTCGACAACGTGGCCAAGGCGGCCAACGCCGAGCTCCAGGCGCTGGCCGACGCCAAGGTGGCCGCCGACGCGGCCCGCACCCGGGCGATCGAGGCCGAGCAGGAGGCCGCCGCGGAGCGGGCGCGGATGCAGGAGCGGGCGGCCGAGCTGGAGGCGGTCCGGGCCGCCCGGGCCGCCGCCAAGGAGGCCTTGGTGCGCAAGATCGCCTCCCTCCAGTCCCGCCAGGGCTCACTGCGAGCTCAGTCGACCCGGCTCATCCGCAAGATCAAGGCCGAGGAGGCGGCCCGCCGCCGGGCCGCCGAGCGGGCCCGCAAGGCCCGGCTGGCCCGCCTGGCCCGGCAGCGGGCGGCCAGCGAGAGCGACATCCACGGCGACGACGACGGCGCCTACCCGGGCGGGCTCGACACGGCCAGCTACAAGTACCTGACGCCGACCGCCAAGCGCGTCTACGGGCTGGTGGAGCGGATCTTCGACGTCCATTCGATCGGCGGCTGGCGGCCGTACGGGTCGGTGCCGGGCAGCGACCACCCCAGGGGCCGGGCCATCGACGTGATGACCTGGAGCAACCGCGCCCTCGGGTGGCGGATCGCCAACTGGGCGGTGGCCAACGCCTGGGCCCTGGATGTCAAGTACGTGATCTTCAACGGGCGCATCTGGACCCGCAGCCGCGGCTGGCACGGCTACCGGCACCCCTCGGACCCGTGCAACTGCAACCCGACCCTGCGTCACGACGACCACGTGCACATCTCGGTCCTGTACTGACGGGACGGGCCCGGGCGACATCGCCCGGGCCCGTGGTCTGTCCGGCCGCTAGATGCGGACCTTCACGACCTGCCCGGCGTCCGAGAGGATGCAGTTGTTGGTGATGTAGGCGGCGCCGTGCCCGAGCACGAACCCGCCGGGGGCGTTCAGGCCCTCCTGCGCCAGGGTGGTACGGGTACCGTCCTTCTCGACCCGGACCAGCCGGCCCTGCGGGAGCTCGTTCTCGCCGGCCGACAGCAGACCGTTGGTGGCGATCTCGAGCACGTACAGGCGGCCGTGCCGGTCGAAGGCGATGTCGATGATGTTGGTGAAGCCGGCGGCGTAGACCTTGGGCTTGTGGCCGGGCACGACCCGCCACACGTTGGCCCCGCCCACCGGGAACGGGAAGCCGGTCAGCTGCCCGACGTAGTAGGCGCCGTCCGGGCCTTTGACGACCGAGGTCGGGACGGCCTGCAGCGGGATCTGGGGCGGCAGGTCGGGGATGCCCGGTGGGGCGTCGACCAGCCGCGGCGGGAACACCGCGACCACGCTGATGCGGCCCTTGTGGTCGACCTTCAGCAGGTCGTTGCCGCCGGCGTCGGTCACCAGCTGGGACCTGCGGCCAACCAGCAGTCCGTTGGGGTTGCTGTCGATCTCGAGGCCGGGCTGGGCGCCGCCGCCCTGGTCGGGGTTGTGCTTCTCCTCGAACCGCGGGAAGTCGGCCGCCGCCCGGATGCCGTGCAGGTCGACCTTGAGCAGCTTGCCGAAGCGTCCCGCCCCCGGGCCGAGTTGCTTGCGGGTGCCAGTGCCGCCGCCAGGGTTGCCGATCAGCAGGTAGCCGGTCCAGCCGGAGAAGCCGAGGTCGACCGGCCCGGCCGCGGCCACGCCGCCCTCCTCGGCGACCGACGGCAGGCCGGTCAGGACCCGGTGCTGGGACCGCTTGGTGATCCTGGTCACGGCGCCGGTGCGGCCGAAGCAGGACTCGCCGCCTTCGGGGCTCTGGATGCACGGCCCGGAGCCGCCCGACCCGGACTCGGCCACGTACAGGGCGCCGTCCGGGCCGAAGCCGATGCCGCGCGGGTTGTCGAGCCCGCCGGCGACGACCGTCAGGCCGCCGGAGCCGCCCTTGGCGGTCTTGGCGGGCGCGGCCGTGGCGGTGCCGCCGAAAGCGGTCACCGCGGCCAGCGCGAGCAGCCCGGCGATGGAACCGGCCCGACAAACGGAGATACGCATGCAGCAACTCCCCCCCTGCTGATTCCGGATTGTCAGGATCGGGTAGCGCCGTCCCCCCTTCCCCCCGCTGTGACGACACCCGGACAGGACCCTATCGTGGGCATCGGGGGGGCTCTAGCCGCATTCTGGGTAGTCCCAGGACCGTAGCCCGCTGTGGGACGCTACGGCGGTGATGGCCATCCAGGCCCCGTTGCGTCCGCGTTCGGGCGGGCGCGCGCCGGTGGTCACGGCCGAGCTCCTCCTCCCCGTCCTCACCGTCGTCTCCGGCCTGCAACTGCCGCGGCTGCTGGTGTCGACCGTGGTCGGCGTGTACCGGGACCGGCTCGGGGCGCCCACGGCCAACCTGGCCCTGTTCGCCGGCTGCGCGGTCGCGCTCGGGTTCCTGGCCGCGCCCGCGGCCCGCCTCCTCGGGCGGCCCCGGGCACTGGTGGTGAGCGCGGCCGGGGTGGCCCTGGTCCGCCTCGCCCTCCCCGGGCGGGGGTGGAGCAGCCGGGGCTACGGCCGGCCCGGGCTGACCTGGTCCTGGTCGCGTTCGGGGCGGTCCTGCTGCTGGCCCCGGCCCTGGCCCGGGTGACCGCGCCCGACCCGGTCCCGGCCGCGACCGCCCGGCGGGAGAGGCTGGGGCGGTGCGGGTGCTCTCCTACAACCTGCATTTCGGCTTCGACGTGCGCGGCTGGAGCGACCTGGAGGGGGTGGCCCGCGCCATCGAGGCCACCGGGGCCGAGGTCGTCGGCCTCCAGGAGGTCTCCCGCGGCTGCTGGAGCTGGCCGCCGGGCGGCCGGGCCGACGAGTTGACCTGGCCGTCGGACCGCCTGGAGCGGCGGATCGACTACCTGTGGCTCTCGCCCGACCTGGCCGCCTCGGGGTTCGCGGCCACGGACGGCACGACCAGCGACCATCGGGGCGTGGCCGTCACCGTCCGCCCGCCGCCGGGTCAGGCCTGGGCCTCGCCGTCAGCCTCGCCCGCCTGGTCGTCCTCGGCGAGGATGGCGTACAGGCGGCGCCGGGCGTCGTTGAGGACCTCGAGGGCCCGGGCCTGCTGGGCCTCGGAGCCGGCCGAGCCGACGCTCCAGGCCGCCTGGGCGGTCTGGGCGATGGCGTCGCGCAGGTTCCAGGCCGAAGGGGCGACCCCGGCGGTGACCTCCTCCCAGGGGGCCCGCTGGCCCTGGCGCTCGGCCTCGGCCCGCCCGGCGTCGGTGAGGGTGAACCGGCGGCGGCCCTCGCCCTCCTCACCGGCGATCAGGCCCTCGTCCTCGAGCAGCTGGAGGGTCGGGTACACCGACCCCGGGCTTGGCCGCCAGACGCCGCCGGTCCGGGCCTCCAGCTCCTGGATCATCTCGTAGCCGTGCATGGGCCGCTCGGCCAGGAGGGCCAGGATCGCGGCCCGGACGTCGCCGCGGCCGCGCCGGCCGTGGCCCCGTCCCCGGCCGCGATGGCCCCAGGGGCCGGGCGGCAGGGGTGGGAAGGGCGGGCGGCCCGGCGGCCCGAAGTCGCCGAAGGCCTCGTGGTGGCCCAGCCAGGCCTCGTGGAGCGGATGGCCGGGCCCGTGCGGAATGTCGCGTCGTCGCATGCTGCATCACCTCCTTGTTCGTTGCAGCGACCTAACGATATATCGTTGATGCTCGAAGATGCAACGTCTTTTCGATCGAGTCGATGCGCGACTGGCTGGACGGGTGGGAGCGGAGCAGGGCAGCCATGCCCCTGAGGCGGGGAACCGACCGCTCGACCTGCAGGAACAGCCCCAGCACCTGGATCAGGGCCGGGCCGTAGCCGAGCTCGGCGGCGTGGCGGTCGGCCGCGTGCTCGCCGGCCCGCGACAGGGCGGCCGACAGGACCTTGGCCAAGCGGACGAGCAGAGCCAAGGGGAGCCAGACCACCCCGAGCACCACCACCAGGACGCTCCCGGCCACGACCAGGATCGCCAGGAGGAGCAGCAGGACCAGGTTGCCAAGGGCGCCCTCGGGGGCCCGGCCGCCGGCCAGGCCGCCGGTACGGTCGCTCAGCCGGCCGAAGCTCCTGGCCAGCCACCTGGTGATCCGGCGGATGGCCCGGACCAGCCGGTCGCCGGCCTCGAAGGGCAGCAGGTACCACCAGCCGAGGATGATGGCCAGCGGGTGCAGGTGGCGGTGGTGACCGAGCTCGTGGGCCAGGACCGCCTCCAGCAGGTCGTCGGGCAGCTCGAGCGCCGTGCGGGTCACGGCCAGCACGTGCCCGCCGAGGGCGAAGGCGTTGACCTGCCGCTTGTCCTCGACCCGGAGCAGGTAGCGGCCCGGGTCGTCCCCGGCCCGGCGGCAGACCCGCTCAAGGGCCGGGGCGATGCGGGCCAGCTCGGTCGGGCGCGGGCGGCGCAGGCTGCGGTAGAGCAGCCGAGCCAGCCCGGCCTCGACCGGCCGGGCCACGACCAGGACGGCGCTGGCCGTCCAGGCGGCGCAACCCAGGATCGCGACCGTGACCGGCTCCCAGCCGGCCAGCAGGGCCGCCCCGTAGGCGGGCAGGGCCACCACGACCAGGGACAGCAGCCAGATGAGGACCACGATGGCGAACATCCCGACCGAGGTCCCGCTGACGGCCCGCGACCGGCCCGGGCCTGGCTGCGGCGGCATGGGGCAACGATACGTAGAGTGGCGACCAGGCGCGACGCGACGAACAGGAGGGACCATGCCCATCTTCCGGCTGAACCACGCCGTGCTGTACGTGCGTGACGTGGAGCGGAGCGTCGCCTTCTACCGTGACGTGCTCGGCTTCAAGGTCGTCATGACCATGGGTGGGGCGGCCGCCTTCATCCAGGCGCCCGGGTCGACCAACGACCATGACCTCGGCCTGTTCCAGATCGGTCCCGGGGCCGGCCCCTCGGAGGCCGGGCGCCACACGGTCGGCCTCTACCACCTGGCCTGGGAGGTCGACACCCTTGGTGAGCTGGAGCGCCTGGCCGGCCGCCTGGCCGAGGCCGGCGCCCTGGCCGGGGCCTCGGACCACGGCACCACCAAGAGCCTGTACGCCAAGGACCCCGACGGCCTGGAGTTCGAGGTCGCCTGGGTGGTCCCGGCCGACCTGCTGGACGACGCCGCCCTGTCCGCCCGAGAGCGCATCGGCCCGCTCGACCTGGAGCGGGAGAAGGAACGGTACGGGGCCGGCACCAAGGGCGGCATCGGGATCTCGGTTCCGGTTCCAGGGGTTCCTTGAGCGGTCCCTGTGCCATGGTCGTCCAATACGGAAGGCCCGCCGTGAGGGCGGGCCTTCCGTATGGGGGAACTGCGGGAGGCGGGGGCTATCCGTTGGGGCGGCTGTAGCCGACGATGCTGCTGCCGAGGGACTGGACGCGCACGTAGTCCCCGGTATGGGTGGCCGAGATGCGCTGCCCGCCGCCGATGTAGATGGACACGTGCGAGATGGGGCTGTAGTAGAAGACCAGGTCGCCCGGCTGGAGCTCGCTGGCCGAGATGCGGCGGCCGACGTTGTACTGGGCGGCGCTGGAGTGGGGAAGCGAGATCCCGGCCTGGCGCCAGGCCATCATCGTCAGCCCCGAGCAGTCGAAGCAGCCCGGGCCCGACCCGCCGTAGCAGTAGGGCTTGCCGACCTGGGCCCTGGCGTAGGCCACAGCCGCCGCGGCCGAGCCGCTGCCGCCACCACCCGACGGCGGGGGCGGGGCGACGGGGTTGGAGGGCCGGGCGGGAGCCTGGGGGCGGTCGGCGGCGCGCATCCGGGCCAGCAGGGCCCGGGTCCGGTCGGCGGCCCGCTCGACCTCGGCCTTCTTGGCCTCCAGCCGCTTGACCTCGGCTGCCTGCGCCTTCTCGGCCGCGACGAGGTCGCCCTGGCGGGCGGCGAGGACCTTGCCGGCCAGCCCGAGCTGGTCCATCAGGTCGCCGTCATTGGCCGCCAGCAGCTCCAGCACCTGGACGCGGTCGATGGCCGCGGCCGGGTCGTCCGAGCCGAGCACGGCGGCCACGGCGCTGCCGGCGCCCTGCACATAGGCGGCCGACGCCCTGGCGCCCAGGCTCGCCTGGAGCTTGCGCAGGTCGTCCTCGGCCCCGCTGGCCTGGGTTTGGAGATTCTTGAGGGACCGCCGGATGCGGGCCAGAGCCTCGCGGCTCTGGTTGTACTGCTCGACGAGCTGGTCGGACTCGCGGTTCAACTGGTCGAGCTGATCCTCGAGGCGGGCGGAGGAGGTCGGGGTTGCCAGCGCCGTCGTGTTCGAACCGGTCGACAGCACCGTCAGGGGCAACAGGATGGCCGCGAGCAGCACGCTCCGGGCAGCGCGGCGCGGCCAGCGACGGTGGGGGATCCGTCGAGCGCCCAACGGGGGCAAGAGCCCGACCTCCTTTCTCTCCCGCCTCCAGTGGCCGGACACGGGGCGGGCGCGGTGGGAAGTGGGGGTGCGCCCTCTCCTCCGATGGGGGTCGGAGGAGCCGTCAGGGTGAAACGTGTCCGTCCGGTAATCATTCCGTGACCAAACGGCCCGGACTGTAGCGTGCTTCTGCGAGATTCGCCAAATCCTGTGGTCACGAACGGCTAATGGCCGCCGTGGCTTGCCCTCGCAAGATGTAGCGCTTATGGTTCGGCCAGCTACAAGATCTTGCGAATCCGAACCGCCGGTCCTGGGATGCAGCCCGGTCCCTGCCTCCGGAGAACTGCGGGGATGAGGACGTGGAGAATTACGCATGGGAGCAGGACGCCGGAGCGTCGGCGGGGCCGCTCGGAGCGCGTGAGCGAAATGTCCTTGCCTTCGAGCGCCAGTGGTGGCGGCACGCCGGCGCCAAGGAGGAGGCGATCCGCCGCGAGTTCGGCATCGGGCCGACCGCCTACTACCAGCTCCTGAGCCGCCTCCTCGACGACCCGGCGGCCCTCGCCCACGACCCCATGCTCGTCAAGCGCCTCCAGCGCCAGCGCGCCTCCCGGCGCCGCCGACGGTCCGGGCGTAGGCTCAGCCCACATCCGAGCGGAGGCTCCTAGGAGGGTTCCCCGTGAAACCCGGACCGACGGCCCGGGCGGCATTGGTGCTGGTGGCGTTCCTGGCCGTGTTCACCGTCGTCGACCGGATGTCGGTGACCGGTGGCGGGGGCACGCGGACGGCCGCGGCGCCGCCCGCCGCGCAGGAGCCGGACACGAGCGCGGCCGCGACCACCACGGCCGCCCCCACGACCACCACCAGGGCCCCGACCACGACCACCGCCGTCCCCACCACGACCAAGGGGGCGACCGGGACGACCCTGCGGCCGGCCACGGGGGTCAGCGTGCAGGTCCTGAACGGTGTGTGGGTCACCGGCCTGGCCCACCGGGTGGCCGGCCAGGTCCGGTCGGCCGGCTACGACGTGGTCGCGGCCAAGACCGCCCTCGGTAGCTACTCGGTGTCGCGCATCTACTACACCGGCGGCCACCGGGCCGATGCCGAGGCCTTCAGGGACCGCTTCCCGGCGTTCTCGGTGATCGAGCCGGCCCCGGCCAACCTGTCCCGCCGAGTCGCCCTCCATGTGGTCATCGGCAAGGACTACCCCGGAGTCTGATTCGGCCCCTGACCATGGCACAGGCGCCTTTGGGGGGCCGTGGGGGGAGCGAGCTCCCCCCACATGGATCAGGGACTGCCGTCAGTGTTCCGAGCGGGACCGGCTCAGGTCCTCCCGCTGGGCACCGAACCAGTCCCGCGGGGGAAGGGCCGTCGCCCCCTCCCGGAGCAGGGCGGCCCGCTTGGCCCGCTCGTCGGGCGGCAGCTCCAGGGCGGTGGCGATGGTCTCGGCCAGCTCGGCGGTGTCGAAGGGGTTGACCAGCAGCGCGCCCGGTCCGAGGTCGTCGGCTGAGCCGGCGTTGCGGGACAGGATCAGCACCAGGTCGCGGCGGCTGACCGCCGGCCCCTCCTTGGCGACCAGGTTCATGCCGTCCCAGATGGGGTTGACGATCAGCACGTCGGCCGCGGCCATGGCGGCCAGGGCCCGCGGGTAGTTGTCCCGCAGCTCCAGCAGCACCGGCTCCCAGGTACGGGTCCGGTAGCGCTCGTTGATGGAGTCGGCCAGGTGCTTCACCTCGGCCGTGTACGCCTGGTACTCGGGCAGGTCGCGGCGGGATGGATAGGTGAGGGCGTAGTGGACGACCCGCCCCCTGGCCCGGGGGCTGCGCTCCAGGAACATGGCGTAGCCCTCCAGGCCGCGCAGGATGTTCTTGGACAGCTCCATGCGGTCGATCCGCACGATCAGGCGCCGCCCCCGGCTCAGCTCGGCCACCACCCGGTCCTGGGCTCGGGCGTCGGCCTGGGCGGCCCGCTCCCGCAGGGCCTCGCCGTCCACCCCAAGGGGATAGGTGCGGACGCGGACGAGGCGACCGTCGGTGGCCCGGACGGTGTGCCGGTCGAAGTCGACGGCCAGGCCCGCCTCCAGGCAGCAGTGGAGGAAGTTGCGAGCCCAGCGGGGGACCAGGAACCCGACCTGGTCGGCCCCGAGCATCCCGTCCAGGATGGCGGCCGCGACCGGGCCGGGGAGCATCTGGAAGAAACCCGGGTCGGCCCACGGGCAGTGGCTGAAGTGGGCCACGCGCAGGTCGGGCCGGCGCCGGCGGAGCATGGCCGGGACCAGGGCCAGGTGGTAGTCCTGGACGAACACCTCGCCGCCGGGCGCGGTCTCGTCCGCGCAGGCCGCCGCGAAGGCCCGGTTGACGTTCTCGTAGTGCTGCCAGGCGACCCGGAAGCTGCGGTCGAAGCGTGGGTGGCGGGGCACATCGAACAGGTAGTGGTGCAGGAACCAGATGGTCCGGTTGGCGACCCGGTTGTAGTAGTTCTGGTACTCGCGGGGGTCGAACACCAGGCTGCGCAGCCGAACCGGGCCCTGGGCCAGGTCGATCGTGCGCAGCCGCCCCGAGCGGGCGACCCGCCGGGCCGCCACCCGGTCTCCCTCGGTGATCGCCGCCGCCACCCAGGTCCCGGCCTGGCCGGCCAGGGCCGGCCCGAGGGCGGCCACCATGCCGCCGGCCCCCCGGCCCGAGGTCAGGTTGCCGTCGTCGTCGACCTCGAACTGGACCGGACCGCGGTTCGATGCCACCACCAACTCGGTCATCTGGGCAGACCCGCCCTTTCGCGTCCCGGTGAACCCGTATGCTCTAGGTGCCATCGTGGATGCTTCAGGTGCCATCGTGGCATTCCTGAACGCGGCGGTCGACCGGATCCCGAAGGCGGCGAGGTATGACCCAGACGGGCGAGCAGACGCCGAGGGCGGCCCTGCTCAAGCCCCCGGCGCATCGCCCGTCGCCCTACGAGCGGTTCGTGCGCGTCGGCATCGTCGCGTGGTGCGGCATCGGAGTCATCATCCTCGGCTACCTGATGCTGCGGCTGGTGGTGTACGTCAACCCGATCATCCCGCCCCTGCTGATCGCCGTTGCCGTGGTCTACCTGCTCAACCCGATCGTGTCCGCCCTGGAGCGGCGCGGGGTGCCCCGGGCGGCCGGGGCCGGCATCGTCTACCTGCTGTTCCTGTGCATCGTGGCCCTGATCATCTCGCTGCTCGTCCCGGTCGTGGCCCGGCAGATCTCGCAGGTGATCGAGCACTTCCCCGACTACCTGGCCGAGGCCCAGGCCACCGTGCGCCGGGTGGCGGCCCGCTTCGGGCAGGAGCCCAACTTCCACCTGGACGCCGACCAGGTCCGCCAGTGGCTGACGGCCGAGGACAACCGCCAGACGGTCACCCGCTACATGACCGGGCTCCGGTCGTTCACGACCTCGCTGCTGAGCGGCCTGATCATCTTCGTCATCGGCCCGGTCATGGCGTTCTACCTGCTGGTCGACCTGCCCCGGCTGGAGCGGGGGGTGATGGCGCTGATCCCGCCGTCGCGCCGCGAGGAGATCCGCGGCCTGATGGAGCGGATCGGCCAGGCGGTCGGCGGCTTCTTCCGCGGCCAGCTGCTGGTGGCCCTGTTCGTGGGGGTGGCCTCCTCGATCGGCCTGTGGGCCGTCGGGCTGCCGTTCTGGCTGCTGGTGGGGATCGTGGCCGGGGTCTTCAACCTGGTCCCACTGGTTGGGCCGTTCATCGCCGGCGGCCTGGCCGTGGCCATCGCGCTCATCTCCGGCCAGCCCCTCAAGGCCGTCTGGGCCGCCCTGGTCCTGCTGGCGGTGCAGCAGATCGACAACCACCTGATCTCGCCCAACGTGATGGGCCGCACCGTCCAGCTCCACCCGGTCGTGGTCATGCTCGCCCTGCTGGTCGGGGCCAGCTTCGCCGGCCTGTTCGGGATGCTGGTGATCGTGCCCCTGGTCGCCGTGGCCAAGATCGTCTTCCTCTTCATGTGGTCCAAGTACGTGGACCACGGCGACGATTTGACCCAGGGCGGCCCCGACTAGCGCATCCGCTCCACGAGGGCGGTGACGGCCTCGGCCCAGCCCTGGCCGGCGGGGGATGGGGTGACGATCACCTGGCTGCCCGGGTCGCCGTCGGCCGCCCAGGCGCCGTTGGCGACCAGGAACATGGCCCCGACCACGCCGGCGAGCTGGAGGTCGGCCGGGCTGTCGCCGATGGCGGCCGCCCGTTCCGGCGCCAGGCCCCGGCCGGCCAGGTAGGCGGCGGCCGTGCCGGCCTTGCTGACCCCGGCCGGGAGCAGGTGGTAGGCGTGGGCCGGCCCAGGGCCGAGGTGCGGGTAGGCGCCGCGCAGGCGGCCGTTGTCGAGCAGCCGGGCCCAGCCCAGGCCCCGGCCGGCCAGCAGGGCGTCGGCCTCGGCCACCTCGACCCGGCCGCGAAGCAGGAAGGTGCCGCGGCGGCCGAGGTGCCAGGGGGTGTGGGGCTCGATGCGGCCGGCGAAGGCCTCCAGCACCGCGGCCAGGGCGCCCGAGCGCTCCAGGGCCTGGGCTGGGCTCTCGCCCAGGTCCCGGGGGGCCTCGCCCCAGACGAACTCCACCTCGCGGCCCCGCACCAGCACCGTGCCCAGCTCGGCCACGGCGTCGCGGGTCCCGAGGAGCCGGCCCGTCTCCCGCAGCTGCTCGGCCGTGCGCCCCGACACCAGCACCACCTCCAGCCCGGCCCGGTGGGCGGCGACCAGGGCCTCGGCGGCGGCCAGGGTCGGCCGGCCGTCCAGGTCGGCCAGGAGCGAGCCGTCGCGCCCGACCAGGGTCCCGTCGACGTCGGAGAACAGCAGGGCCGGGGCCAGGCGGTCGAGCAGGGGCCCGGCGTCGGCCAGGGCGAGGCCGGCCACGCTACTCCGAGGCGGCGACGGGGTCGGCCCGCCGCCGCCGGTAGTCGTCGACGGTCACGATCGGCGGGCGCCGCGAGGTGACGATCTCGCGCGGCTCGGGCCGGTACTCGTACAGCTCGTTGGAGAACTGCACCAGGGTGGTGGCGAAGTTCCGGGGAGCCGAGCGGCCCTCCTCGGCCAGCTTCAGGAACACCGCCTGGAGGATCCCGAAGCTCATCCGGCCCAGCGCCTGCATGTCCTGATTGCGGTGGACCCGACGGTCCAGGTCGACCTGGGCGATGGCGTCGACCCCGAACCGGGCGGCGATGTCGACCAGCAGCCCCAGCTCGACCCCGTAGCCGGAGAAGAACGGCACCTGCTCCAGGATCTCGCGGCGCCCGGCGTACTCGCCCGACAGCGGCTGCACGATCCCGGCCAGCTCCGGCCAGAGCAGGTTGATGACCGGCCTGGCCATCAGCTCGGTGACCCGGCCGCCGCCGGTGGCCCGCAGGGCGTTGCGCTCGCGGATCGGCCGCTCGTAGAACGCCTTCACGTACTGGATCTCGGGGTCCAGCAGCAGCGGGCCCAGCAGCCCGTAGACGAAGCGGGGGTGGAAGTTGCGGATGTCGGCGTCGACCCAGCAGATCACGTCGCCCTGGCAGGCGTGCAGGCTCTTCCAGAGTCCCTCGCCCTTGCCCGACCCCGGGCCCTCGCCGGGCAGGACGTCGCGTTCCATGAACACCCTGGCCCCCTCGGCCTGGGCGATGGCCACGGTGTCGTCGGCCGAGCCGGCGTCGATGACCACGATCTCGTCGATCAGCCGGGACCGTTCCAGGAGGTTGCGCCGGAGGCTGCGGACGATGCCGCCGACGGTCGCGGCCTCGTCCCGGGTGGGCAGGCAGGCCGAGATGGTCAGCCCCAGCCGCTCCTTGGCCGTGCGCAGCTTGGCCGGCGGCTCGAACTGGCTGTGGTGGAAGGTCCGGCTGCCGAACCATTCCCAGGTGTCGATATCGGTCATCCCGTCTCCAGTGCGGGCCCCAAGGAAGTGGATGCCCCGCCGGTGTTGCAGCCAAGCAGCGTGCCAGGGCAAGCTGGAACTCCACAACTTCATACCGACAGATCCTGGCGACGCATCCAGAGGGGCGGAGGGACCGGCCCGACGAAGCCCCGGCAACCTCCTCCGGACGAGGAAGGTGCCACTTCCGGCCCCGCCATGGTGGCGGGGGAAGATGCGCCGAGCGGTTGACCGACCGCGGCGCGACGTCGCCCCACGCCGAGCCCCGGAGGTCGCCGACCGCCATGACCGACCAGACCCTGGACCACGTCATCCTGCGCTGCCGCGGCTGCCAGACCGCCTACCCGGCCGCCCTCGACTACGCCTGTTCGCGCTGCCTGGGCCCGCTCGACCCCGAGTACGACCCCGCGGCCGTGGCCGCGAACCTGCGCCGCGACGCCGTCGAGGCCGGACCGCGCTCGATCTGGCGGTACTCGGCGGTGCTGCCGGCCAGCCCCGGCCCCGGCGACCTCGCCCCCGGCCTGACCCCGCTGGTGACGGCCCCTCGGCTGGCCGAGGCCCTGGGGGTCCCCGGGCCGCTGTTCCTCAAGGACGACACCCGCAACCCCACCAACTCCTTCAAGGACCGGGTGGTGGCCGTGGCCGTGGCCAGGGCCCGGGCCTTCGGCCTGTCCACCGTGGCCTGCGCCTCCACCGGCAACCTGGCCGGGGCCACGGCGGCCGCGGCCGCCGCCCAGGGTCTGGAGTGCGTGGTCGTGATCCCGGCCGACCTGGAGGCCGGCAAGGTCGCCTCGGCGGCCGCCTTCGGCGCCACCGTGGTCGCCGTCGAGGGCTCCTACGACCAGGCCAACCGCCTGTCCATGCAGGCCGTCGAGGCCTTCGGCTGGGGGTTCGTCAACGTGAACCTGCGCCCCTGGTACGCCGAGGGCTCCAAGACGGTCGGCCTCGAGGTGGCCGAGCAGCTCGGCTGGTCCCTCCCCGACCATGTGGTCGTCCCGATCGCCTCGGGCGCTCTGCTCACCAAGGTCCACCGGGGCTTCGGGGTCCTGGCCGACCACGGCCTGGTCGAGCGGACCCCGGCGACGGTCCACGGCGCCCAGTCGACCGGCTGCAGCCCGGTGGCCACCGCCTTCGCCGCCGGTGTGGACGAGGTCACCCCGGTCCGGCCGAGCGGGATCGTCAAGTCGCTGGCCATCGGCGACCCCGCCGACGGGGCCGAAGCCCTGGCCGTGGTCCGCGAGACCGGCGGCCGGGTCGAGGCCGTGGACGACGAGGAGGTCGTGGAGGCGATCCAACTGCTGGCCCGTACCACCGGCGTCTTCGGCGAGACCGCCGCCGGGGTGACGGTCGCCACCCTGGGCCGCCTGGCCGCCCAGGGCCGGTTCCGACCCGGCGAGCGGGTCGTGGCCCTGATCACCGGCCACGGCCTCAAGACCCGAGAGGTCCTGGACGGCCGCGCCGGGGCCACGGTCACCGTCCGCCCCAATATCGACGCCCTCACCGAGGCCCTGGCCCCGGTCCGCCCCCACCTGGCCGTGGCCGGCTAGACCGCTCCCGCAGGTAGCGGCGGAAGATCTCCAGGGCGTCGGGGCAGAACGGCCACTGGTCGAGGCGGGTCACGAGCTCGTCTTCGGCGAGGAAGTCGCCCCAGGCGATCTCGCTCGCCTGGGGGATGACCGGGCCATCCCAGATGACCTCGTACAGGGCGCTCCAGCTCGGGTTCTCCTCGCCCCGGTACCGGTGCTTGAACAGGAAGCGGGGCTCCGGGCCGGCCACGCCCAGCTCCTCGCCCAGCTCGCGCCGGGCCGCCTCCAGGTAGGACTCGCCGGCGGCCAGGACCCCGCCGGCGGTCATGTCGTACATCCCCGGGTAGACGTCCTTGTCGACGGTGCGGCGGTGCACGTAGATCCGCCCGGCTGCGTCGCGGCAGAGCACCGAGGCGAACCGGTGCAGCAGCCGCCGGCGCCGCACCTCGCGCCGGGTGGCCTGGCCGACCACCCGGTCCTGGTCGTCGACCACGTCCATCAGCTCGTCGCCTGGGTCGATGCCGTCCACCTCCATCGGCGTGAAAGGAGATACTTCCGGAAAATCGTAAGGCCGCCGCCGCCCCGGGGCTCACAGCATCGAACGGCCCGGGCCCGGGCCGATGGCTGGAGGGGAATGGACGGACGACCTTCTCGACCCGACGCACGCGACGACGCCGAGCTGGTGCGGGCGGTGGCGGCCGGCGACCGCGGCGCCTTCGCCGCGATCTACGACCGCTACGCCGACCGCCTGCACGACTTCTGCTGGGGCCTGCTGCGCGACCGGGAGGAGGCCGCCGACGCCACGCAGGACGCGTTCGTGGTCGCGGCCGAGCGCCTCGGCCAGCTCCGCGACCCCGAGCGCCTCCGCCCCTGGCTGTACGCGGTCGCCCGCAGCCAGGCCCTCCGCCGGATCCGCGCCCGCTCCCGCGAGGCCCCCGAGGAGGAGATGACCGACCTGCCCGACTCCGCCAGCGGCCCCGAGCAGGCGGCCGAGCGGTCCGATCTGCGCCAGCTGGTCTGGGACGCCGCCGCCGGACTGTCCGACCGTGACCGCGCCCTCCTGGACCTGCGGCTGCGCCACGGCCTCGAAGGCGCCGAGCTCGCCCAGGCCATGGGCATCGAGCCCGGCCACGCCTACGTGCTCCTGAGCCGCCTCCGGGACCAGGTCGAACGCTCCCTCGGGGCGTTCCTGGTCGCCCGGCTGGGCCGGGCTTCCTGCCAGGAGCTGTCGACCATGCTGTCTGGTTGGGACGGACGCTTCTCGCCGCTGGTCCGCAAGCGGGTCGCCCGCCACGTCGACGCATGTGACGTCTGCGGCCCGGCCCGCCGCCGCCTGGCCAGTCCCCTGGCCCTCCTGGCCGCGGTCCCGCCGATGCCCGCCCCGGCGTACCTCCGGGGCCGAGTGCTGGGCCGGGTCCAGCTCACCACGTCCAGCGGCACCGAACGCAGCAGCGCCGGGGACGGTGGGTCGGGGTCGGGAGACGGCGGGTCGGGATCGGGGGACGGCGGGTCGGGGTCCGGAGACGGCGGGTCGGGGCCCGGAGACGGCGGGTCGGGGCCCGGCGGGTCGGGGTCCGGCGGGCAGGGCTCGGGGCCCGGGCCCGGGTCGCCCCCCGCGGCGCATGCGGGCGGCCCTCAGCCCGACCCGCCGGATGGTGGGGCCCCTGCACTGGAGGGTAGCCCAGCCGGAGGAGACGCGGCGGTGGCTGTCCACAGCCCCCTGGGCGGGGGGTCGGGGTTCTCCAGGGGCCGGCGGCGGGGGGCGGTCGTCGCGCTGGTGGCGGCGATGCTGGTGGCGGTCGGGGTCGGGGTGGGGCTGGGATGGGAACGGTCGCCGGCCGTCTCCAGCCCGACCGACGGCCAGGGCGGTCCGATCGTGGCCGGGCCGGCGACCTCGACCGCCACCACCCTGACACCGACCACCGCCCCGACGACCTCGGTCGGGTCCTCGACCACCTCCGGCCCCACGACGACCACGTCCCGGGCCGCCCCGGCCTCCCTGGTCGCCTCCCCGGCCAGGATCGACCTCGCCGCGGCCCGCTCCGCGGCCACCGTGACCCTCCGCAACGACGGCGACCAGCCACTCTCCTGGGCGGCGGACCCGTCGGCGGCCTGGCTCCGGGTCAGCCCGTCCGGCGGCCGCCTCGACGGCGGCGACCAGGTCAGGCTGGCCGTGTCCGCGACCCGCGACGGCCTTCCCGAAGGCGAGGCCGGCGGGCGGATCGAGCTTGCCTGGGACGGCCCCGCCCGCTCGGTGGCGGTCGCGCTCCGGGTCGAGCACGCCCCCGAGATCACCGGGCTCTCGGCCTCCCCGCCCCAGATCTTCACCGGCCCATGCGCTCCGACCACCACCCTGACCGAGGCGACCGTGACCGACGAGTCGCCCGTCGCCTCGGTCACCCTCAACTGGGGCGGCCAGCAGGTCCCCATGACCCAGCAGAGCGGTCGCTGGTTCGCCAGGCTCGGGCCGGTACCCACCCCCGGCACCGTCCCGTGGACGGTCGTCGCCACCGACAACCGGGGCAACTCCGGCTCCGCCTCCGGCCCCCCGGTCCGCGTCCTGACCTGCCGGTAGAACGTTCTTCGGAAAAGCTGTAAGGGTCGGCGCTCCTGCGGCCTCCTACCCGCGACAACCCGTCGCACAAGGAGGTCCCTATGGCCCCCCAGCGCAGCACCACCACCACCCAGACCCGGAACGGCCGTCGCTCCGTGGCCGTGGTCCGGAGGCGGGCGCTCGTCGCCGCCCTCGGCCTGGCCGTGCTGGCGGCCGTGGTGCCGGTCACCGCCGCCCACGCCGCCCCGCAGTCGCCCGAGCAGGACACCCACCTCACCAACCCCGGCGGCAACCCGCAGCCGCCCACGCCGCCCGAGCCCCCGGACCCGCCCGACGTCCCCGACTGGGGTCCCGACGACCTGGCCAACCCGACTGAGAACCCCGAGCCGCCGCTCCCGCCCGAGCCGCCCGGCAACGGCCCCGACGACCTGGCCAACCCGACCCAGAACCCCGAGCCCCCGACCCCGCCCGTGGACAACCCCACCCCGTCCGTCGACGACTCGATCCCGACCCCGCAGCGCATCGACGCTGGGTTCGGCGGGGCCGCCGCCGGGTCCCACCAGCTCGCGGGCGTGGCCTTGATCGCCGCCGCCATCCTGCTCGCCCTGCTGGTCGCCGTCATCGCCCGCCGCCAGCGCTCCGAGACCGGGAGCACCCGGTGACCTCCGGGCACCCCGGGTCCGGCCGCCGCAGCCTCATGTTCGCCGCCTGGGGCTGCGGCGCTGTGCTCGCCGGGAGCCTGCTGCTGGTCGGCCGGCAGCCTCCCGGTGGCAGCCCGCAGCCCGGTGGACCGGCCGCGCCCGCCCGTGCCACCGCGGCGGTGGGCGACAGCCGGCCGGTGTCGATCCAGATCCCCGCGATCGGGGTCGACGCGCGGGTGGTACCGGTGGGGCTGGGGCCGGGCCGGACCATGGAGGTTCCCGCGGTCGACCTGGCCGGGTGGTACGAGCCGGGACCGCGCCCGGGCGAGGCGGGGCCGGCGGTGATCGTCGGGCATGTCGACTCCCGCCGGGGCCCGGCGGTCTTCTTCCGGCTGAGCCAGCTGCGGCGGGACGACCGGATCGTCGTCGGCCAGGGCAGGGGAGCGGCCCGGTCGTTCGCGGTCGAGCGGGTCGAGCGGCAGCCCAAGCAGGCGCTGCCCGTCGACCGCATCTGGAACGACACCGGTCGCCCGGTCCTGCGCCTGATCACCTGCGGCGGCAGCTTCGACCGCGCGACCGGCCACTACCGCGACAACGTCATCGTGTACGCGAGCCTCGTCAGATCTTGACACTGTCATATGACACTGTCACCATGTGCGGTATGGAGGAACCACGCTGGACCCTCGACGAGCTCGCCGAGCGAGTCGACGCCGCGCTGGCCGTCGACTACCACGGCCAGCCGAGCGGACGCGTCCGCGACGTCCCGGACCGGCGGGCCATCCGCTGGTACACGACCATCGGGCTGGTCGACCGCCCGGTCGCCCACCGGGGGCGCACCGCCCTCTACGGGCCGCGCCACCTCCTCCAGCTCGTCGCCGTCAAGCGCCTCCAGGCCAAGGGCCTGCCCCTGGTCGCCATCCAGCAGGAGCTGGCCGGCGCCACGGACACGGAGCTGGGGCGCGTCGCCCGGGTCCCGGATCCCCCGGCGAGCCAGATCCCGGACGCGGCGGCGGCGCGCCGGCTCGCCGCCCGACTCGCCTGGCGGGCCACGTTCTGGCGCGAGCCGCCGGTCGCCGCCCTCACCACCGAGGCCGCGGGGGCGCTCACCGATCCCGAGGCCGCCGTCCTTGCCGCCGTCGGCTCCCTCCCTCCGCGCCCCGCCGGGGTGGCGACCCTGCGCGGGATCCGGTTGGCGGGCGAGGCGACCCTGCTGCTGGAGCCTGGCCGCGACTTGGACGCGGAGGACCTCCGCGCCATCAACGACGCGGCCCAGCCACTGATCGCCGTCCTGCGCGCTCGCCAGCTCGGCGGCCCGCCGGCCCCGCCGGGCGCGGCCGGCGGCGAACCTCGAAGGGAGCACCCATGAGCTCGTACCTGCCCATGCTGACCGACACGGAACCAGGAGCGGGCTGGGGCGAGGCCGGGGTCGGGACCGTCGCGACCGAGCGGGGCAACCTGCCGCTCCAGGCGATCGACGTCGACGCGACCCTCACCGGGCTGCTCGCGCGGGTCTCGCTCACCCAGACGTTCGGGAACCGGTTCGACCAGCCGCTCGAGGCGACCTACATCTTCCCCCTGCCCGACCGGGCCGCCGTGACCGGGTTCCGCATGGAGGTGGGGGAGCGAGCGGTCGAAGGCGTGCTCAAGGAGCGCGGCCAGGCCCGGGCCGAGTACGACACCGCGGTCCGCGAGGGCCGGCAGGCGTCGATCGCCGAGGAGGAGCGCCCGGGGGTGTTCACCATGCGGGTCGGCAACCTCCTCCCCGGGGAGCGGGTCACGGTCCGCCTGGTCATGACCGGCCCGCTGCCATGGGACGGCGGCGAGGCCACCTTCCGCTTCCCGCTGGTGGTGGCGCCGCGCTACATCCCCGGGGCACCGCTGGACGGCGAGCCGGTCGGGGCCGGCACCGAGCCCGACACCGACGCCGTCCCTGACGCCTCCAGGATCAGCCCGCCGGTGCTGCTGCCCGGCTTCCCCAACCCGGTCGACCTGTCGATCCAGGTCCGGATCGACCCGGCCGGCCTCGACCTCGGGACCGTGCGCTCCAGCCTCCACGCGGTGGTCGAGAAGGAGCAGGGCGGCGTGCGGGTGATCAGGGTCGAACCGGGGGAGCGGGCCGACCGCGACTTCGTCCTCCGGATCCGGACCGGAGACGCCGCCGTGGCCACGGCGGTGGCCGCGGCCACCGACGCCGAGGGCGGGCAGGGGACCTTCGCCCTGACCCTGCTGCCCCCGGCTGGGGCCGACGCCGTGCTCCCGAGGGACATCGTGTTCGTGCTCGACCGGTCCGGGAGCATGGCCGGCTGGAAGATGGTGGCCGCCCGGCGGGCCGTGGCCCGGATGATCGACTCGCTGACCCCGCGTGACCGCTTTCTCGTGCTCGCCTTCGACAACCTCGTCGAGACGCCACCGGAACTCGGGACCGGCCTGCAGGCCGCCGGGGACCACGCCCGGTTCCTGGCCGTCGACCACCTGTCCCGGCTGGAGGCGCGTGGCGGCACCGAGATGGCGGCCCCGCTGGCCAGGGGCCTCGAGGTCCTCACCTCGCCCGCTGGCGAGGCGGCGGAGCCGGGGCCCCGCGATCTGGCCCTGGTGCTGGTCACCGACGGGCAGGTCGGGAACGAGGACCAGATCCTGCGGCTGCTCGCCCCGCGGCTCGGCCGGGCACGCATCTACACGGTCGGGGTGGACACCGCGGTCAACGAGGGGTTCCTCAAGCGGCTGGCCGGGCTCGGGGGCGGCGCCTGCGAGCTGGTCGAGTCCGAGGGCCGGCTGGACGAGGTGATGGACCGGGTGCACCGGCGCATCGGAGCGCCGGTGCTGACCGACCTGGAGCTGGCGCCGGCCGGGCTGGACGTCGACCTGGACAGCCTCGCCCCGCGGCGCCTCCCGGCCCTGTTCGCGGGGTCGCCGCTGGTGGTGAGCGGCCGGTTCGCGGGCCGGCCGGCCGGAGCGGTGACGGTCCGGGGACGCGACGCCGCCGGCCAGCCGTGGTCGGCCACCGTGCCGGCCACCGCCGGCGACGCCGGCGCCCTGGCCGCGACCTGGGCCCGCGCCCACCTGCGCGACCTCGAGGACCGCTACGCCACCGACCCGGCGCCCGACCGGGAGCTGGAGCGGCGCATCGTCGAGACCTCGCTCGGCTTCGGGGTGCTGTGCCGCTTCACGGCGTTCGTGGCCGCCGACGTCCAGGTGGTCAACGAGGGCGGGGTCGTCCATCGGGTCCTGCAGCCGGTCGAGGCCCCGGCGGGGTGGGACATGCTCCGGCGGGTCGCGGCGGCCATGCCCATGGCGGCCGTGCACGGCGGCGGCCTCCAGGCCGCGCCGTTCGCCGGGCGTGACGCCACCCCTCGCGTCCAGCGGGCCATGCTCGACCGTCGCCTGGGCGGCCTTCCCGGCCGCACCGGCCCCGGTCGCCCCTCCAGGCGCCGTTCCGGTGGCTTCCCCTCCCACCCCCTCGGGGGCGCCGATCTCACACCGTACCGCCAGCGAGCGGGAGCGCTCGCCGCTGTGCTCGAACGTGATCGCTCTCACCCTGGGGGAGTGCCCCCCGCGCCGGGTGCAGGGAACGATCTCGGGCGGCGGCTGGGGCTGGTGCGGGTCGGGGTCGAGGCGCTGGTGGCCGACCTCCAGTCCGTCGACGCGGTCGAGGAGGAGGTGCGGCCGCTGCAGGAGCTGGCGGCGGAGCTGGGGCGGCGGCTCGTGCCCGGGGTCGGGGCCGGCATGCCCGGGCGGCCGGAGCTGGAGCGCCTGCGCGACCTGGCGCTGGCCGGGCTGCGGGCGTTCGCGACCGCCGGGGGCCAGGACCCCGGCGGCCCGGCCCGCCCAGCCCCATGGGTCCCGGGCCCCGGGGTGCCGATCCCCGGACCGCCGACCGTCCCGCCCACACCGCCCGGACCTCGTGACCCTGACTTCTGGAGGCGGTGACCGCCCCGCCCGTCCTGCTTGATCGTGATTAGGCGGGGCGGATTATGGTGAACCTCTCGGCATCCACCGATGGAGCGGGAGGTAGGCCGTGCCGTCGTTGCCGCTGGCGCATGAGAAGTGGTTCGTGGACAACCCCGGGGCGTTCCATGGCGACTGGAGCTTCGCGCTGTCGGGGCCGTCGCTGGCGTTGATCGCCGCGGTGGCGGTGATGGCGCTGGCCTGGCACCTCGTCGGGGGGCGGGTGCCGCGGCCGGAGCTGCCGTTCCTGGCGCCGCTGGGGCGCCTGGCGCCGTGGATCCCACGGCTGCTCGGGATCCATCTTGGGGTGTCGCTGCTCTCGCTGGCCGTGCAGAACGCCTACCTGGCGCCGAACCTGCCGCTGCATGACGTGGCCGGCGGGTCGGCCATCGCCTTCGCCGAGGGGCTGCTCGGGGTCTGGTTCGTGGCCGGGGTGTGGCTACGGCCGGCCGGGCTGGTGACCCTCCTGCTGGGGCCGCTGGCCGCGCTGCTGGCCGGGCCGGTGGCCATGCTGGAGGCGGTCGACCTGCTCGGGATCGCCCTGTTCCTGGTCGTGCTGCCGCCCAGCCGTGACCGCTACGGGGCCGTCGACCCGCCGCCGGAGACCGCCACCCTGGCCATCTTCGCCCTGCGTGTCTGCGCCGGCCTGGCCCTGGTGGTGCTCGCGTTCAGCGAGAAGTTCGCCAACCCGGCCCTGGCCCGGGAGTTCATCGGCAACTACCCGGCCTTCGACCTGTTCGGCCTGCTCGGCGTCCCGCTCAGCGGGGACGCCTTCATCCGCCTGGCCGGGGCCATCGAGCTGCTGTTCGGGCTGCTGCTGATCTCCGGCCGCATGCCCCAGGTGGCGGTGATCGTGGCCGGCATCCCGTTCAACGCCACCCTGTTCTTCCTCGGCCGGACCGAGCTGATCGGCCACCTCCCCGTGTACGGGGTGATGCTCGCCCTGCTGGTGTACGGCTCCTCCCGCCGGTACGCCGACCTGGTCCCGGCCTGGCCGTTGGCCCTTATTCGTAGGCGAGCTGCGGGGCGAGCGGGCGCCTTGCCAGCAGCCCCGCAGGGACGCTGACGATGGCCGCGAATACCACCGGCACCGCCGCCGCGAGCAGGACCAGCGAGGTCGCCGGGATCCGGACGGCGGGAAGGTCGCCGCCGTCCATGAGGCTCCACAGGCCGAGCCCCAGGGGGATCCCGGCGGCCACGGCGATCGCGCAGGCGACGAGCTGGGAGACGATCAGCACGACCACCGTCTGGCGCGGGGTCGCGCCGACCGCCCGGAGCACCGCCTGGTTGCGGGCGGCGTCCCGGGCGGCGAAGGCGGCCACGATCCAGGCGTTGATCGTGGCCAGCACCAGCAGCAGCCCGGCCGTGCCGAGGATGACGGCCCGGATCTGGTCGTAGAGGACGGCGACGGCGGCGTCGCTGGCGGCGTGGCCCGGCTCCGGCGGCTGGAGGTCGAGCAGGTCCAGGCTGGCGCGCAGGGCCAGGGCGACGACGATCATGGCCACCCCGAGGGCCAGCCCGGTGGCGTTGGTGAGCAGCCGCCCCGGCCGCCGCCCCGCCGACCGCAGCCCCAGCACGCCCGGCAGGGGCAGGCCGGCACGAGCGGCGAGGCCCGCCAGCCGGCCCGGACGCCGGGGGGGTCGCGGGCCGGCAGCGAGCGACCGCAGCGTGCTCTGGCGGATGCCCTGCAGCGCCGGGCGGACGGTCCCCAGGAGCACCACGGCGACGGCGACGCCGGCGACGATCGCCACCCGGGTCGCCGTCAGCGGGGGCGGCTCGGGCCGGCCGAGCAGGGTCACCGAGGCGGCCGCGATCGGCGGCGCGAGCAGGCTCCCGGCCAGGATGTCGATGTCGCTGTGCGATTCGCTCCGGCGCTGCTGCCACGTCTCCAGGTAGGGGATGACCGACGAGGAGGCGGGGACCTCCTCCAGCGACCGGTGGGCGGTCACGAACTCGGCCGCCCGGGCTGGATCGGCGAGGCGGAGCTGCAGCTCGAAGCCCTCCTCGGTCATGCCAAGAGCGCGCAGCTGCCCTGCCGTCTCAGGGGTGACCCAGACCTGAGCCGGGCGGCTGAGCGGGAACCGGCCACGGCTGACCGTCTGGGCGACGCCCCGGACGGGGAACGGCCGCCCCTGGATCGTCACCGTGTCCCCGGCCCGGGCGCGAAGTGTCGCCGCCAGCCCGCCCTCGAGCACGACCCCGCCGCCCTGGCCGAGCCAGCGGCCGATGGTCACCATCGGCCGGTCCACCTGAGAGGGACCTGGGTCGCGCACCTCGGCGGTGAGGTCCTCGTTCCCCCCGGCAACCCGGATCGACCCGTACAGGTGGGTCCAGGGGCCGCCGGCCGCGACCACGCCGGGTGCTTCGGCGAGCCGGGCGGCCCGCCGCCGCAGGGCGGCGACCACGGCGTGGTCCCCCGGCTCGTCGGGCGGGTGGTAGACGGTCAGGCTGACATGGAAGCCCCTGGTCGCCCGCCACGTGCGGTTCCAGGGCCCGTCGGCGCTCCCGTACAGCGACATGGCCACGCCGAGCACGCCGGTCGCGATCGTCAGGGTCAGCAGGAGCAGCAGCGCCTGCCCGGGGCGGCGCCGCAGGTTCCGCCCGGCCAGGTGGACCGCCAGCCCCGGCCAGCGCATCAGCGCTCGCCGCTCAGGTCGGCCAGGCTGGCCAGGAGCCCGTGGACCGAGGTGCCCTCACCCAGCCTCGTCTGGGCAACGATCGCCCCGTCCCGCATGGTCAGCAGCCGGTCGGCGGTGCTGGCCACCCGCGCGTCGTGGGTCACGACCAGCAGCGTCTGGCCCGCCCGGCCGAGCTCCCCGAACAGCCGGAGGATGTCGCCGGTGGCGCGGGTGTCCAGGTTGCCGGTGGGCTCGTCCGCCAGCACCACCAGCGGCTCGTTGACCAGCGCCCTGGCCACCGCGACGCGCTGCTGCTCGCCGCCCGACAGGCGGTCGGGGAGGTGGCCGGCCCGTCTGGCTACGCCGAGCCGTTCCAGCAGCTCCATCGCCCGGCGCCGCGCCGCACGGCGCGGGACGCCGACAAGCAGGGCCGGCAGCTCCACGTTCTCCACCGCGGTCAGCTCGTCGACCAGGTGGAACGCCTGGAACACGAAGCCGACGGCGCGGCGGCGGAAGACCGCCCATTGCGTCTCGGAGAGCCCGTCCACACGCGTCCCGCCGAGGTACAGCTCGCCGGCGTCGGGCCGCGCAAGGCCGCCGAGCAGGTGGAGCAGGGTGGACTTGCCGCAGCCGCTCGGCCCCATGACCGAGACCGCCTCCCCCGTCTCGACCACCAGGTCCACACCGTCCACGGCCCGGACCGGCGACCCATTGCCCGGGTAGCGCCGCACCAGGGCGTGCGCCTCGATCACCGTGCTCACTGGCGCACCCTCGCTCCCGGCGCTGCTCCGTCCGCGCCTGCCGTCCTCATCGCGCCCTCCCGCTCGAGTAGCCGCTGCTGGCAGACCTCCAGCCAGCGGATGTCGGCCTGCAGTCGCAGGGAGGCGCCCTCCAGCAGGAGGGCGCCGTCGGAGTCGGGCGGCTCGTCCAGCGCCAGCCCCTGCACCTGGCGTAGCTCGCGCAGCAGTTCCAGGCGCTGCGCGTCGACCAGGGCCACCGGGTCGGCCAGGCGCGTGGCCGCCGCCAGGACCAGCTTGAGGTGGAACTCCAGCGGGGCCACCTTGGACCAGGTCAGGTCGTTGAACCACCGCACGACCCGGTCCCGGCCGGCGGCGGTCAGCTCGTACACCTTCTTGTCGGGGTGGCTGGGCTGGGCGACCTCCGTGGCCTCGACCAGCCCGCCGCGCTCCAGGCGGGAGAGCGTCACGTACACCTGCCCGGGGTTCAGCGCGCCCCCGGCCGGCCCCAGCGCCGTCACGCAAGTCCCGAGCCCGGCCAGACCGCGCCGAGCTCCTTCCGCTGGACTTCGCCCCGAGGGGCGTGATAGCTCTTTCGCTTAGCACTCGACCATCCTGAGTGCTAACATCCGGGATTGCCAAGCCGGAGACAGCTCCCACCAGGCAAGCCATCCGAACAGGGGAGGTAGCCGCACCTATGCCCAAGATCATCGCCTTCGACGAGGACGCCCGGCGCGCTCTCGAGCGGGGGATGAACCAGCTCGCCGACGCCGTGCGGGTGACGCTGGGTCCCAAGGGCCGCAACGTCGTCCTCGAGAAGAAGTGGGGCGCGCCCACCATCACCAACGACGGCGTGTCCATCGCCAACGAGATCGAGCTCGAGGACCCCTGGGAGAAGATCGGGGCCGAGCTCGTCAAGCAGGTCGCCAAGAAGACCGACGAGATCGCCGGTGACGGCACCACCACCGCCACCGTGCTCGCCCAGGCCCTGGTCCGCGAGGGCCTGCGCAACGTGGCCGCCGGGGCCAACCCGATGAGCCTCAAGCGCGGCATCGAGAAGGCCACCGAGCTGGCCGTCGAGGCCATCAAGAACCAGGCCAAGGACATCGAGACCCGCGACGAGATCGCCCACACGGCCAGCGTGTCGGCCGGCGACCCCGAGATCGGCGAGGTCATCGCCAAGGCGATGGACGTCGTCGGCAAGGAGGGCGTGATCACCGTCGAGGAGTCGAACACCTTCGGGATCGAGCTCGAGACGGTCGAGGGCATGCGCTTCGACAAGGGCTACATCTCGCCCTACTTCGTCACCGACCCCGAGCGCATGGAGGCGGTGCTCGAGGACCCCTACATCCTCATCGCCAACTCCAAGATCTCGGCCGTCAAGGACCTGCTCCCGGTGCTGGAGAAGGTCATGCAGAGCGGCAAGGCGATCGTGGTGATCGCCGAGGACGTCGAGGGCGAGGCCCTGGCCACCCTGGTCGTCAACAAGATCCGCGGCACCTTCAAGAGCGCCTCGGTCAAGGCCCCCGGGTTCGGCGACCGCCGCAAGGCCATGCTCCAGGACATCGCCATCCTGACCGGCGGCCAGGTCATCTCCGAGGAGGTCGGCCTCAAGCTCGAGAACGTCACCATCGACCTGCTCGGCCGGGCCCGCAAGGTGGTCGTCACCAAGGACGAGACCACCATCGTCGAGGGCCAGGGCGACGCCGACGACATCAAGGGCCGGGTCAACCAGATCCGCACCGAGATCGAGAACACCGACTCCGACTACGACCGCGAGAAGCTCCAGGAGCGGCTGGCCAAGCTGGCCGGCGGCGTGGGCGTGATCAAGGTCGGCGCGGCCACCGAGGTCGAGCTCAAGGAGAAGAAGCACCGCATCGAGGACGCCGTCTCCAACGCCCGCGCGGCGGTGGAGGAGGGCATCGTCCCCGGCGGCGGCGTGACCCTGCTGCGGGTCCAGGAGGCCCTGAGCAAGGTCGACCTGAGCGGCGACGAGGCGACCGGGGCGACGATCGTGCGCAAGGCGCTCGAGGAGCCGCTGAAGCAGATCGCCTCCAACGCCGGCCTCGAGGGCGGCGTGGTGGTCGAGAAGGTCCGCAGCCTCGACCCGGGCCAGGGCCTGAACGCGGCCAGCGGCGAGTACACCGACATGTTCAAGTCGGGCATCGTCGACCCGGCCAAGGTCGTCCGTTCCGCCCTGCAGAACGCGACCTCGATCGCCGGCCTGTTCCTGACCACCGAGGCCGTGGTGGCCGACAAGCCGGAGAAGGAGAAGGCCCCCGCCATGCCGGGCGGTGGCGGCGACATGGACTTCTAGACCACCCCACAGCTCCACGCGAACGGCGGCTCGACCTCGGCCGGTAACGGCCTCGGTCGGGGCCGCCGTTCCGCTTGGTCCTAGACTGTCTGGGCATGGACGACCTGGACGCCAAGCTGGACGCCCTGCGGCGGGATCTTGCTTCCACCGGCGGGGTGATGGTGGCATTCTCCGGCGGCGCCGACTCGGCGTTCCTGCTGGCCACGGCCGGCCGAGCCCTGGGCGACCGGGCGGTGGCGGCCACCGGCGTCTCGCCCAGCCTGGCCGAGACCGAGCTGGCCGACGCCCGCGCGCTGGCCGCCGAGCTGGGTGTGCGCCACCTGGTGGTGGCGACCCACGAGGGCGAGCGGCCCGGGTACCTCCGCAACGGCCCCGACCGCTGCTTCTTCTGCAAGGACGAGCTGTTCGAGGTCCTCGGCCCCCTGGCCGCGGCCGAGGGCCTGGCCCTGGCCGTCGGCACCAACACCGACGACCTGGGCGACCACCGGCCCGGCCAGCGGGCCGCGGCCACCCACGGGGTGCTGACCCCGCTGGTCGCGGCCGGGTTCTCCAAGGCCGAGGTCCGCGCGGCGTCGCGCCGCATGGGCCTGCGCACGGCCGACAAGCCGGCCGCGGCCTGCCTGGCCTCGCGGGTCGCCTACGGCGTCCAGGTCACCCCGGCCCGGCTGTCCCGGGTCGAGCGGGCCGAGGCGCTGCTCCGCTCCTTCGGCCTGGCCCAGCTCCGGGTCCGCGACCACGGCGACCTTGCCCGGGTCGAGGTCCCGCTCGACGCCCTGGGGTCGCTGGTCGAGCCCGAGCGCCGGGCCCGCCTGGTCGCCGGCCTGCACGACCTCGGGTTCACCTGGGTCACCCTCGACCTGGAAGGCTTCCGCTCCGGGTCCATGAACGCGGCCCTGCCGGCGGAGGCGGAGCGGCCGTGAGGCGGGTGGTCCACTGCACCCTGCCCCCCGAGCTGGTCCACCAGCCGATCCTCCACGACCTGGTCCGGGCCACCACCGCCGTGGTCAACGTCCGCCGGGCCAACGTCGACGTCGAGTCCGGCGTCGCCTGGTTCCTCCTGGAGCTGTCAGGCCCTGAGGACGAGCTAGGGCGAGCCGAGACGTGGTTGGTCGACCACGGCGTCACCGTGGAGCCGATCGAGGCCTGAGCCGTCGGTTGCCACCCGCTCCCCGGCGGTGGGTCGCGGGGCCCGCAGGGCCACGGCGACGGCGGCGAGGACGAGGACGATGGCGGCGGTGAGGATGGCGCCGCTGATGCCGTCGACGAAGGCCTGCTGGGCGGCGTCGACCAGCCGCCTGCCGGTGTCGCCGAGCTGGGCCAGCGCGGGGGACTGGGTGAAGGCGATGGAGCGCTGGGCTCCCTCGGCGACCTGGGCGGGCAGGTCCTTGACGACCGGGGCCATGGCATCGCGGTACTGCTGGTTGAGGACGCTGCCGAGGATGGCGATGCCGAAGGCGCTGCCGAGCTCGCGGGCGGTGTCGTTGACGGCCGAGGCGACGCCCTGCTTGCTGGGCGGCAGCGAGGCGGTGATGGCGGTGGTGGCCGGCGTGCCGGCGAGCGCCATCCCGGCGGCGAACAGGACCAGGCCGCTGGCGAACAGCCAGTAGTTCAGCTCGACATCGACCTGGGAGATGACCGCGAAGCCGCAGGCCATCAGGAGCAGCCCGGTGGGGGCGAGGCGCCGGAAGCCGACCCGCTGGGCGATCAGGGGGGCGCGGCGGGCCAGGGGGATCAGGACCAGGGGCAGGGGCAGCAGGGCCACGGCGGCCCGCAGCGGCGAGTAGCCGATGACGAACTGCAGGTACTGCAGGGCGATGAAGAAGAACCCGAAGGCGGCGAAGAACTGGGCGGTGATGGTCAGCGACCCGGCGCTGAAGCCGCGCAGGCGGAACAGCCGCGGGTCGAGCATCGGCTGGGCGGTCCGCAGCTCCCAGCGGACGAACGCCACCGAGGCGACGGCGCCGGCGGCGAGGGCGCCGACGGTCAGGGCGTCGGTCCAGCCGCGCTCAGGCCCCTCGATGATCCCGAAGACCACCCCGGCCACGGCGACCAGCGACAGGGCCGCCCCGAGGAGGTCCAGCCGCGGCGGGTGCTCGTCGACCGAGCGGGGAACGAACGCGAGCGTGCCGGCGGCGGCCAGGAGCGCGAGGGCCACGTTGAGGCCGAAGAACGAGTTCCAGTCGAAGAACTCCAGCAGGATTCCGGTCCCGAACAGACCCAGGACGGCGCCGCCGCCGGCGACCCCGACCCAGACCCCGATGGCCCGTGGCCGCTCTGCTTCGGGGAACGAGGTGGTGATGACCGAGAGCGTGGTGGGCATGATCGCGGCCGCGCCCACACCCATGAACGCCCGGACCACGATGAGGCGAGTGGGGTCGGTGGTGACCAGTCCGACGGCGGCCGCGGTCCCGAACACGATCAGGCCGAGGAGGAGCAGGCCCTTGCGTCCGTAGCGGTCCCCCAGGGCGCCGGCCAGCAGCAGCAACCCGGCGAACACCACCGTGTAGGCGTCGACGATCCAGGTGAGCTGGGTCTGGCTGGCGCCGGTGTCCCTGGCCAGGCTGGGCAGGGCCACATTGAGGCCGCTGACGGCCGAGACGACGGCCATCAGGCCGAGGGCCACGACGGCGAGGACGGCCCGGGTCCGCCGCGGCGACAACGTGGAGGACGCGTGCTCCATCGGGATTCCTCCCTCCGAGTATTTCCACGAGCGAAGAAATGTTATTCTTCGTATGTGGAATTGTCAACGGAGGTGCATGGTGGCGGTTGGTCGGGGGCGGCGTCCAGCGGGAAGCGGCACCCGAGAGGCGATCGCGGCCGCGGCCCGCCGGCAGTTCAGCGACCTGGGCTACCAGCGGGCGTCGCTGCGCAGCATCGCCGGCGAGGCCGGGGTCGACCCCCGGCTGGTGCTGCACTTCTTCGGCTCCAAGCAGCAGCTGTTCGCCTCGGTGGTCGAGCTCCCCTTTGACCCCGAGACCACCTTCGACACGCTCATGGCGGCAGGGGAGCAGGGGCTCGGGCGCCGGGTGGCGGAGTTCCTCCTCGGCATCCTTGACAGCCCCGAGGGTCGCAAGACGGCCACCGGGCTCATCCGGGCGGCGGCGTCGGAGGAGGAGGCCGCCGCGACCATCCGGGACCTGGTGGCCCAGCGGCTGCTCCTGCCCCTGGCGTCCCGGGTCGGGCGTGACCGGCCGGAGCTTCGCGCCAGCCTGGTCGCCTCCCAGATCGTCGGGCTCGCCATGGCCCGCCACGTCGTGGGGCTCACGCCGCTCGCCACGGCGTCACGGGCCGAGCTGATCGCCGCCCTGGCGCCGGTCTTCGACCACTACCTCACCGGACAGCTGGCCTAGCCGGCGGGTCGGCCCCCCCGGGGCCTAGGAGGCCGGGGGGGCGGCGGTGGGCTCGGGGCCGGCGCCGTCGCCCGAGGGGCGGGAGACGCCGGCGGGGGCGGTGCTGGAGCCGATCACGGGAACGACCTGGCGGGCGGTGATGATCTCGTCGACCATGCCGTACTCCAGGGCCTGGTCGGCCGACATGATGAAGTCGCGGTCGGTGTCCTTGGCGATCTTCTCCACGTCCTGGCCGGTGTGCTTGGCCATGATCTCGTCCAGCAGCCGGCGCAGCCGCAGGATCTCGCGGGCCTGGATCTCGATGTCGACCGACTGGCCGCGGGCCCCGCCCGAGGGCTGATGGATCAGGATGGTCGAGTGGGGCAGGGCGTAGCGCTTGCCCTTGGTCCCCGAGGCCAGGATCACCGCGGCGGCCGAGGCGGCCATGCCCATGCAGATGGTGGACACGTCCGGCTTCACGTACTGCATGGTGTCGTAGATGGCCAGCAGGTCGGTGATCGACCCCCCGGGCGAGTTGATGTAGATCGAGATGTCCTTGTCGGGGTCCTCGCTCTCCAGGTGGAGGAGCTGGGCCATGACGAGGTTGGCGATGGTGTCGTCGATCGGGGTGCCGAGGAAGATGATCCGGTCCTTGAGGAGCCGGGAGAAGATGTCGAACGAGCGCTCGCCTCGGCTGGTCTGCTCGATGACGATGGGGACCAGGTTCGCATCGGCCATTGAGCAAACCTCCGGACGGGGACAGGGAACCGACGCGAAGGGTACCAGCGCCACGCCCGGTACGGGGGCTAGCGCGGATCGGCCGAGGCCAGGTTGGAGCGGAGGCCGTCGCCGGAGAGGCCGGCCAGGTCGAGGACCCGCCTGAGCAGGTCGGCCTCGCCGATCCCGCGGGCCCGGCCGGCCTGGGTGACCCGGCAGCGGTGGACGGTGATGTAGGTCCGGGCGGGGGCGTTGGCCGTCCACTCCACGCTGCCCAGCAGGACGCTGCTGCCGCTGGTCCCGCCCTCGCCGTTCCAGGGCTCGCTCCACACCTGGATCCCGCCGGGGCCGGCCGAGAACACCCCGCCGGCGGCGACGTCCTGCGCCTCGGCCGCCCGCAGCAGCCGGATGGCCTGCTCCTCCGGGAAGACCAGCTCCACAGCTCGCTCCAGGGACTCGGGGACGGACTCCACTGCCATCGGATGGCCGAGGGGCCGGGTTGAGTGGTTCGCGACCCGGGTTGCCGGCGCGCCCGCGCCTCAGCATCGGCCGCTGCCGGCCGAATGAACCGATCGAGGCGGCGGGACGAAGGCCCCAGTGAGCCGGTTCGCCGCTCCACAGCAGCCAAGGAGGCATGCGGAACCATGCACGTCCAGCGCTTCGCCCGGGTCTTCGGGGCCGTCTACCTGCTGGTCGGCCTGATCGGGTTCGTCGTTACCGGGTTCGCCGACTTCGCCGGCCCCTCGGACGGCAAGCTCCTGCTGTTCGGGGTCAACCCGCTGCACAACATCGTCCACCTCGCCGTCGGGGCACTGTGGCTGGCCTCCTCGCGCACCGAGGCCAGCGCCCGCACCGTCAGCATCCTGATCGGCGCCGTCTACCTGGTGGTCGGGATGCTGGGGCTGTTCATCGACAGCGGCTCGGACCTGAACCTTCTCAACATCAACCAGCCCGACAACGCGCTGCACCTGGCCAGCGCCGCCCTCGGCCTCTACTTCGGGCTTGCCGGGCGGCGCACGGTGGCCACGGCCTGAGCCCAGGCCGGACAGGTCCGGGGGGGCCAGGGGCCGGGGGTTCCGGGGGGACCCCCGGCCCCCACGCTGCCCCGGCCTGCTCGCGGTGCCCATCTGGCTGCTGCTGGCGGTGGCCGGGGCGATCCTGGCCCTGGTCTCGGTGACCGACGGGGGGTCGTGGGCCGGCCTCGGGGTGGCCGCGGTCCTCGGCCTCCTCCTCCTGATCGCCCTCAACGGCTTCATCGTCGTCCAGCCCAACCAGGCCAAGGTGACCTGGCAGGTCTCCGACGCCGCCCAGGCCGCCTTCGACGTCGAGGACTACAAGGCGTTCGTCGACATCCAGGCGGAGACGGCCGTGCGCCATGTGGCCAGCGTGTTCCCCTATGACAGCTACGAGGAGGGGCAGGAGTCGCTGCGAGGGGCCGCCGACATGCTTCGCCGCCAGCAGGCCGACGCCATCGTGGCCGCCCGCCAGCGGATCGTCGAGGGCGCGGTGGGCATGGTCGACCACGCCCTGAGCAGCCTCAGCGAGCGCGACATCGTGGACCTCGACGAGGAACGCAAGGCGGCGATGGTCTCCAACCTGATGGTGGTCCTGGTCAGCGACCGCGGGGCGCAACCGGTGGTCAACAGCGGCTCGCTCTACACCTGACCGGGTCCATGGCGGACCGCAGCAAGGTCTACCCGCTGCGCATCGACCGGCGGCTGTACGACGCCCTGGAGCGCTGGGCGGCCGACGACCTGCGCAGCGTCAACGCCCAGATCGAGTTCCTGCTCCGCGAGAGCCTGCGCCGGGCCGGCCGCCTGCCGGGGCCGCGCGGCACGGCTACCGGTCCATCAGACCACCCTCGTACGCCATGACCACCGCCTGGACGCGGTCGCGGGCCCCGAGCTTGGTCAGGACCCGCTTGACGTGGGTCTTGACCGTGTTCTCGGAGATGAACAGCGTCTCGGCCAGCTCCTCGTTCGACAGGCCCCTGGCGATCGCCACCAGGACCTCGCGCTCCCGGTCGGTCATGTCGGCGAAGCGGGGGTTGGCGGTCTGGGCCGGCCGGCTGGAGAAGCGCTCGATGAGCCGGCGGGTGACCGACGGCGACAGCAGCCCGTCCCCGGCGGCCACGGTGCGGATCCCGTCGATCAGCTGCTCGGGCGGGCTGCGCTTGAGCAGGAACCCCGACGCGCCGGCCTGGAGGGCGTTGAACACGTACTCGTCCAGCTCGAAGGTGGTGAGGATGAGGACCTTGGGCGGGTCGGGGGCGGCGGTGACCTGACGGGTCGCCTCGATGCCGTCCAGCACCGGCATGCGGACGTCCATGACGACCACCTGCGGGCGGTCCCGGCGGGCGGCGGCCACGGCCTCGCGGCCGTCGGCGGCCTCCCCGACCACGGTCAGGTCGGGGGCCTGCTGGACGATCAGGCGGAGCCCGGCCCGCATCAGCTGGTCGTCGTCGACGAGGAGGACCCCGATCACGCCGGGGGCTCCCAGGCCAGCTCGGCGGTGACCACGAAGCGGTCCTGGCTGTCGCGGTCGATCCCGACCCGTCCGCCGTGCATGGCCGCCCGCTCGTGCATGCCGAGGATGCCGCGGCCGGGCTGGAGCGCCGACGGGTCGCCCGCGCCGTCGTCGGCGACCCGGATGTGGACCCGGCGACCGGCCACCTCGACCTGGACCTCGGCCGACCCGGCACCGGCGTGCTTCATGGTGTTGGTGAGGGCCTCCTGGACGATCCGGTAGGCGGCCAGCCCGACGCTGGCCGGGACCTCGCCGGCATCTCCGGTCACCTGGACATCGACCTTCAAGCCGGTGTCGGTCATGGTCCTGGCCAGCTCGCCCAGGTCGCCGATCCCGGGTGCCGGCAACAGCTCCCGGCCGGCCTGGTCGCGGCGGAGCACGGCCAGGACCCGGTCGAGCTCGGACAGGGCGGCCCGGCCGGTCCGCTCGATGGTCTCGAACGCCTGGCGGGCGATGCCGCTGTCGTGGTCGACGGCCTGGCGGCCGGCGCCGGCGTGGACGACCATCACGTTGACGGTGTGCCCGATGATGTCGTGGAGCTCGTGGGCGATCCGGCTCCGCTCCTCCTCCAGGGCCAGGCGCTCCTCGTTGGCCTCGGCCAGCCGCCGGGCCAGGTCGCGCTCGGCCCGCAGCTGGACCTGCTCCAGGCGGGCCCCGTACATCCGCCCGACCAGCCACGCCACCACCCAGAAGGCCACCACCGTCGCGGCCAGGGTCGGGCTGCCCTCGTCGGGGAACCGCACGAAGTAGAGGACCACGCCGCCCACGAAGGCCGGCAGCGCCACCCAGGCTTGGCGGCTGGTCCCGTGGGCGGCGATCGAGTAGGTGACGACCAGGTTGGTCCACTGGTAGACGTCGCTCGGGTAGCCGGCGGCGATCAGGGCCACCACGGCGGCGCTGTTGGCCCAGAACGCGGCCACCGGCCGGGTGCGGCGCCAGGCCAGGGCCCCGGCGGCGACCAGGGTCAGCACCGAGGCCACCAGCCGCAGGCCCACCGGGTAGTCGTCGCCCTGGGAGAAGACCCAGACCTCGCACAGGGCCACGCCCGCGAACGCGGCCGCCAGCAGCAGGTCGGCCGGCTGCCGCGCGCGCGTCGCAGTGGTCATCGCCAGGTGCCCCCGAGCGGTCAGGCTACCGTCATCGAGGGTGATTGTTCCGCAGTCGGCGCACCCAGGCCCCGTCCGATGCGGAGGAACCCGGCCGCGATCCCGGCCAGGGAGGCGGCCAGCCCGGCGCTCCAGATGGTCGGGTCGAGGGGGCCGTTGCCGGTGATGGTCTGGGCGGCGGCGAACGCCAGCACGGCGGCGTACGACCAGACGACCAGGCGCACGGCCCGCCGCCGCGTCGCCTCGGTCAGGCCGCTGCGGCGGGCCAGGACGGCGGCCAGGATGAACAGCTGGATGCCGTGGAGGGCGACGGCGTGCGGGAACTTGGCCACGCCCCGCTCGCCGTTCATGACGGTGTCGGGGACGGCCCGGTGGGTCTCGACGAAGTCGTTGCCGAGCTCGATGATCCACTGGCCGAAGCCGAGCCCGGTCACGATGAGGACCAGGCCGCCGACGACGGCCAGGCGGACCAGCCGGTCCCGCGGAGGCCGGACCAGCGACCAGACGAGCACGGCGACCAGGCACAGCGACATGACCACGACCATGACCGCCATGGCGATGAACACGGCCGCGTCGCCGGCGGCCAGGGTGTTGAAGTGCGACGCCCGGCCCCGCCAGGCCTGCATGGTGATCAGCCCGACCTCGATGGTCGAGGACACCAGCAGGGTCCAGGCGATCGCGCCGGCGAGCCGTGGGCGGTCGGGAAGCCGGTCCAGCACCCAGCCGATGGCGGCCAGCAGCAGGGCGATCGACACCGAGAAGGTCAGCGGCTTGCGGAACGAGACCGCGCCCGACCAGGCCCAGCCGTTGGCGGCCAGGACGACCAGGTGGACC
>Ga0081539_10001401_pt1 | contig 41535 bp, 35 predicted proteins | sample TabmetS4T2R2_FD_71023 | JGI IMG/M metagenome (GOLD analysis project Ga0081539, IMG submission 71023) | Tabebuia heterophylla rhizosphere microbial communities from the University of Puerto Rico - S4T2R2 | ecosystem: Host-associated > Plants > Roots > Rhizosphere ... | reverse complement strand
GTCGGCGCTCGACGTGTCGATCCGCGCCCAGATCCTGAACCTTTTGGAGGACATGAAGCGGCGCTACGGCCTCACGCTCCTCTTCATCGCCCACGACCTCGCCGTGGTGAAGGCGGTGAGCGACCGCATCGCCGTCATGTATCTCGGCAAGCTGTGCGAGGTCGGCCCGACCGAGAAGCTGTTCGCGCAGCCCGCGCACCCCTACACGGCGCTGCTGCTCGAGGCGATCCCGGTGCCCGACCCCGCGGTCAAGCCCGCCAACAACGTGCCCATCGGCGAGCCACCGTCGCCGCTGTCGCCGCCCTCGGGCTGCCGCTTCCGCACCCGCTGCCCGCGCGCCGACGCCGTCTGCGCCGAGGTCGTGCCGCCACTCGAGGAGATCGCCGACGGCCAGTTCGCCGCCTGTCATCACCCGCTATGAGCAATGTCGCTCCGATGCGCACCCTCAATCGGCCCAAGCCGACGGTCGACGTCGAGCGGCGCGCCGACGGCACGCTCATCCTCTCCGCCGGCCGCTCGCTGCCGGCCGACCTGCCGCTGGTCATCGACCTTCTGGGACGCGCTGCCGAACGTCGCCCCGACGTCACGTTTTTGGCCGAGCGGCGCGGCCCCGATCGCGCCTGGCAACGCCTCACCTACGCCGAGGCCTGGGCCCGCACCGGCGCCATCGCCTCGTGGCTGATCGCCCAGGGCTTCGGTCGCGAAAGCAAGCCGATCGCCATCCTTTCCGACAACAGCCTCGAGAACGCGCTGCTTGTCTTCGGCGCCCTGCGCGCCGGCGCGCTCGTCGCACCGATCTCGCCCAACTATTCGCTGTCCGGCGATTTTGCCCGGCTCGACCAAGCGCTGTCGGTCGTCGATCCGGGTCTGGTCTTCGCGCAGGACTCTGTGCGCTACGCCGCCGCGCTCGATCGTACCAAGGCGCGCGTGGTCACCGTCGACGGCAAGCGCGGTCTCGCCTTCGGCGCGCTCATCAGCTGTTCGATCGATGCCTCGGTGGCCGAGCGTCGCCTGCACATCACCGCTGAAACGCCGGCCAAGATCCTGTTCACCTCGGGCTCGACCGGCCTGCCCAAGGGCGTTTTAAACACCCACGGCAATCTCGCGTCGGCAGCCGAGATGAACCGCTCGCTGGGCGAGCCGCTCGATCCGAACCGCATCGGCGTGTCGCTCGACTGGCTGCCCTGGCATCACACCTGGGGCGGCAACTCCAATCTCAACGGCACCGTCCGCTCGGCCGGTTCCTTATATATAGACGGCGGCCGCCCCTTGCCGGGCCGCTTCGAGGAGACGCTGGAGAATCTGCGCGAGCTCTCGCCCTCGGGCTTCGCCACCGTCCCCGCCGCCTATCCCCTCCTGCTCGAGGCGCTCGAGAAGGACGAGGATCTGCGCCGGAAGTTCTTCAAGAACCTGCGCGGCCTGGGCTACGGCGGCGCGCTGCTGCCGCAGGAGAATTTCGACCGCCTGCAGAGCCTGGCCGCCGCCGAGCTCGGCGAGCGCCTGCCCTTCGCCTGCGGCTGGGGCATGACCGAGACCACCAGTGTGGGCCTGATGGTCTACTGGAACGTCGACCGCTCCGGCCTTTTGGGCCTGCCGCCGCCCAGCGCCTTGGTGAAGCTCGTGCCTGCGGGTGACCGCTACGAGCTGCGCGTAAAAGGCCCGCACGTCATGGCGGGCTACTACAACGATCCCGCCGCGACGGCGGCCGCGTTCGACGAGGAAGGCTTCTTCAGGACCGGCGACGCGGCGCGCTGGGTCGACGAGAGCGAGCCCGTCGCCGGCATCGCCTTCGCCGGCCGCCTCTCCGAGGAGTTCAAGCTCGCCTCGGGCACGTGGGTGCGCGCCACCACCTTGCGCATGCAACTGATCGACGCTTTGCAGCCCTGGGTGCGCGACCTGGTGATCGCGGCACCCGACCGGCCCTATCTCGGCGCGCTTGTGTGGCTCGATGCGACGGCGTGCGCCGATGCCGACGTCTGGAAACCCGCGTTGGCGCGCCAGCTGGCGATCTTCAACACAAGGCCGGGCGGCTCCAGTAACCGCGTGCAGCGGCTCCTGGTGCTCGACGAGCCGCCGCCGGTGGCCGCGGGCGAAGTGACCGACAAGCGCTCGCTGAACACGCGGCGCGTGCTCGAGCGGCGCGCGGCCGACGTGGCCCGGCTCTATGCCGAGCCCGCCGACCGCGACGTCATTGTTTTTTGTTGACAGTTTTCCGGCCGCGTTCGGTAATGCCGGCAACGACGGCGCGCCAACAGAAGCGCACTGCGGGAGGAGATGAGTGGACGGGACGAGTGTGCGCGCTGAGCGCCCGAATGACGTGCCCACCGAGCCGCCAGCCGGACCGCCGATCTGCGCGCTGACCCTGCCGCAGCAGATCGCCGATCATCTCGGCCATCGCATCATGAACGGCGAATGCCGGCCCGGCAGCCGCCTCAAGGAGGAGGAGTTCGCCGAGGCCTACCGCGTCAGCCGCGGGCCGGTGCGCGAGGCGTTCCGCATCCTGGAGCGGCGCGGCTTCGTCGAGATCGTGCCGCGCCACGGCGCGCGCGTGCGCGCCTTCGACCCGGCCGACCTCGCCTCGCTGTTCAGCGTGCGCGCCGTGCTGTTCGGCCTGGCGGCGCGGCAAGCTACTGAGCGGGCCACCGAGCGTCGGTCTTCCGAGCTGGTCAGCCAGCTCGCCGAACAGGTCGCGCGGCTCCGCCGCTCCGCCGAGGCGATGGACATCAGCCCGCGCGAGCATGCCGTGATCGCGGGCGACGCCCAGCATCTGATCGCCCGATTCAGCGGCAACCGGCCGTTGCTGCGCGTGCTCGAGGAGATCACCAGCCGGGCCTTGTGGCGCATGGCCTGGAGCGACCCGCCGCTCGACCTCACGACCCAACCGCGCCGCCAGCAGTCGGCGCGGTTCTGGAGCGACCTTTTAGCCGCGATCAAGGCGGGCGACGCCGCAGCGGCCGAGCGCACCGCCCGGCAGCTGCTCGAAGCCTCGCGCGATCACATGATCGCGGCCATGGCGGTGCATCGGCAGGAGCTTGGGCCCGAGCTCGTGGAGGCCGACTGACATGCAGGCCTACATCATCCGCCGGCTGCTGGCGCTGATCCCGACCCTGATCTTCGCCAGCCTGATCGTGTTCATCACCGTGCGGCTGATTCCGGGCGACATCATCGACCTCATGCTCTCGTCGAACGACATCGGCGCCGACAAGAAGAGCCGCGTCCAGCTCGAGGCGGCGCTCGGCCTCGACCAGCCGATGGTCTCGCAATACTTCCGCTGGGCCGGCGCCATCGTCTTCGAAGGCAGCCTCGGCAAGTCGCTGTGGCAGAACACGTCGGTGATGGAGGAGATCCTGCATCGCCTGCCCATCACCTTCGAGCTCGGCCTGATGGCGCTGTTCGTGGCGCTGATCGTCGGCATCCCGATCGGCGTCTACTCGGCGGTGCGCCAGGACACGGTCGGCGACTACGTCACGCGCTCCTTCGCCATCCTCGCGCTCGCGCTGCCCGGCTTCTGGGTCGGCACGCTGGTGATGGTGTTCCCCTCGATCTGGTGGGGCTGGTCGCCCGAGGTGAAGTACATCCCCTTCGCCCAGGATCCGCTGCGAAACCTCGCGCAGATGGCGATCCCGGCGCTGATCCTGGGCAAGGCTTTCTCGGCAGTGGTCATGCGCCTCACCCGCACCATGATGCTCGAGGTGATGCGCCAGGATTATATCCGCACCGCGCTCGCCAAGGGACTGGCGACGCGCACCACCATCATCCGCCACGCCCTGCGCAACGCGCTGATCCCGGTGGTCACCCTGGTCGGCCTGCAGGCGCCGGTGCTGGTCGGCGGCACGGTCATCCTGGAGCAGATCTTTGTCATTCCCGGGATGGGTCTGCTGCTGCTCGAGGCGGTGAGCCAGCGCGACTATCCCATCATCACCGGCGTGTTCCTGGTGGTCGGCGTCGCCGTCGTCCTGATCAACCTGCTGGTCGACCTCAGCTATGGGCTGCTCGATCCCAAGGTGAGGTACCGCTGATGGTCGCCGTTGCCGAAACCGTCCGCCGCCCGACGCGCCGGCTTCCCGGCAGCGGCACCATCTCCTTCATCGGCCGCCTGTTCCGCGACAAGCCGTTGGGCGCCTTCGGCTTCGTAATCTGTGTCATCTTCCTGTTCTGCGGCATCTTCGCCGACTGGCTGGCGCCCTACGGCTACAACCAGATCAGCCCGATCAACCGCCTGAAGCCGCCGTCGGAAAAATTCTGGCTGGGCACCGACAATCTCGGCCGCGACATGCTCTCGCGCTGCCTCTACGGCGCGCAGCTCTCGGTGATCATCGGCCTCTCCGCCGCGGCGCTCGCGACCGTGGTGTCGATCCTGATCGGCATCGTCTCGGGCTATCTCGGCGGCAAGTTCGACATGATCATGCAGCGCTTCGTCGATGCCTGGATGAGCTTCCCCGACCTGATCATCCTGATCGTGGTGGTGTCGGTGGTGGGCCCGGGCATGGGCCCGGTGATCGTCCTGCTCGGGCTGCTCTACGGCATCGGCGGCAGCCGCATCATCCGCGGCGCCGTGCTGTCGGTGCGCGAGAACGCCTATGTCCACGCCGCGCAGTCGACCGGCGCCACGATGCCGAGAATCCTGTGGAAGCACATCCTGCCCAACGTCATGGCGCCGGTGATCGTGCTGTTCACGACGCGCGTCGGCGCGGTGATCCTGGCCGAGTCGGGCTTGGCGTTCCTGGGGTTGGGCGTGCCGCCGCCGGCACCGACCTGGGGCGGCATGCTGTCGGGCTCGGGCCGCTCCTTCATGTATCTCGCGCCGTGGCTCGCGCTCGCGCCCGGCCTCTGCATCACCATCGTGGTCTACGCCATCAACGTGTTCGGCGATGCGCTGCGTGACCTGCTCGATCCGCGCATGCGGGGGAGCCGATAAGAACAAGGGAAGGGAGGACCAACATGAGGACATTGAAAGGAGCATTGCTCACCGGCGCGATGCTGCTGGCTGGCAATAGTGCGTTCGCCGAGAACGGCGTGAAGCCGCAGTACGGCGGCACGCTCGAGATCGGCACGGTCTACGTGACCCTGTCGGCGCTGTCGTGGGATTCCGCCGACTTCAACTGGAAGCACAACCACGATACCGGCCTGTTCTACGAGCAGCTGTTCGTGGGCGACCTGTCCAAGAGCAAGAAGGCGGGAGGGCCGTACAACTTCATCCCCGACGCCTGGCTGCCGACCGAGGCGATCAAGGGCGAACTGGTCGAGAAGTGGGAATGGAAACAGGATCCGCTGCGCGTCGAGATGAAGGTGCGCAAGGGCGTGATGTTCCCCGAGAAGCCTGGCGTCATGAAGAAGCGCGAGCTCACCGCCGAGGACATCGTCTTCACCTACAACCGGCTGAACACGTCGCCGAAGAAGCTGCTTGCCTACTTCGACCATGTCGACAAGGTCGAGGCCACCGACAGTCACACCGTCGTCTTTTACATGAAGCACTACTTCGCCGAGTGGGATTACCGCTTCGGCTGGGGCTACTACTCGGCGATTCATCCCAAGGAAGTGGCGGATGCCGGCGCGTCCAACTGGAAGAACGTCAACGGCACCGGCCCCTACGTGCTGAGCGAGTTCATCGCCGGCAATTCCAACGTCTACGTCAAGAACCCCGACTATTGGGACAAGGAAAAGATCGGCAACACTGAATACAAGCTGCCGTTCGTCGACAAGATCACCTACCGCACCATCAAGGACGAGGCGACCTTCATCACTGCGCTGCGCACCGGCAAGCTCGACATGCTGGAGGCGATCCGCTGGCAGAACGTCGATTCTCTGAAGAAGAGCGCGCCGCAGCTGCAGTGGAACCGCTGGCTGAACCAGTCCGGCACCTTCATGGCGATGCGGGTCGACGTCGACGGGCCGTTCAAGGACATCCGCGTGCGCCGGGCGCTCAATTACGCGGTCAACAAGCAGGAGATCGTCAAGGAGTACTACAACGGCAACGCCGAGCTGTTCGCCTACCCTCAGCACCCGGACTACGTCGGCTACTTCGAGCCGCTGGAGACGCAGCCCGCCTCGGTGCAGGAGCTGTTCAAGTACGACCCGGCCAAGGCCAAGAAGCTGCTGGCCGAAGCAGGGTTCCCCAAGGGCTTCACCACCAAGGTCCAGGTCTGCTCGTGCAGTCCCGACCACATGGACTTGCTGCCGCTGGTCGCGGGCTATCTCGAGCAGGTCGGCGTGAAGCTCGAGATCCAACCGCTGGAGTACGGCGCCTTTCTGTCAGCGATGACCTCGCGGACCATGACGCCGGCCTACTTCATGAACAACGGCCACACAAACCCGACGACGACCATCCGCAAGAGCTTCACCACGGGCCAGCAATGGAATCCGTCGGGCTGGTCGGATCCCGAGTACGACAAGAAGATGGACGTGGTCTATCGCGAGCCCGACGAGGCCAAGCGCCAGAAGCTTTTGCGCGAGATGACCACCGAGATCCTCGACAAGGCGCCCTACATCTGGCTGCCCACGCCGTACGTCTATTCGGCATGGTGGCCGTGGGTGAAGAACTATCAAGGCGAGTTGCGCGCCGGCGCGGTCCGCCCGGGACCGATCTATGCCCGCATCTGGGTCGACCAGGAGCTGAAGAAGAAGATGGGTTACTGAAACTCGGCGAGAGGAGGGACGCACATGACAACTCTCAGACGCGCGTTGTTGAGTGGTGCTGCGGCCGCGTTGCTCACGATCGGCGGAGCGCACGCCCTTTACGCCCAAGGCGGTGAGAAGCCCGAGAAGCCGCAGTATGGCGGCACCTTGGAAGTCGGCACCATGTTCGCCACCCTCTCGGCGCTGTCGTGGGATCCGCACGACTGGAACTGGAAGCTTAACCACGACACCGGCCAGTTCTACGAGCAGCTGGTGGCGGGCGACCTTGACAAGAGCAAGCGCAAGGGCGGCAAGCATCCCTTCGTCGCCGACGCCTATCTCGCGACCGAGGCGCAGCGCGGCGAGCTCGCCGAGAAGTGGGAGCTGGTCGAGAACCCGCTGTCGGTCGTGTTCACCCTGCGCAAGGGCATCATGTTCCCCGAGAAGCCCGGCGTCATGCAGAGCCGCGAGCTCACGGCCGAGGATGTGGTCTTCTCCTTCAACCGCCTGCGCTCCAGCCCCAAGGCGCTCCCCACCTACTATGACTTCCTGGGCGACGTCGTGGCCAAGGACCGGTACACCGTCGTCTTCAACCTCAAGGAATACACCGCCGAGTGGGACTACCGGCTGGCCTGGGGCTTCTACAGCGTGATCATGCCCAAGGAGGTGGCCGATGCCGGCGCCACCAACTGGAAGAACGTCAACGGCACCGGGCCGTTCATGCTGACCGACTTCGTCGCCGGCAACTCCAATACCTATACGAAGAACCCGATCTACTGGGACAAGGAGAAGCTCGGCGGCCAGGAGTACAAGCTGCCGTTCATCGACAAGCTGGTCTACCGCACCATCAAGGACGAGGCGACCCAGCACGCGGCGATCCGTACCGCCAAGCTCGACCTCTTGGAATCGATCAATGCGCGCTACGTGCCAGAGTTGAAGAAGAGCGCGCCGCAGCTCCAGTGGGCCAAGCGTCTGTCGATTCTCGGCTCGTTCATGGCGCTGCGCAACGACACCAAGCCGTTCGACGACGTGCGCGTGCGCCGCGCCATGAACATGGCGATCAACAAGAAGGAGATCATCGACGCCCACTACAGCGGCGAGGCGCAGATGCACGCCTATCCGATGTATCCCGATTGGGACGGCTACTTCGATTCGCTCGACAAGATGCCGGCCTCGGTCAAGGAGCTCTACGAGTACAACCCGAAGAAGGCCAAGGAGCTCCTGAAGGAGGCGGGCTATCCCAACGGCTTCACCTTCAAGATGCAGTTCTGCTCGTGCTCGCCCGACCATTCCGAGCTGGCGCCGCTGCTCGCGGCCTATCTCGAGCAGGTCGGCGTCAAGGCCGAGCTGCAGCCCACCGAGTACGGCGCGTTCCTCTCGGCCATGTCGACGCGCAAGCATGCGCCCGGCTACCTGATGAACTCCAGCCACACCAATCCTACGACCAGCATCCGCAAGAGCTTCGTGACGGGCGCGATGTGGAACCCGGCGATGTACACCGATGCCAAGTACGACGCCAAGATCGACGAGGCCGTCAAGACGCGCGACGAGGACAAGCGCAAGCAGCTGCTGCGCGAGCTCACCGTCGAGATCATGGACCAGGCGCCCTACATCTGGCTGCCGACGCCCTACGTCTACGCCGCGTGGTGGCCATGGGTGAAGAACTATGGCGGCGAGATGAGCGTCGGCTCGATCCGCCCCGGCCCGATCTACGCCCGCATCTGGATCGACCAGGAGCTGAAGAAGAAGCTGGGGTACTGATGACCTCCCGTCATCCCGAGCGTAGCGAAGCGAAGCCGAGGGACCTCTTTTGTCGATGCGTCACCAAAACAGGTCCCTCCCCTTCGCAGTGCTTCGCACTGCTCCGGTCGGGATGACGGTCGATGAACACGCCTCTCCTCTCCGTAAAGAATCTGTCGACCGAGTTCCGCACCGAGCGCGGCGTGGTCAAGGCGGTCGACGACGTCTCCTTCGAGCTGGCGGCCGGCGAGACCTTGGCCATCGTGGGCGAATCGGGCTCGGGCAAGAGCGTCACCGCCATGTCGATCCTGCGGCTGATCCCCGACCCGCCGGGCAGGATCTCGGCCGGCGAGGTGGTGTTCGACGGCCAGAACCTCCTGACGCTGAGCGACGAGGGGATCCGGGCGATCCGTGGCGACCGCATCGCCATGATCTTCCAGGAGCCGATGAGCTCGCTGAACCCGTCGCTGACGGTCGGCCTGCAGATCGCCGAGCCCGTCAACCTGCATCGCAGGACGCCGTGGGCCGCCGCGATGAACATGGCGGCCGAGCTTCTAGCCCGCGTCCGGCTGCCCGACGCCGCCGCCCGGGTAAAAGCCTATCCCCACCAGTTCTCCGGCGGCATGCGCCAGCGCGCCATGATCGCCATGGCGCTGGCCTGCCAGCCGCAGCTCATCATCGCCGACGAGCCGACGACGGCGCTCGACGTCACCGTGCAGGCGCAGATCCTGGCGCTGCTCAAGGAGGTGACGCGCGCGGCCAATTCGGCGCTGATCCTGATCACCCACGACCTTGGCGTGGTGGCGCGCTATGCCGACCGCGTCTGCGTCATGTATGGCGGCCGCATCGTCGAGGCGGGACCGGCGCGCGAGATCTACGCCCGGCCGCGCCATCCCTACACGATCGGGCTGATGGCCTCGGTGCCGCGGCTGGACCAGGAGGCGGGCTCGCGCCTGGTGCCGATCGAGGGCTCGCCGCCCAACCTCGCCAACCTGCCGCCGGGCTGTGCCTTCGCCCCGCGCTGCCGGCGCGCCGCCGATCTCTGCCGCAACCATCGCCCCCTGCTGGTCAAGAGCGCTCCCGATCATCTGTCCGCCTGTCATTTCCATGCCCAGCTCGGCACCTGACACTGTCCTCACGGTCAAGGACCTGAAGGTCCACTTCCCGGTGATGGCCGGTGCGGTCGTGCGTCGCCAGGTCGGCAGCGTGAAGGCGGTCGACGGCGTGTCGTTCGACGTGCGCCGCGGCGAGACCTTGGGGCTGGTGGGCGAATCGGGCTGTGGCAAGAGCACGACGGGCCTTGCCATCCTGAGGATGATCGACATCACCTCGGGCGAGGTGACGTTCGAAGGCGAGGACATTTCCGACTACGACCGCTCGCGCATGCGGCCGATCCGGCGCCGCATGCAGATGGTCTACCAGGACCCCTTCGGGTCACTTAATCCGCGCATGAAAGTGTCGGAGATCGTGGGCGAGCCGCTCGAGGTGCATGGCCTCGCCGGCGATCGCGCTGCCTACGACACGCGCGTCGCCAGCCTTCTGGACATGGTGGGCCTCCTGCCCGACATGGCCGACCGCTACCCGCACGAATTCTCCGGCGGCCAGCGCCAGAGGATCGGCATCGCCCGCGCGCTGGCGCTCGAGCCGTCGCTGATCATCTGCGACGAGCCGGTGTCGGCGCTCGACGTGTCGATCCAGGCGCAGGTCGTGAACCTGTTCCAGGAGCTGCAGGAGCGGCTGGGGCTCACCTACATCTTCATCGCCCACGACCTCGCCGTGGTGCGCCACATCAGCCATCGCATCGCCGTGATGTATCTTGGCCGCATCGTCGAGATCGCGCCGCGCGGCGAGCTCTACGCCAAGCCGCTGCATCCCTACACCCAGGCCCTTCTGGCCGCGATCCCGATCCCCGATCCCGAGGTCGAAGCCTCGCGGCCGCAGCAGATCATCACCGGTGAAGTGCCGTCCGCCATGCGCCCGCCGCCCGGCTGCCGGTTTCACACGCGCTGTCCCAGGGTGATGGAGGTGTGCAAGAGCGTCGACCCGCCGATGCGGGACATGGGCGGTGGCCGCGCGGTCGCCTGTCATCTATACGAGTCCTGATGACACTTCGACGTTACGTCCTCACCCTGCTGGCGTTCGCCGCTCTGGCGACGGCGCCCGCCTTCGCGCGCGAACAACCTTATCTCACGGCACAGGATCTCGACCTGGTGACGATCCTGCCGCCGCCGATCGCCAATGGCAGCGACGCCGACCGCGAGCAGCAGGCCGTGGTCCTGGCCGCGCAGCGTGCCGCCAGTCCCGAGCGTATCGAGCAGGCCAAGCGCGACGTCGATGAATCCCTCGACACCATGTTCGCCGCGGTTCTGGGCAAGCCTCTACCCGCGGCCAGCCTGCCGGCGACGATGCGGCTGTTCGAGCGGATCGGCGAGACCGAGGAGGTCGTGGTCGCGCCGACCAAGAAGGCGTTCCAGCGCCTGCGGCCCTATCTCGGCAACCCCGAGATCAAGCCGCTGGTGCGGCCGTCGGTCAGCGGCTCCTATCCATCGGGCCACACCACGCACGTCAACGTCGCGGCCATCGTGCTCGCGAGCATCGTCCCCGAGAAGCGCGAGCCGATCTGGGCGCGGGTCAGGGACTATGCCTGGAGCCGCGTCATCGGCGGCATGCACTATCCCAACGACCTCGACGGCGGTGCGCGCGCCGGCACCGCGATCGCCGTGGCGCTGCAGAGCCGACCCGAGTTCAAGGCCGACCTCGAGGCCGCACGGCGCGAGTTGCGTCAGTATTTGGGGCTGCCGTGACCTCTTGCCGGACCGCGGGCCTCCAGGCCCGCTCATGATCATGATTCATGAGCGGGCCTGGAGGCCCGCGGTCCGGCAAGATTACATCTTGCCCGAGACGATGCGCGCGCCGAGCGCCCAGCGATGGACCTCGGACGGGCCGTCGTAGATGCGGAAGGCGCGGGTGTCGCGGAAGATGCGCTCGACCACGGTGTCGCGCGTCATGCCCATGCCGCCCAGGATCTGCATCGACCGGTCGGCGACGCGGGCGATCGCCTCGGAGCACACGACCTTGGACATCGAGCTTTCGTTCGAGGCGCGCTCGCCTTTGTCGAGAAGCCAGGCGGTGTGCAGGATCGAGAGCCGCGCCTGGTGGATGTCCATGTGGTTGTCGGCCAGCATGAAGCTCACACCCTCGTGCTCGCCCAGGGTCTTGCCGAAGGCGACGCGGTGGCGCGCATAGTCGGCCGCGATCTCCTGCGCGCGCACCGCCGAGCCCAGCCAGCGCATGCAATGGCTGAGGCGCGCCGGGGCGAGCCGCACCTGGGCGTAGCGGAAGCCCTTGCCGACCTCGCCCAGCACGGCGTCGGCCGGCAGGCGCAGGTCCTTGATCTCGAGCACGGCATGGCCGCCGGTGAAGCTCGAGTCGATGGTATCGAGCGTGCGCTCGATCCTGATCGCGGGGTCGGGCAGGTCGGCCAGGAACAGCGTCGCGTGCCCGGCGTGCGGACCATCCTCGACCTTGGCCATGATGATGACGAAGCCCGCCCCTTCGGCGCCGGTGATCAGCCATTTGCGGCCATTGATGACCCATTCGTTGCCGTCGAGCCGCGCCGTCGCCTGCAGCATGCCGGGGTCGGAGCCGGCGCCACCGGGCTCGGTCATGGCGAAGCAGGAGCGGATCTTTCCTTCGGCCAACGGCTTCAGGAAATGCGCGCGCTGATCGGGCCGCGCCACGACGTCCAGAAGATGGATGTTGCCCTCGTCGGGCGAGGCGCAGTGGATCGCCGTCGGCCCCAGGATGGAATAGCCCGCCGCCTCGAACACGAAGGCGCGCGCGACGAAGCCGATGGCGCTGCCGCCGTACTCCTCAGGGACATGCGGGGCGAACACGCCGGCCTGGCGGGCGAGGTCGTTCATCTCCACGCGCAGGTCATCGGTCGGCCCGTGCGGCGTCCAGCGCGGGTCTTTCTCGTAAGGCACGATGCGGGCCTTGACGAAGTCGGCGACCCGCCGCGCGAGGTCTAAAACCTCGGCCGGCGGGGCAAAGTTCAGGTCCATCACACTCCCCTTTTGCCGCGAATCTAGCAGGGCACGGACCTGCAGAAACGCAGAGCTCGGCGAATCCTTTGTCCCCTCCCGAACGTCTCTCTCCTGGTGAAGACCGAAAGGGGGCAGACATGAGGATGATTACGCTTGCGTTAAGCCTGCTGCTGACGGGCCCTGCGGCCATGGCCCAGGACAAGAAGTACCCGCCAATCAACGACTATATGATGGAGCAGGGGGCGGAGATCGCCCTGGCGAGGAGCGCCGCACCGGACAACGTATCGGGCCCCGCGACCGTCAAGGTCCTGACGCCGCAGGGCTTCAAGGTCGCCGTCGAAGGCCAGAACGGTTTCATATGCCTGGTCCTGCGCGGCTGGGGCGCGCCGACCTACAGCCCGCCGCCGCTGCGCGACTACGTCTATGTCGCCGACCTGCGCGCGCCGATCTGCTTCGACAGGGTCTCGTCCACGACCATGATGCCGTACTACGAGCTGCGCCACCGGCTCGGCATGGAAGGCAAGGGGCCCGACGAGATCGCCCGCGGCGTCGAGGCGGCCTACGCCCGGGGCGAGCTGCCGAGCGCCACGACGGCCTCGATCGCCTACATGTTCTCGGCCGACCAGTATCTCGGCCCGCACCTTGGCCATGGATTCATTTTCCCGCATCTGATGCTGTTCCTGCCGTACTACGACAACGCCCGGCTGGGCGGCAACGACCGGCGCAGCGGCCTGCCGTTCCTGTCGGACGATGCGGGAACGCCGTTCGCCGTGACCATCGTGCCGATGGACAAGTCGTTCGCGGTGAAGGCGAAGAAATAGCGCCTAGACGAAGCTCGGCCGCGTCTTCAGCTCCTCGCGGTCGAAGCCCGCGACCTTCTTGTAGCGGTCGGAGATCGCCTGCAGCTCGGTGGCCGAGATCACATCGTCGATGCGCTCGAAACGCCGGCCGCCCGAGCGCCGCCACACCTCGCGCAGGATGGCGTCGGGCGGATCGTTGCGGTTGGTCAGCACGACCTTGGCGGTCGCAGGCCCGCGCACCGCTTCGTACTGCTGCAATGCCGCCTCCGTGGCGCCGAGCTTCTTGATCCGGCCGGTCAGGAAACGTGCATCGACGATCGACTGCCCTGCGCCGTTCGAGCCGCGCGGATACATCGGGTGTGCGGCGTCGCCGAGCAGCGTGATGCGGCCGAAGGTCCAGCGCGGCAGCGGATCGCGATCGACCATGGGGTATTCCAGGATCTCTTCGGTGCTTTCGATCATGCCGGTGATGTCGAGCCAGTCGAACGTCAGGCCGGCGAAGGCCGGCATCATGTCCGCAAGCCGGCCGCGGCCGGTCCAGTCCTGGCGCACCGCCTCGGGCCGCTCGATCTCGGCCACCCAGTTGATCAGCGGCTTGCCGCCGGTCTCGGGCGTGCCCGGCCGCACCGGATAGATCACCGTCTTGCCCACCGTCATCCAGCCGGTCGAGACCATGGTGTCGCCGGCGAGGAAGGCGGGCCAGCGCACCGCGCCGCGCCACATGTTGACGCCCGAGTATTTCGGCGGCCCCTGGTCGGGATAGAGCTGCCAGCGCAGCGCCGAATGGATGCCGTCGCAGCCCACCGCGAGCTTGCCGCGTTGGGGCAGGGCCTTGTCGAAGTACAGCGTGACGCCCGCGCCGTCCTGCTCGGCCTTCACGCAGCGATGGTCGAGCCGCACGGCATCGGCGCCCAGCCGCTCGACCGTGGCGTCCAGAAGCACCTTGTGCAGGTCGGCGCGATGGATCGACAGCTGCGGCCAGTCGTAGCCGGCATAGCGGCCGCGCGGCTCCTTGTAGATGAACTGGCCGTGCCGGCTGTAGAAGGCGAGCTCGCGCGTCTCGATGGCGGTCGCGGCCAGCGCGTCCTGCAGGCCAAGCTCGCAGAGCTCGCGCATGCCGTGCGGCAGGATGTTGATGCCGACGCCGAGCGGCTGGACCTCGGGCGCCGCCTCGAACACGCATGAGGAGATGCCGGCCTGATGCAGGCTGAGCGCCAGCGTCAGTCCGCCGATGCCGCCGCCGACGATCAGGACATCGGGTTCACTCACTCAGGCTTGATCCCGCGCTTGGCGACAACGTCGGCCCAGCGTCCCTTGTCGCGCACCACGATCTCGCTCAGCGCCTCGGGTGTCGAAGTGGCGGGAATGAGTCCCTGCGCCTCGAACGCGGCCTTTGCTTCGGGCGAGGTGAGGATGGCCGAGACCTCCTTGTTCAGCCGATCGACCAGCTCCGGCGGCGTGTCCTTGGGCGCGAAGAAGCCGTACCACATGTCGACATCGACGCCCTTCAGGCCGCTCTCGGCGAGGGTCGGCACGTCGGTTAGTTGCGGCAGGCGCTGCGGGCTGCCGGCGGCAATGGCCTTAAGCTTGCCGGCGCGGATGTGCTGGGCCGAGACATGGACCGGCAGGAACATGTAGCCGATCTGGCCGCCTAGAAGATTCTGAACGGCGCCGGCCGTGCCCTTGTAGGGAACGTGCACCATCTCGATGCCGCTCGCGGTCTCGACCAGCGCCATCGACAGATGATGCGGTGTGCCGACGCCCGGGCTGCCGTAGGTCAGCGTCCTGGGCGAGGCCTTCGCGGCGGCAACGAGCTCGGCGAGCGTGTTGGGCTTCTGGCTGGGGTGGGCGACCAGCACCAGCGAGCCCCACGCGCTGAGGCCGAGCGGCGCGAAGTCGGCCACCGGATCGTAGGGCAGGTTCTTGTAGAGGCTGGCGTTCATCACCAGCGTGTTGACCGACGACATCAAGGTGTGGCCGTCGGGCTTGGCGCGCGCGGCCTGTTGGCTGCCGATGTTGCCCGAGGCGCCGGCGACGTTCTCGACGACGACCGGCTGGCCGAGCTTGGCCGACAGCCGTTCGGCCACGAAGCGCGCGATGATGTCGGGGCCGGTGCCGGGTGTGAACGGCACGATCAGCTTCACCGGCTGGTCGGGCCAGGCGAAGGCGGCCCACGGCGCGATCATCAGGCCGGCGGCGAGAGGCAGGATGAGGCGGCGGCGCATGCGTCATTGAAGCAGCCGGCGACCAGGACGTCGATACAACTTACGCGCGATTTACTTTCTCATGCTGCCTGCTATGATTGTTCACGATTTGTCTCGGAGAACAACATGCAGGCAAAGGTGCGGACCGTGGCTTTCCAGGGCATCGACGTGCTGCCGGTCGACGTCCAGGTCCTGGTCGCGCCAGGCAATCTCGCCTTCGCCATGGTCGGTCTCGCCGACAAGGCGGTCGGCGAAAGCCGCGAGCGCGTGCGCGCCACCTTCCGCGCGCTCGGCCTCTCCCTGCCGCCGCAGCGCATCACCGTCAACCTCTCGCCGGCCGACCTCGCCAAGGAGGGCAGCCACTACGACCTGCCGATCGCGCTCGGTCTTCTGGCGGCGATGGGCGTGGTGCCGCGCGAAACCATTGCAGGCTACGTCGTGCTGGGCGAGCTGGCGCTTGACGGTTCGCTCAGCCGCGTTCCCGGCGTACTGCCGGCGGCGATCGCCGCCCGCGCGGCGGGGCGCGGCGTGATCTGCCCCGCGGTGTGCGGCGGCGAGGCCGCGTGGGGTGGCTTCGACGACGCGCCAGGCACCGACCGGCCGCCGATCATCGCCGCGCCTTCGCTGCTCGCTTTGATCAACCACCTGCGCGGCCAGCAGAAGCTCAGCCTGCCCGAGGCGCTCCTCGCCGAGGATCGCGCGAGCTATCCCGATCTCGCCGAGATCAAGGGCCAGGAGAGCGCCAAGCGCGTGCTCGAAATAGCGGCGGCGGGCGGCCACAACCTCCTGATGATCGGCCCGCCGGGCTCGGGCAAGTCGATGCTGGCGGCGCGCCTGCCCGGCATCCTGCCGCCCCTGGAAGCCGACGAGGCGCTGGAAGCCTCGATGGTGCGCTCGCTGGCGGGCGACTTGGGCGAAGGAAAGCTCAGCCGCCGCCGCACCTTTCGCGATCCGCACCATTCGGCGACCCTGCAGGCGCTGGTCGGCGGCGGCCCGCGGGCGCGGCCCGGCGAGGTCTCGCTCGCCCATCACGGCGTGCTCTTCCTCGATGAGCTGCCCGAGTTCAATCGCGCCTCGCTCGAGGCGCTGCGCCAGCCGTTGGAATCGGGTCGCGTCACCGTGGCGCGCGCCAACGCCCACGTCACCTATCCCGCGCGCTTCCAGCTCGTGGCGGCGATGAACCCCTGCCGCTGCGGCCATCTCATGGAGGCCTCTCGCGCCTGCGGCCGCGCTCCGCGCTGTGGCCTCGACTATCAGGGCAAGATCTCCGGGCCCTTGCTCGACCGCATCGACCTTTGCATCGACGTGCCGCCGGTTGCGGCCGCCGATCTCGCTTTGCCGCCGCCCGCTGAGACATCAGCCGACGTCGCCGTGCGCGTCGCCGCCGCCCGCGTCGTCCAGCGCGACCGCCTGGAGGAGTTCGACCGCAAGGGCGAACTTCTGGCCGTCGAGGCCGACGACACCGCGGGCCTTCTCGCCGACCGCGTGCGCAACTGGCAGAAGCCGCGCTGCAATGCCGACACCGACGGCGCCGTGCTGGCCGCCATTGCCGAGCCCGACGCCGAAGGCCGCGCCCTCCTCTTGCGCGCCGCCGAGCGGCTTGGACTATCGGCGCGCGCCTGGCATCGCACCCTGCGCGTGGCCCGCACCTTGGCCGACCTCGACGGTTCGGAGGGCGTTCGGCGCCTGCATATCGCCGAGGCGCTGAGCTACCGCCGACCGCAGCCGCGCCAGGCGATGGCGGCGTAGATTCGACGACGTCGGCGAACTCCGACGTCACGACCCGGGAGTGGCCCTCCTCCTCGCCGCCGATCGGCTGGCGGTCTTAGTAGGCCAGTGCCTCCTGCCGGATCGCGGACAGCAGGGAGTCCTGGTAGCCCGCCGCGGCCTGCTCCTCGCGGCGCAGCAGTGCCAGCAGGTCGTCATCCGGCAGTGAACCGCCCGGAGATGCGCATGAAGGGGAAAGCTGGTGGCCAAGTGCCGAACCTCTTGCGAGTGGGGCGTGGACCCGTCCTTCGGCGACATTAGAGATTCCACTGACCTGCGAGGGCGGCGCGGGGCTGCCCGCTTGCCTCCCAAGCCTCCCAGCCTCCCCGGTACCACAAGACATTCTTGTAGCCGAGCGCGATCAGGCGCAGCGCGAGGTTGCGCGAATGCCAGCGGTTTTGATTGAACGCGAACACGAGCACGGGCCGCTCAAGGTCCCCGTTCGTCAACTGCCGCATCAGCCGGCCGAGACGCTGTTGCCATTCGTCATTCAGGGTGCCGACTGCCCCGTGCGTGACGAACAGAGTGCCGGGTATGGATGGTGTGGCGCCGGTGGTCGAGAGGATCAGCGGCTTTTCCTTGGCCAACAGCGCAACGACGCCTTCTGTCGTGAGGGTCCGCCCGCCGGGCACGCTCATCGGCGTGGGCGTGTTCATCCGGGAGACAACGCGCATCTCGCCGTCGGACGGCACGCCGCTGTCGAGGGTCTCATCCAGATGGTCGGGCAAGCCTGCAAGCCGCAGGTCGTCTGCCATGCGTTGCAGCCGGGCGACGTTCTCGGGATTGCTGTAACGCGGGATATGGCGCAGCCAACGCCGGACCGTGAACTCGCGAAGGTTGTCTGCCTTGAGCGCCCGCACCATGATCTGCTTGGCATGCTCGATACGCTTGCCACGCACATAGGCGATCGCGAGGTAGACCCGCGCGTTGCTCTGCCAGGACGTCAAGCCGCCATCGGGGTCTGCAGGCGCGTCGGCCGCGGCGTTCCACGTGACAAGCGGTTCGAGCGTCGACGTCGCCTCACCCGTGCGATCGAGCAGCAGCAAGCTACGGGCGTATTCAACCTTGAGGGCGTTCAGTTGCGGCGACCGCGGGTTGAGCCGGATCGTGCGCTCGAGGGGAGCCAGAGCCTCTTCTGGCGAGGACCAGCATCGGCATATTCCGACCTGCATAATGAGCGCGGCGGCATTGGGATTGACGTCCAACAATCGATTGTAGAGCGCCAGAGCTTCGCCGAATCGCTGTTCCCGATTAAGCAGGATGAACCTCGCCGCAACGACATCGGGGGAGTCGGGCGCCTTGGCCTCGGCTGCGGCCAGCAGCTCCGATGCCCGTTTGACCATGATATCGCCACTGAACAACCAAGCGTACATTGCCGCGGTCCCCGCCATCGCCGGCACCGAGGATGGATCGGTGCGCAGCGCTTGCAGGAACAGGCCGAGGGCGATGTACTTCTGCTCTTCGGTGGGACGTTCGTTCAAGACGGCGCGAGCCCGCAGCACCAAGTCGAAGGCCGCCGGCGATCCGCTCTGCGCGCGCGCCGCCCGGGAGGCGTCGAGGTTGATCATGCGGACGCCAAGAGCCGAAGCAACATGCTTCACAATATCGTCCTGACCCTCGCCCAGGCTCGTGACGGGCTTGTCGAACCGCTCTGCCCAGACGTGCGCCCCGGTTTCCGTCGCGATCAACTGAGCGCTGATCCGCAGCGTCGCGCCGATCCGGCGCACGCTACCTTCCAGCACATAGCGGACACCGAGCTGCCGGCCAATATCGCGGATATCCAGCGCTTTGCCGCGAAAGGAGAAGGCGGATTCTCTAGATACGACGAAGGCTCCCGAGAGGTGCACAAGATCCGTCGTCAGATCTTCGGCAATGCCATCGGCGATGTATGCCTGGTCCGGATCGCCGCTCATGTTGTTGAACGGGAGCACCGCGATCGAGAGAGGCGGCGCATTGCCACCGCCAGCCTGATGCGCCTGCGCTACGACCTCCGAATGCGGCGATGCCCACGGATAAAGGTGCCAGGCCAAGCCAGCGATCAGCAGTGTCAGGGCCGCAAGGCCCGTCAGCACCAGGAGCTGCTTTCGGCCACGGCGTACGCTTTGGGGCGCGAACGGTGTCGAGTTCGCCGGATCAAGGGCGAACGCCTCGACCGGCCGCTCGATGTTCTTCAGCGTGAGGGCGCCGAGTTCCTTGAACGGCAGCGCCAGCCGGCTGCCAACTTGCTCGCGCACGATGCGCGATACACAGATCGCGCCAACGGGACAGACGGATTGCAGCCGCGCCGCGATGTTGATCCCTTCGCCGTGCAGATTTGTCCCTTCCGAGATGACGTCGCCGACATTCACCCCCATGCGGAACCGAAGACGCCGTTCCGGCGGATGGTCACCGTCAAAGGAGGGGATCGCGCGTTGCACCTCGATCGCGAACCGCACGGCGTCCAAAGTACTGTCGAACAGGACCAGCAAGCTGTCGCCGGCAACATTGGCGAGTCGGCCGCCGTGGCGGGTGATGGCCGGATCGATGACTTGAACCCGCAGTTCGGCCATGCGCTTGGATGTCCCCGCATCGTCTTCGCCGATCAGCCGGCTGTAGCCGGCAAGGTCGGCGTACACGACTGCGGTAAGGCGCCGCCGGTCGGCGGAGCCGGTCGGATCGGGTGATGAAGGCGTCGTCGCGTCCATGCGCTGTTTCCCGCCGCTGGGGATGGACGATACAGACTACCACTGGTTACGCCGAAGCCGGTGGTCTGTTGGCGACAATTTTCCCGTCGGCGATGTTCGCGCTCGTCCGCCCGTACCGCCCGGGAATCACAGGACCAACCCTGCGCCGCCGCAAGCCCGTTCCACTCCGCCGCTATCGGTTCGCGGCGATGGCGGCGTAGGGCGTTCGGGTCTGGTCTCGATGGTGGTTCAATGACGACAATGACCTTCGACAAACTCGCGTACATCGATCGGCTGAAAGCGGCCGGCTTCGCCGAGCCACAGGCTCGAGCCATGGCGGATGGTCTCGATCAGGCGTTGCGTAGGAAGTTGCCACCCGGAGCGACCTCGCTGTTCTCCGGGCCGACTTCAAAAGTGACCTGGGCTTGCTCCGGGGCGAGATGGGTGGACTCAAGGGTGGGCGTCTTGCGGTCGGCCAATAGTCCGCCGTCCTGCGAGTCGCTCGCACTCTCGCTGCCCTCTTCTTGCACTCAGGGGCTCTGGTGCCCTTCGCGAACTTCTCCAAAGTGGAGCTAATTCCGTTCGGATATCCGCATCGCCAGTGCGATAGTGAATTCGTGCATGGGTAAACTTCAGAAAACTCATACCCACTGAGCTCGCGCGAATGACGAAGCAACCCCGACGTCTGGTGGCCGAAGCCCTCGCCAAATGCCCGACGGGCATCCGCGGGCTGGACCAGATCACCGATGGCGGCCTGCCGCGCAATCGTTCGACGTTGGTCTGCGGCGGACCCGGCGCCGGCAAGACGCTGATGGGCATCGAATTCCTGGCGCGCGGCGCGCGCGACTTCCGCGAGCCCGGCGTCTTCGTGAGCTTCGAGGAGCGTCCCGACGATCTCGCGAAAAATGCGTTCTCGCTGGGCTTCGATCTCGGCCGTCTGACCCGCGGCAAGCGCCTCGTCGTCGAACACATCGCGCTGGACCGAACCCAGCTCGTCGAAGCCGGCGAGTACGATCTGGAAGGGCTGTTCATCCGCCTCGGGGCAGCGATCGATTCGGTCGGCGCGAAGCGCGTCGTGCTCGATACGATCGAGACCTTGTTCGGCGCGCTGACCAATCAGGGCATCCTGCGCGCCGAGCTCAATCGCCTGTTCTCCTGGCTCAAGGACAAGGGCGTCACGACCCTCATCACGGCCGAGCGCGGCCACGGGGTGCTCACTCGCCATGGCCAGGAGGAGTACGTCTCGGATTGCGTGATGGTGCTCGATCAACGCGTCATCGACCAGATCGCGACGCGACGGCTGCGCATCGTCAAATATCGCGGCTCGACCCATGGCACGAACGAATACCCGTTCCTGATCGACCGCTCGGGCTTCCAGGTGATGCCGATCACGGCGATCACGCTCGACTACGTTTCGCCGCGGCAGTTCGTTTCGAGCGGTGTCGCCAAGCTCGACGAGATGCTGGGCGGCAAAGGCTTCTATCGCGCCAGCACGATCCTGGCGTCGGGCACGGCCGGCACCGGCAAGACCAGCCTGGCGGCGCATTTCGTCGACGCCGCGTGCCGGCGCGGCGAACGCTGCCTCTACTTCGCCTTCGAGGAATCGCCCGCGCAGATCGTGCGCAACATGCGTTCGATCGGCATCGACCTGGAGAGATGGGTGAAACGGGGGCTGCTGACGTTCCATGCGATCCGGCCGACGAGCGTCGGCATGGAGACGCATGTCAGCCTGAAGCTCAAGTACGTCGAGGAGGCCCGCCCGCGCATCGTCGTCCTCGATCCGATCTCGAGCTACGCCGCGGCGGGCACGCTCCAGGATGCCCACGCGATGCTCGTGCGACTGATCGACCTGTTCAAGGCGAGGGGCATCACGACGATGTTCACCAGCCTGACCTCGGGCGAGGAGAACACCGAGCAGGCCGGCGCCGGCGTCTCCTCGCTGATCGATGCCTGGATCCTGCTGCGCAACCTCGAGCAGGCCGGAGAGCGCACGCGCAGCCTCTACGTGCTCAAGGCGCGTGGCATGCGTCATTCGAACCAGATCCGCGAGTTCCTCCTGACCGATCGCGGCGCCGACCTGCAGGATGTCTATGTCGGTCCAGACGGCGTTCTCGTCGGATCGGCGCGCGCCGCCCAGGAGATGCGCGATCGCGTTGCCGCAGCGGCCTCGCGCCGCGACGTCGAGCAGAAGAATCGGCATCTCGAGCGCAAGCAGAAGGCGTTCAAGGCGCGCATCGCCGAGCTGGAAGCGGCCTATGCCGCGGAGGTCCTCGACATCGAACAGGCGATCGCACAAGAGAAGGTGCGTCAGGAGAGCGGGCTGGCGGGTCGCACCGCTCTGGCAAGCAACCGGCAACGGATAGCAAGGGGACGCCCGACACGGGCGGTCGGGTCTAAGGCATGACGCGCAAGAAGGCCGCAAGAAAGAAGACGGCGGGCCGAAAGGCCGCCGTACCGCGGGCGCGGCGGAGCAGGACCGCCGCCGCGGTGGACTACGATCTCGTGCTGTTCGTCAGCGGCGCGTCCGAGCGTTCCAGGGTGGCGCTCGCCAACATCAAGGCCATCGCCAACGAGCACTTGAGCGGCCGCTATCGGCTTTCCGTCGTCGATCTCTACCAGCAGCCCGAGCGTGCCCGCGAGCACGAGATCATCGCCGTCCCCACCTTGGTCAAACGCTTGCCGCAGCCGTTGCGGCGGCTGATCGGCGACCTGTCGGACGAGGATCGGGTCATGGTCGGCCTCGACATCGTTCCGAAGTCGCGGAACGGACGGGGGTAATGGCGAGACGGCCCGATCCGCGCAGCGCTCGTCGAGCCGATCATCTCGAGGAGCTTGCGGCGTTGCGGGCTCGCGTGAGCGAGGCGGAGGAGCTGCTGCGCGCCATCGGCCGCGGCGAAGTCGATGCCATCGTGAGGCAAGGCCCGACCGGCGACCAGGTCTTCACCCTGGAGGGCGCCGATCGGCCCTATCGCATGATGGTTGAGACGATGGCCGAAGGCGCGCTCAGCCTCGCCACCGACGGCGTCATTCTCTATGCCAACACGCGCTTTGCCGAGCTGATCGGCCGCGACCTCGACCAGATCATCGGCGCGTCGGTCGCGGACTTCTGTGCGCCGCCCGACGCCGCCCGCTTCGACGAAGCCCTGCGCCGTGCCGCCGACGGCACCGCCCGCGAGCGTCTGCAATGGCGCCGCGCCGACGGCCGCCTGTTCCTCGCCCAGGTGGCGTTGCGCGGCGTGGATGGCGAAGACCGCCGGACCATCGTCGCGATCGTGACCGAGCTCGCAGGTGCGCCGATCGACACCGGCATCGGCGAGCCGGCCCGCAAGGCGGCGGAAATCCTCATGGGCGTGATCGGCGATGTCGAGCAGCGCATGCATCTCGAGGAGCAACTCGAGCGGGAGCGCGCCCGGCTGCGTTCGGTCGTCGAGGCGAGCGGCGCGTTGATCGCCCTGGTCGATCCCAGGCTCAGCATCGCCATGGTGAACCAGGCGTTCACGGCCATTACCGGCATCGGCGAATCGCAGGCCATCGGCATGCCCTTCGAGCAGGTGATCGACTGCTCCCTGGAGCGCGCCGCCATCGACGAGTGGCTCCGTGATACGGCGCCCGGCGACGACGCCCGGACGCTACAGTTCACCCGCCGCCTGACGGATCCGCAGGGCCGCGAACGCAGCATCTCGGTGACGGCGGCGCCCGTGCTTGACGCTGACGGCAAGACGACCAGCGTGGTCTTCGTGGGCGTCGACGACACCGAGCGGCGCGACGCCGAGCAGGCGCTGAACGATGCCGAGCGGTTCGCCACGGTCGGCGAGATGGCGGGCACGATGGCGCACGAGATCAGCCAGCCGTTGCAGGTGATCAACCTCGCCTGCGAATCGGCCCGCGACGAGCTGGCGGAGGCCCGTGAGCGCGGCGATGCTCCCGACGTGGACTTCGTCGGCGCCAAGCTCGATCGCATAACCCACCAGATCGAGACCGCGAGGCGCATCGTCGAGGATCTGCGCAACTTCGTCCGCGGCAGCGATGCCCGGTCGGTCGCCCCCTTCGATCCCGCTGAGGCGATCAACAGCGCCGTGCGCCTGACCGAGTACGGTGCGCGCCAGGCAGGCATCGAGCTGTCGCTGGAACTGGCCGGCCATCTTCCAAGCGTGGTCGGCAATGCCGGCCAGCTCGAACAGGTGCTGATAAACCTGATCAACAACGCACGGGACTCGGTGGGCGCGGTCGCCGACCGGCAGGGGCCCAAGACCATCGAGGTCTCCGCGTCCACGGTGGTCCATGACGGTGTCGATCTGGTGCAGATCGCCGTCGCCGACACGGGTCCCGGCATCCCGGCCCATGTCCTGCCGCAACTTTTCAATTCGTTCGTCACCACGAAGGCCCGCGGCAAAGGCACTGGTCTCGGGCTTCGCATCTGCCGCAGGATCATCGTGGAGATGCACGGCAACATACAGGCCACCAACCGGCCCGAGGGCGGCGCTCGGTTCGAGATCACCCTGCCGGCGGTTCCCGCCGTCGACCGGGACGGCGCGGAACATGCCTGGCCGGACCCTGCGGCATTGTTATCCGCGAAATCCACAGAACCGTAACTTGGGTTTGGCGTTGGGCCCAGCATAAGACTGCAGACGGGCTGCGACCGCGGTCCGTGTCTCATCTCACAGGTCCACCATGACGACGGTTGCCGATACCGACAACGGCCGCGACCCGCGCGCCCTGCGCCCGATCCCGCGGTTCATCTTCGCCTCGCGCTGGCTGCAGCTGCCGCTCTATGTCGGCCTGATCGTCGCGCAGATGGTTTACGTCTATCTGTTCCTCAAGGAGCTGATCCATCTCGTCCTGGAGAGCCCCGGCGTCACCGAGCAGCAGGCCATGCTGATCGTGCTGGGCCTGATCGACGTGGTGATGATCTCCAACCTCCTGATCATGGTGATCGTCGGCGGCTACGAGACCTTCGTGTCGCGCATGGAGCTGAACCGCCATCCCGACCAGCCGGAATGGCTGAGCCACGTCAATGCCAGCGTGCTCAAGATCAAGCTTGCCATGGCCATCATCGGCATCTCGTCGATCCACCTGCTGCGGACCTTCATCGAGGCCGGCCAGCTCGGCAAGCCCAACGCGGCGCTGACCGAGTCCGGCATCATGTGGCAGGCGATCATCCACGGCCTGTTCATCCTGTCGGCCATCGGCATCGCGATCGTCGACTGGATCTCGCAGCAGAGCGGCTCGGCGCACAAGGGCGGGCATCATTAGCTACTTCCCTCCCCAGCGAAGCTGGGGAGGTGTCGCCGTCATACGGCGACGGAGGGGTCATGGGCATCACGACTGGTGCTCACGACCCCTTCGCCCGCTGCGCGGGCACCTCCCCACGCGAAGCGGGGAGGAAGGCTTTATGGCCGATGCAGACGCACCGGCTCGCGCGTCACGGTGCGCCGGCCGCGCTTGTAGGCCATCAGTACCGGCGCCACGGTGCGCAGCGCCGTCACCGGATCGGGCGCGTCGAGGACGACGAGATCGGCCGGGGCGCCGACGGCAATGCCATAATCCTTCAGGCGCATCAGGCGCGCGGCGGACGAGGTCGTCATGTCCCAAGCCGCGCGCACCTCGGCGTCGGTGCCGCGCTGGGTGACGATCGCCTGCATGTTGACCTGCCGCAACAGCTGGCCGTCGCCGAACGGCGTGAAGGGATTGAGGATGTTGTTGGACGCGACCGAGCAGAGCACGCCCTGTTCGGTGAGCCGGTTGGCGTCGACGACGTTGCGCGGCACGTTGTGGTCGGTGTGGCGGCCGCCGAGATAGAGGTCGGTCGCCGTCAGCACCGTGAGCGCGACGCCGGCATCGGCCACGCGCCTGGCCACCTTGTCCATCGCCGGCTGCGGCATGCTCGCGAGCTTCGACACATGCCCGATCGCGACCCGGCCGCCCCAGCCGTATTTCTCGGTGAGCTCGCAGACCAGGAGCGTGTCGAGCTCCTCGGCCGAGGCGCCGCTGTCCAAATGCATGTCGATGTCGACATCGAACTCGCGCGCCATCTCGAACACGCGGCGGATCTGCGCCGGCCGGTCGGTGTCGTAGTTCGGCGCCGCGCCGACGACAGTCGCGCCGTTCTTCAGCGCGGCGACCATGAGCTCGTCGGTGCCGGGATTGTTGGTCAATCCCTCCTGCGGCATGACGCAGATTTCCAGGTCGATCGCCCAACGATAACGGTCGATCAGGGCCTTTACGCCTTCGAGGCCGCGCAGTCCGACCTTGGGGTCGACCTCGACATGGGTGCGCATGCGCGTGGCCCCGTGCGAGATGCACTTCTCCAGGGTACCGGCGGCGCGCTCGCTGACGTCCTCGACCGTGAAGGTGTGCTTGACCGCCGAGACCCGCTCCATCGCCAGGTGCGGGAAGCGCTTCTTCTCATGGTCGCAGCGTCCGAGGATGCAGGACTTGTCGAGATGGATATGCGTCTCGACGAAGCCCGAGCAGACCAGCCGGCCGCCGGCCTCAGCCTGCTCCTTCGCCGTGCCGCCGAGGCTGGAGCCGATGGCGGCAATGCGCCCGTCCTTCACACCGATGTCGACGGCGGGCTGACCTGACTGACTGTCGGGCAGGCGCGCGTCGCGGAGCACAAGATCGAAATCCATCACCGACTCTCGTTGCTGTTGGACGGCACGCATGTTGCAGTATGCGTCCCGGCTTTCATAGCCTTCGAGGGATCGGCCATGCTGTCTCGCCGTCGCTTCTCGGCGCTCGCCGCCCTTGCCGCTCCCCCTCTTGTGCGTGGGGGCACCGCCGCGGCACAGACTCCCTGGCCATCGAAGCCGATCCGCTGGATCGTCAACTTTCCGCCGGCGGGCGCGGCCGACATCCTGTCGCGAACCCTGGCCGACTATTTCGGCAGCCGGCTCGGCCAGCCGATCGTCGTCGAGAACAAGCCCGGCGCGGGTGGCCTTTTGGGCGCCGACATCGTCGCCAAGTCGCGCGGCGATGCGCACGTCGTCATGATGTCGAGCGCCGCATCGCACGGCATCGGCCCGGTCCTCTACAGGGACGTGCCCTACGATCCGCTGGGCGACTTCACGCACGTCCATCTGGTCGGGACGTTTCCCAGCGTGCTCGCCGTCAATGGCGGCTCGAGCGTCACGACCGTCAAGCAGCTGGTCGAGCTGGCGCGCAAGAGGCCCGGCGAGATCACCTACGGGTCGGGCGGCAACGGGACGATGAACCATCTCGTCGGCCAGTTGCTGGCGCGATCGGCCGACATGCCGTTCACCCACATCCCCTATCGCGGCTCGGCGCCGGCGATGAACGATCTTTTAGGCGGCCAGATCGTGGCGCTGATGGAGAGCCTGCCGACGGCCATCGGCTACTTCAATTCGGGGCGCATGCGCCCGCTCGGCCTCAGCGAAGACGAAAGGTCGCCTTCGATGCCCGACGTCCCGACCTTCCGTGAAGCGGGCTCTCCGGATGTCGTGGCGACCAACTGGTTCGGCTTCTCGGCGCCGGCTGGCATCCCGCCGGAGATCGCCAAGCGATGGGAATCGGAGATCGCGACGGCCCTGCAGAGTGCCCAGGTTCGCGAGGCCTTCGCCAAGATCGGCGTCAAGCCCGGCACCCTGGGAGCGGCCGCCTATACCGACCTCATCCGCAGCGAACTCGCGCGATGGAAAGAGGTCATTCGCGCCGGCAACATCCGCGCGGATTAGCGCTCCTCGGCGGCGAGCTTCACGCCCAGCCCGATCAGGGTCACGCCGGTGATGCCGTCGAGCGTGCGGCGGATGCGCGGCCGGCGCAGGGCGTCGGCCATGCGCGCGGTCGCCAGGGCATAGCCGGTCAGCCAAATCAGGGTCATGGCGCTGAACAGCAGGCCGAGCGCCGCCAAGCCCGTGAAGTCGGTCGCGCCGGCCGGAGCGAACTGCGGCAGCATTGAGGAGAAGAAGGCGGCGATCTTCGGATTGCCGAGATCGCTCACCACGCCCTGCATGTAGGCCTGCCGTGGCCGCAGGCCGCGCGCCGCCGGCTCAGCGATCGTCTGCTGAAGCGCACCGGCCCCGAAGGCGGCGCGCAGCGATTGCACGCCGAGCCAGATGAGATAGGCCGCGCCGGCATATTTGACGGCGAGGAACAGCGGCTCGGAGGCGATCAACAGGGCGACCAGGCCCGCCGAGGTGGCCAGCGCCCAGATCGCGAGGCCAGTGGAGACGCCGAGCGCCGTCGCCAGGCCGGCCGAACGGCCGCCCAGCAGGGCGTTGCGGATGGTCATGGCCGTATCGGGTCCCGGTGTGCAGATCACCAGGGCGGCGATGCCGATGAAGGCGATGAGGGGACCGGTCAGATAATCCACCTTCTTCGCCTCACGGGTCGATCAACACGCCGGGATTCATCATCCCCTTGGGATCGAGTTCGCGCTTGGCGCCGCGCAACGCCTTGGCGAACAGCTCCGGCCGCTGCTTGTCATAGAACGGCCGATGGAAGCGACCGACGGCATGGTGATGCGTGGTCGTCCCGCCATGCTCGACGGTGGCCGCCGTGCAGGTCGACAGCACCTCCATGAACTGATCGAGCGCTACCCGCTTGTCCAGGATGCCGCCGAAGGTGAAGTAGAGGCAGGGGCCGTCGGGATAGACGTGGGTGAAGCGGCAGGTGACGGTGCCCTCGCGGCCGGTCACGCGCTTGATCGTATCCTGGGTGATCTTCGTGATCTTCTGATGGAAGTCGCGCATGCGCTCCCAGGTCATCGCGGTCTCGAAGGTCGAGGACAGGATGCCGCGCGCCACCGCATGCTCGCCGTAGTGCGGCGCCCGGATGAACTTGTTGCGCCAGGCGCCGGCCGCGCCCGAGCGATGGGCGTTCTCGTCGTCGGCGCCGGGCTCGGGCACGCCGCCGTGGCCGGCGCAGATCTCCAGCGCCCGCTTCATCCAGGCATCGAGCGGATGGTCGGCCGATTCGAAGGCGAGCACGAGGACGGCCTCCTCGCTGCTCCACGGGATGTCGGGCAATGCCTCGCGCGCCTCGAGCAAGCGGCAGTTGGCGGGGTAGAGCCCGGCCTGGGTGATCTCGCGCACGGCATCGGCGCCGTCGAAGAAGCTTTTGAAGCGTACAGAAGCCGAAGCACGGAACGTCGGCTTCTTGCGCAGGCGCACCCAGGCTTCGGTGATGATGCCTAATATGCCTTCGGAGCCGAGGAACAGGCGGTCGGGGCTGGGGCCGGCGCCGGAGCCGGGCAGACGGCGCGTCTCCAGGGTGCCGGCCGGCGTCACCACGCGGGTGCTTTCGACGAAGTCGTCGATATGGGTGTAGAGCGTGGCGTAATGGCCGCCCGAACGCGTGGCGATCCAGCCGCCCAGGGTCGAGCAGCGATAGGCCTGCATGTAGTGGCGCATGGTGAAGGGGCTGTCCCGCAGCTGGTCCTCAATGGCGGGCCCGTAGATGCCGCCCTGGATGCGCGCGGCGTGGCTCACCGCGTCGACTTCCAGCACCTTGTCCATGTGGCGTGTCGAAATCGTCACCACCTTGTCGAATTGCGCGCTGGGCTCGATGCCCTTCACCACCGACGAGCCGCCGCCATAAGGAATCGCCTTGGCGCCGATCCTGTCGCACCAGTCGAGCAGGCGCACGACGTCCTGCTCGTTCTCGGGGAACGCCACGGCATCGGTTGGGTTGGGCACCTGTCGCATGAACATGCGCGTGGTATCGAAGCCCGCCTTGCCGTAGCTGTGCTCGAGCCGCGTCAGGTGATCGGTGCGCACGATGTCCCTCAAGGCATCGGGCACCGCCATGCGCGGCGCGCGCAAGGTGATCTCCTCGGGTTTGGGCGGCGGCGTGACGTCGAAGCCGTTCAGGCCGTAGCGCTGGGCGATCTCGGCTTCCCAGGGCTTGATCTCTTCCGGCGTCAGATCCTCGTCGGCATAGCCCCAGGCATAGAACTTCTTCTGCCGCCGCATGTTTCCTCCGGTTTTGTTCGTTGTTCAGGCCGCGAATGCAACGGGCCTGTTCGTTCCCTTGATCTGCGTGCGATGCATGATGCGCCGCGCCGCGCCATCGAACGGATCGCGCCGATGCATGGTCGAACGGTTGTCCCACATCACGAGGTCGCCGAGCTTCCAGACATGCCGGTAGACGAAGCGCGGCGCGGTGACGTGCGCCCACAGCGCTTCCAGCAAGGCCTCCGATTCCTCGCGCGAATAACCTTCAACGTAGGAATTGCGGCGCCGGCCGAAATAGAGCGTGGCGCGGCCGTTGCCGGGATGGCGCAGGATCGCCGGATGCCAGGCGCCGGGCGCCGCCATGGGATCGTCGGTCGGTGTCACGCCTTTGCGCAGGTAGCCGGCCGAATTGTAGGTGCCGTCATGCTTGATGCGCCGACCCTCGATCCGCCGCGCCAGATCGGCGGGCAGCGCCGCGCAGGCCGCCTGCATGCCGCAAAACCAGGTGTTGCCGCCGCTCTCGGGGATCTCCAGGGAATAGAGCATGGAAGCGTCGGGTGGCGTATCGAGATAGCTCATATCGGTGTGCCACACGGCCTCGCCGGCGCCGAGCGCGCCGATCGGATCTCCTTTGGCATCGAGCACATTGGACACGACGTAGATGTCGGGATAGCCGGGCGGGCTGATGCGGCCGCGCTCCTGGTTGGGCGGCGGGTCGAGCTCGCCGAAGCGGCGGCTGAAGGCCAGAAGGTCGTTTTCGCTGAGCTGCTGGTCGCGCAGCAGGATCATGGAACGCTCGGTCCAGGCGCGTTCGATCGCCGCGAAGTCCTGATCGCTCAGCGATCGCAGGTCGACGCCGGAGATCTCCGCGCCCACCGCCTCGCTCACCGGACGCACCGTCACGGCCATGTCGCTTCCTCCATGTTCAACGTGATGATCGACCCGCTTCGGCGGTCGATCAAGCGCCCCCTCAAGCACCGAGCAGCTGCTTCATCCAGCTCGTGAGCTTGGCTGCGGCGGCGGGCGCGATCGGTCCGGCGAAACCGGCATCGGTCGGCCATTGCACCACCTTGAGATTGTGGCTGGCCGCCGGAATGACCACCGCTTCACCTGGCGCATCGCGCTTGCCGAGCGCGTCGATCAAGGGCTGCACGTCCTCCATGGGCACGACCTGGCGGTCGGCCGCGCCCTGCAGCACCAGGCAGGGCAGGCGCGACGCGGCCAGCGCCTGCGCCGGATCGAACGCCAGGAGGCGCTGCAGGAACGGGCCGGCGTAGGGCGGAAAGAGCGCGCCGAGCTCGCGCGGCAGGTCGGCTGGGACGTGGCCGGTCGCCTCGATGGCGGCGATGGCGCGATCGGCCGGTGCCAAAAGATTGGGGGCGCCGCGTCCGACCTGGGCGCGCAGGATTTCTGAAAGCTTTCGGCCGGGCGTGGCCACCAGCACCATGCCGTGCGGCGGATTTTTCGCGATGGTGGGAGCCGTGGCCAACACCAGCAGACCGCCCTCGCTGTGGCCCAGCAGGGCCGTGGCATAAGCCTTGATCTCGTCGTGCTTCACCAGCTCGGCGTGGGCGGCGACGACATCGCCGACGAAATTCTCCCAGGAGAAGAAGCGCTCCAGCTCGGCGATCGAGCCGTTCGGCTTGGACGACGAGGCGCCGATGCCGCGCTTGTCGTAACGAAGGCTGGCGATGCCGGCCTCGGCCAGAAGCTCGGCGATCTGCTTCAGGAGATCGATGCGGTCGGGGACCAACGTGTTGTTGCCGTCGCGGTCGGTCGGGCCGCTGCCCGAGACCAGCACGACGCCCGGCACCTTCTCGAGCTCGCTCCAGATCGGCAGCAGCAGGGTGCCGGCGAGCGTGGCGCCCTGGCTACCGGCGAAGCGCACGGCGCGCTGCTTGGTGCCCTTGGCGTAGAAGCGCGGCCGCGGTTGCTGCGCGTCTGCCGCCGTTGGCGCCCCCGTCGGCGCAAGGGCAGCCAGCGCCAGCAGAGCGCGACGATGGATCATGAGAGGGGGATCATGAGAGGGCGATCATGAGAGGGCGATCATTCGTGGACGCGACCCCAGCGCGGCCGCTGCTTGCCGCTCACGATATGGACATGGAAATGAAAGACGATCTGGCCGCCATTGGCGCCGTTGTTGGCGACCAGGCGATAGCCGTCCTGCTCGAGGCCGAGCTGTCGGGCGACCGTGCCGACGGCGCGCCAGAAACCGGCGATGGTCTCGGTGGACGCGTTGGCGCTGAAATCCATGTTGGAGACGTACGCGCCTTTGGGAATCACCAGCACGTGCACCGGCGCCTGCGGGTTGATGTCGTGGAAGGCGAGCGCGTGGTCGTCCTCGTAGACCTTCTTGCAGGGCAGCTCGCCGCGCAGGATGCGGGCGAAGATGTTGTTGGGGTCGTAGTCGGCCATGGCCCCGGTTTAGCGCGGGGCTGGCAGGTCGTCACTTATGCTTGCGTGCGGCCTTCTCGGCGATGCCGGAAATGCCTTCACGGCGCGCCAGTTCGGCCCATACCGTCTTGGGCTTCACGCCGGTCGCCGCCCACAGGGTGAGCAGGTGGTAGAGCACGTCGGCGCTCTCGCCCACCAGCTTGGGCCGGTCGCCGCGGATGCCCTCGATCAGGGCTTCGACGGCTTCCTCGCCCAGCTTCTTGGCGATCTGCTGGCGGCCGCGGCTGAACAGGCGGGCGGTATAGGAGGTGTCGGGATCGGCGCCCTTGCGGCTGTCGATCACGAGATAAAGGCGATCGAGCACATGTTCGTCGCCGCTGGCAGCGCCGTTGCCGCGCTTCTTGTGCGCTTTCTTGGCTTTCTTGTTCTTGGCCATCCGTGTCGGTACTCCGCCGCCCCGAGGGTAGGGCCAGTGCGTGCGCCTCTTACACGGGCGCTACGGCAATTGTACGCCAAAATCATACACTGCGCGAGATTTGTCGGATCGGTACGCCGGCTGCCGCCAGCCGCTCCTTGGCTTCTGCGATGGTGAACTCGCCGAAGTGGAAGATCGAGGCGGCCAGCACCGCCGAGGCGCCGCCCTGCACCACCCCGTCGACCAGGTGATCGAGCGTGCCGACGCCGCCCGAGGCCACGACCGGCACCGGCACGGCGTCCGATACCGCGCGGGTGAGCTCGAGGTCGAAGCCCGACTTGGTGCCGTCGCGGTCCATCGAGGTCAGCAGGATCTCGCCCGCGCCCGACTCGGTCATGCGCGTGGCCCAGCCGACGGCGTCGAGGCCCGTGGCCTTGCGGCCGCCATGGGTGAAGACTTCCCAGCGGCCGGGCGCGGTCTGGCGGGCGTCGATCGCCACCACGATGCACTGGTCGCCGTATTTCTCGGCGGCCTCGCGCACGAACTCCGGCCGCGCCACGGCGGCCGAGTTGATCGAGACCTTGTCGGCGCCGGCCAGCAGCAGGCGGCGGATGTCCTCGACCTGACGCACGCCGCCGCCCACGGTCAGCGGCATGAAGCACTGCTCGGCCGTGCGCGCCACGACGTCGAGGATGGTGTCGCGGTTCTCGTGGCTCGCGGTGATGTCCAGGAAGGTGAGCTCGTCGGCGCCGGCGGCGTCGTAGACGCGCGCCTGCTCGACCGGGTCGCCGGCATCGCGCAGCCCGACGAACTGCACGCCTTTGACGACGCGGCCGTCCTTGACGTCGAGGCAGGGGATGATGCGGACCTTCAGCATCTACTCGCCCTTCAGCACGCGGATGGCGTCGGGCACTGTCACGCGGCCGTCATAGAGCGCGCGGCCGACGATGGCGCCGATGATGCCGAACTCCTCGGCGGGCCGGAGCTCGCGCAGGTCGTCGAGCGAGCTCACGCCACCCGAGGCAATGACCGGCGTGGTGAGATGCTGGGCGAGCGTCACCGTGGCGTCGACATTGACGCCGCCCATGGCGCCGTCGCGGTCGATGTCGGTGTAGATGATGGCGGCGATGCCGGCGTCCTCGAAGCGCAGCGCGAGATCGAGCGCGCGCACCGTGCTCTGCTTGGTCCAGCCGTCGACGGCGACGAGGCCATCGCGGGCATCGATGCCGACCGCGATCTGGTTGGGCCACTGCTTGCAGGCAGCTTTGACCAGGCCCGGCTCCTTGACCGCGACCGTGCCCAGGATGACGCGCTGCACGCCGGCGTCGATCCACTGGGCGATGCTCTCGATGGTGCGGATGCCGCCGCCGAGCTGGGCCGGCACGTTCACGTCCTTGAGGATGCTCTGGACCGCGGCGCGATTGACCGGATGGCCCTCGACCGCGCCGTTGAGGTCGACCAGGTGCAGCCATTCGCAGCCGGCATTGGCGAAGGCCTTGGCCTGGGCCGCCGGGCTGTCGTTGAACACGGTGGCCTTGGCCATGTCGCCGCGCAGCAGGCGGACGCACTTGCCGTCTTTCAGGTCGATGGCGGGGAAGAGGAGCATGGCGGCGGCGGGTTTAGCGCGACAAGCCGGGCTGCGCTACCGCTTCTCTCGACGGGGGCTTCGTCGGCCGGCTAGTCTCCGCCTGAAGGAAGGACCCTCATGACCCGTTTCACACCCGATCTCTTCGCCGGCTCCGCCGCCGAGCTCGCCGCCATCCGCCGCGACATCCATCGCCACCCCGAGACTGCCTTCGAGGAAAAACGGACGGCGCAGATCGTTGCCGAGAAACTGCAGTCCTGGGGCATCGAGGTCCATCGCGGGCTGGCCACCACCGGCGTGGTCGGCACCTTGAAGGGCAAGCGGCCGGGCCAGAAGACGATCGGTTTGCGCGCCGACATGGATGCGCTGCACCTGCAGGAGAAGAACGATTTCGACTACGCCTCGGTGCATGCCAACAAGATGCATGCCTGCGGCCACGACGGGCACACGACCATGCTTCTGGGCGCGGCCAAGCATCTCGCGGCGACGCCGGATTTCGCCGGCACGGTGCACTTCATCTTCCAGCCGGCCGAAGAGGGGCTGGGCGGCGCGCGGGTGATGATCGAGGAAGGCCTGTTCGAGAAGTTCAACTGCGATGCCGTGTACGGCATGCACAACATGCCGGGCTTCCCCTCGGGCCACTTCGCCATCCGAGCCGGCGCCATGCTGGCCTCGTCCGACAGTTGGCAGGTCACCTTCAAGGGCACCGGCGGACACGGCGCCATGCCCGAACGCGGCACCGATCCGACCTTCGTCGCCGGCCAGTTCATCGTGGCGGTGCAGGGCATCATCGGCCGCAACGTGTCGGCGAGCCAGTCGGCGGTGCTGAGCGTCGGCCATATCGCGGCCGGCAGCGCCGGATCGCCCAACGTCATTCCGTCCGAGGTGCTGGTGAGCGGCACGGCGCGCAGCTTCTCGGCCGACGTGCGCGATCTTTTGGAGCGGCGCCTCGCGGAAGTCGCGGCGGGCATCGCCCAGGCCGGCGGCTGCACGGCGGAGAGCAAGTACCTGCGGCGCTATCCCGCGCTGGTCAACAGCGTCGAGCAGACGTCATTGGCCGTCGAGGCGGCGGCGATGACGGTGGGCCGCGACAAGGTAGATCCCAACACGCCGCGCATTTCCGGCGCGGAAGACTTCGCCTTCATGCTGGAGAAGAAGCCCGGCGCCTACATCATGATCGGCAATGGCGGGCCTGACGAAGGCGGCTGCCACAACGTCCATTCGCCGCTCTACGACTTCAACGACCGCATCCTGACGACAGGCGCGGCGTACTGGGTGAACCTGGTCCAGGTCGAGCTCGGCAACGCGGCTTAGTCTTGCCGGACCGCGGGCCTCCAGGCCCGCTCATGATCTTCGTCTTTGCCGGGAGCGCCATTCCAGTGGCGCCGTCTTGTTGATCACAGCACCGCATGAGCGGCACTGGAGTGCCGCGCTCCCGGCAATGAGCGGGCCAGAGGCCCGCGCTCCCATCAGGCGAGGTAGTCGAAGGTCCCGTCGGTTGCGGTGATGTCCCACCCGGCACCATCGTGCAGATGAATGACGGCGTGGGCATCGACGCCGAAGTCGAACGAGGTCGCGAGTTCTGGCGCGGCAGCTTCCGCGCCGCTGACGGCAAGGCCGTCGGCCAAGGTCGCCAGCACAACCAGCGGATCGTCGGCGACGATCGCCGAGGCGACCTGCTCATCGGTGCCGGGCACGCTGTCGATATGGACGTCGCCCGGCTCGCCGAACACGCGGTCGACCGGCGCACCGTAGGACGGTTCGTCGTAGCAGGCGTCCATCCAGCGCGCCTGCGGGGTGGCGTAGATCGGAAGCTCGCGGCGATCGAATTCGACCAGATCAACACCGACTAGAAAGGTGGCATCGATGGCCGAGCTGTCGGAGGGGACCGAGTGGCTCATGGTTCAAAAAGTCTTTCGTTCTTAAGAACTGAAATATTGGTTCAAGTATACTGAATAAATCATTGAGAATAAAGGGAGAACATTAGGAACTCTAAATTAGCTTTGAATTGCAAAGACTTGGGTTCGGCGGCCGGGTGGCCTAGGGTGCCCGCCAACACAGTCCTTTTAGCGTCGAGGAGACGTCGATGAACGGAGCAGAGAGTCTGGTTCGCACCTTGGTCAAGGGCGGGGTCGAAGTCTGCTTCGCCAATCCCGGCACCTCGGAGATGCACTTCGTCGGCGCGCTCGATCGCGTCGAGGGCATGCGCTGCGTGCTCGGCCTGTTCGAAGGCGTGTGCAGCGGCGCGGCCGACGGCTACTACCGCATGACCGACAAGCCCGCCTCGACGCTCCTGCATCTCGGCCCCGGTCTCGCCAACGCCGCGGCCAACCTGCACAACGCCAAGAAGGCGGGCTCGGGCATCGTCAATATCGTGGGCGAACACGCGCTCTATCACATCAAGTACGACACGCCGTTGACCGCCGACATCGAAGGCATCGCCCGTCCGTTCTCGCATTGGGTCAAGACCTCGCCGACCGCCAAGACCGTGGCCAAGGACGGCGCGGCGGCGATCCAGGCCGCGCGCGTGGCGCCGGGCCAGATCGCGACGCTCATCCTGCCGGCCGACACGGCGTGGACCGAGGCCGACGGCGTCGCCGACACGCCCGAGACGCCGCAGCCGCAGAAGCCCGCCAACCAGGACGTCGTCGCGGCTGCCAAGGCCTTGAAGAGCGGCCAGTCGGCCATGCTGTTCATCGGCGGCCGTGCGCTGCGCGCCCGCGGCCTCGAGCTCGCCGGCAAGATCGCCGCCAAGACCGGCTGCAAGGTGCAGGCCGCCGGCGGCACGGCGCGCATCGAGCGCGGCGCCGGTCGCGTGCCGGTGCTGCGCCTGCATTTCGTCGTCGAGACGGCGCAGGAGATGCTGAAGGGCACCAAGCACATGGTGCTGTGCGGCGCCAAGGCGCCGGCTGCGTTCTTCGCCTATCCCGGCAAGCCGTCGGTGCTGGTGCCCGAGGGCTGCGAGGTGACGACGCTCTGCCCGGTCGACGGCGATCCCATCGGCTCGCTGGAAGCGCTCGCGGCCGAGCTCGACGCCATGAACGAAAAGCCCGCGGTGGCGCAGCCCAAGCGGCCCGATCGCCCGACCGGCAAGTTCACGCTCGACGGCCTTGGCCAGGCGCTCAGCGCCACCATGCCGGAAGGCGCCATCGTCGTGGACGAATCGGTGACGACCGGCCGCGGCTTCTTCCCGTACAGCGTCGGCGCGCCGCCGCACGACTGGCTGAACAACATGGGCGGCTCGATCGGCTTCGGTGCGCCGGTCGCGGTCGGCGCCGCCGTCGCCTGCCCGGACCGCAAGGTCATCTGCATGATCGGCGACGGCTCGGCGATGTACACCATCCAGGCGCTGTGGACGATGGCGCGCGAGAACCTCGACGTCTGCGTGATGATCTTCTCCAACCGCAACTACAAGATCCTGTACAGCCAGCTCGCCGATGTCGGCGCCGCCAACCCCGGCCCGCGCGCCATCGACATGCTGACGCTCGATCGCCCGACGCTCGAGTTCACCATGCTGGCCAAGGGCATGGGCGTGCCGGGCGCCAAGGCGCACGATCTCGAGGAGCTCACCAAGCAGCTGACCTACGCCATGGCGCACAAGGGCCCGTACCTGATCGACGTGGTGATGTAAGGCCGCAATGGAAGAAACGCGCCGGCGCACGCTGCACGGTCGTCGTCGGGGCAAGAAGCTCAGGGTCGGGCAGCAGTCGCTGCTCGACACGCTGTTGCCGCGCCTCGCCCTTGCCCTGCCGGCCGAGCCGCAGAAGATCGACCTCGCCCAGCTGTTTGGCGGCACGCTGCCACGCGATGGCGTGTGGCTGGAGATCGGCTTCGGCGCGGGCGAGCACCTCGTGTGGCAGGCCGAGCAGCATCCCGACGTCGGCCTGATCGGCTGCGAGCCCTACCTCAACGGCGTCGCCAAGTGCCTGGCCCACATCGAGCGGACGGGCGTCAGCAACATCCGTCTGTTCACCGACGATGCGCGACTGGTGATGGCGGCATTGCCCGACCGCTCGCTGGCCCGCGTCTTCGTGCTGTTCCCCGATCCCTGGCCCAAGACGCGCCATCACAAGCGGCGCTTCGTGCAGCGTGACACACTAAACCGGCTGGCCGAGCTGATGGTCCCCGGCGCGGAGCTCCGGCTCGCCACCGACGATCCGAGCTACCTGCCCTGGATGATCGAGCACGCCTGCACCCATCCCGCCTTCGACTGGCTGGTCGAAGGGCCCGCCGACTGGCGCAGCCGGCCGGCGGATTGGCCGGGCACGCGCTATGAAACGAAGAAGATCGCGGGCACGCCGACATTCCTGCGGTTGCTACGGCGTTCCTCCTGAGCGGGTGCCGTCACGGCGGATGCAACCGCTTTGGATGCATTTTTCCTGGTTCCAATTGCCCTCGTGCGGCGTTGTTTTCCCAGCCACAAGAACGGCGAGCGCGTTTTGCGTATGCGGCCAGCAAGCAGGGGACTGAAACTGCGGCGTGACTTCGGGCCGGCCGGCGGGATCCGGTGACCCCGTCGCGCCTCAGGCTGCGCTCGCTGATCAGCCGGCTGGGGCTCGGCGCCGCCCTGGCGATCACCGTCGTCCTCCCCGCCGGATACTTCGCCATCGGTGCGCTCGGGACGGCCGTGAGCCTGCGCAAGCTCCTGATCGAGAGCGCCGTGGTCGGCCTGGTGAGCGGGCTCGTCGCTTTCCCGACCTTCCTCGTCGTGCGCCGGATCATCGACCGCATGCTGGGCGAGCTCGAGACCATGCAGGTGCGCTATCGCCGGCTGTTCGACGCCAGTCCCTTCTTCACCGTCGTCGTCGATCGCGAGACGTTGCGGCTGCTCGACGCCAACGAGGCGACGGTCCGCCAGTACGGCTGGTCGCGCGCCGAGCTGCTGGCGATGACCGCCAACGACTTCTATCCGCCCGGCGACCCGCCGCCGGCGGTCGCTGGCCGCCTCCTGCCGCTCCGCCATCGCAAGAAGGACGGCACGATCGTCGAGGTCGAGCAGGCCATGCACCCGATCGAATATCGCGGCCGGCCGGCGCTGCTGGTGACGGCCAACGACGTCACCGCGCGCAACCGCGTCCTGAAGGAGCTGCGCGAATCGGAGCAGAAATACCAGGCGCTGATCGAAGCGCTGCCGGTCGGCATCCTCGAAAGCACGACCGATGGACACATCGTCACCGCCAACGCCGCGTGGCGGCGCATGTTCGGCTTCGCCGACGACGAGGACCTGAGCCGGGTCGACGTCCAGACGCTCTATGCCGATCCGGGCGATCGCCGGGCCGTGATCGAGACGCTGCGCGCCGAAGGCACGCCGCCCGCCGCCGAAGCCGTCTTCCGACGGCGGGACGGCACGCTGTTTTCGGTCGAGCGCTATCTCAGGACGGTGCGCAACGCCGAGGGCGAGATCGTTGGCCTGCGCGGCATCGTGATCGACATCGCTCATCGCAAGTCGCTGGAGGCCCAGCTTCGGCAGTCGCAGAAGATGGAGGCCGTCGGCCAGCTCACCGGCGGCATCGCCCACGACTTCAACAACATCCTGATGGTCATGATGGCCAACGTCGATGCGCTCGAGGAGGACCAGAGCCTGAGCGCGACGGTGCGGCGGCGGGTCGGGCATGTCTCCAAGGCGGTCGGCCGGGCCACCGATCTCACGCGCAGCCTGCTCGCCTTCTCGCGCAAGCTGCCGCTCAGGCCGCAGAGCGTCGATCTCAACGCCCTGGTGGTAAATGTCGGCCGGCTGCTGCGCCGCACGCTCGGCGCCGATATCGAGATCGAATCGATGCTGGGCGAGGGTCTATGGCCGGTCGAGGTCGATCTCGGGCAGTTCGAGAACGCCCTGGTCAACCTCTGCCTCAACGCGCGCGATGCCATGCCCGGAGGTGGCCGCCTGCTAATCGAGACGACGAACGTCGTGCTCGACGAGACGGTGTCGGGCCGCATCGCCGATGCGCCGCCCGGCGCCTACGTGTGTCTCTCCGTCACCGACACGGGCTCGGGCATCCCGGCCGAGGCGCTGCCCCGCGTCTTCGACCCGTTCTTCACCACCAAGGAGGTCGGCAAGGGAACAGGTCTGGGCTTGAGCATGGTCCACGGCTTCATCACCCAGTCGCGGGGCCACATCGACATCCAGAGCGAGCTTGGCCACGGCACCACCGTCGTCATCTATCTGCCGCGCGCGGCCGAGCGTCCGGCCGCCGATCCCGTGGCCGCAACGGGCGCCTTGCCGCGCGGTCATGAGGAGATCCTGGTCGTCGAGGACGAGCCTCGGGTGCGCGCGGCAATGGTCGAGCAGTTGCAGAGCCTGGGCTATGCGGTCAGCCACGCCGCCGACGCCTGGGCCGGCATCGCCGCCTTCGAAAAGGCCAGGCGACCCTACGATCTCCTGCTGACCGACGTCGTGATGCCCGGCATCAACGGCAAGAAGCTCGCCGACATGGTGACGTCGCGCTGGCCGCGCACGTCGGTTCTGTTCGTATCGGGCTTCAGCCAGGACAACATCGTCCATGACGGCCGCCTCGATCCCGGCGCAAAGCTTTTGACGAAGCCCTTCCGCAAGGGCGATCTCGCCCTTGCAGTGCGCAACGCGCTCGATGCGGCGGCCTTGAGCCGGGATAGGCAAAATAAAGTTGAGGGACGGCACTACTACTAATAGAGGCGTTTGCGGCGGAACCCATAAAATCCGCTGGATTCCCTTGCCCTTTGGCGAAACTGCGCTTATATCCGCGCCATCCTCATCGGGTTCGCGGGACGAACCAAACAAGAAAGAGTGGGCCCAACGCCCGCTCTTTTAATTTGTGCGCAGCCCGCCGACCCAAAATTGCCAGGATTCAAGGCCCGCGTGACCGAATTGCTGCGTCGAATCGAAGAGATCGTTGCCCCGACGGTGGTCGGCATGGGCTTCGAGCTGGTTCGCGTCGCCATGAGCAAGGGTGGCGGGACGCTGCAGATCATGATCGAGCCGGCTGACGGCAGCCCGATGGACGTCGAGGCCTGCGCCACGCTCTCTCGCGCGCTGTCGGCGGTGCTCGATGTCGAGGATCCCATCCCGGGCGCCTACACCCTCGAGGTGAGCTCGCCCGGCATCGACCGGCCGCTGACGCGGCCCAAGGACTATTCAAGGTGGGCGGGCCATCTCGCCCGCGTGGAGACCGCCGAGCCGATCGAGGGGCGTCGCCGCTTCAAGGGCACGCTGCTGGGATTGAGCGACGGCGTGGTGCGGCTGCGTCTGGAAGACGGCCAGGAGGCGGCGGTGCCGCTCACGGCGGTGTCCAGGGCAAAGCTCGAGATGACCGACGCGTTGATTGAAGAACACCGGCTCGCCCAGCAGGGGGCGGGCCAGGCTCACTAGTTAGGCTCATTGGTGGATTCGCAAGAGAGGAAATAGTCATGGCAACG
>Ga0081539_10001400_pt1 | contig 41538 bp, 35 predicted proteins | sample TabmetS4T2R2_FD_71023 | JGI IMG/M metagenome (GOLD analysis project Ga0081539, IMG submission 71023) | Tabebuia heterophylla rhizosphere microbial communities from the University of Puerto Rico - S4T2R2 | ecosystem: Host-associated > Plants > Roots > Rhizosphere ... | reverse complement strand
AATCGATCTGGTCGCACAACGAGACGCGTGCTCGAGCGCTGTTTGCTTCCGTCGAGCAGGACATCAATCTCGGCTGGCAGTCGGTAGACACTGATCGCGACCTGCCGCATACACTCGCCGTCTTCCTCAAGCTGCGCGAAGACATTGTGGAACGCATCGCCAGGCACGATGCGGAGTTGGCCCTCTCCTTTCTCAAAAGAACCGAACCGCAGTTAAAACCCGGGTATCCACGCGGACTTTTCTACCAGCAACAAGCACTGGAATTACGTCTGGCAAAGAAGCTCGCCGCTGAGAACGCGGAGGTTGCCGTAAAGCTCGCCCGCCAATCTCTGAAGCAAGGCTTGTCAAACGATCTGCTGATGTTGCTGGTCAGGCTGGGTGGCAAAGACAGGCAACAAGCCAACGCGTTCTACAAAGACGTCGTGGCCAAGGTCCGCGACACAGACCTGACGCAGAACTGGAACGACATCGATTTCGCGACCAATCTGGTGCGCTTGTTTGTTCCACCCGTGGCGGATGAAGCAACCTATCGCGAGCTCGTTAGCGTGCTGCTCGCGAAGGCGGCTGCGTATGGGTGTGGCAATCGAAACCTGGCGAATGAAAATCAACGCGTCACGTTCTGCTTTCGCATGGGATCTCTTTTGCCGATCCTCGAGAGAGTCTCGGCCGGTGAAGCGGCCCGCCTACGGCAGTGGGCGCCCCGCGCGGAAGATGCAGCCGACTTCGCTTCTTCGCCCGGTGCGTTGGGAAGATATGAATTAGATGATGTGGCGGCGAATGGTACGGTCGCGGAAGTGCTGGCGCTCTCGTCTAAGTATCCAGCTCTCGAAGCGCAGATTTATCTGCGCGCGATGTCGCTGGCTGAGGGAGAAGGCAATTTCGAACAGGCGCAAAAGATCGCGAGTAGCTACAGCGGCAACGACGCCAGCGTCCGCAACTTTATGGAGTCGCGCCTCAAGGCCTACAACGCCTCTGCCGAGATATTCGAGCAGCAGATAACCGAGATACAGAAAAAGCTCGCTGAGTATCCGCCGCGTCGTCAGGTCGAGGTGTTAGCGGCCCTCGCCGATCGAATAACGCGACAGGACCGGACGGCCGCACTGAGGCTGCTGGGTCAGGCAGGTGGCGTGATCGATACGCTGCCTCCTGGAGAAGGCCAACTCGCCTATCAAATGCTCCTCGCGTTGCTTTATTGTCAGGCCCGCAGCGATCGCGGCTTCACGGTCATGGAATCCATGCTGCCCAAACTGAACGAGCTGATCGCTGCCGCCATCAAACTGGATGGCTTCGACACTCACTACCTGCGCGATGGCGAGTGGAACATGTCCGCTGACGGTAGCACCGGCCGTTTGTTGACTAGTTTAGCCCAGTTCGCCGGCCACTTCGCCTGGTACGATTTCGACCGCGCCATCAACCTCGCCGCTCAATTCGAACGGCCGGAAATACGCATGATGGCGCAACTGAAGCTGGCCCAGGGAATTCTCGCCGGACCGCCGAAGCGTCTTCCACTTGGTGGTATATCTCTCGACTAATGAGTTAGTGCGGGATCGCGAACGCGTCCGCGCCCAGTTGCTGATTCAGCTTGACGTCTTTAACGCTGAACTCGGCGAAGAAGGCGCCCATCGCCATTTCGAACCGCTGCGAGAAGTTGAAAGGGATGAGGACGCCGTCGACTTCCTTGAACTGCGTGGTGTCAGTGCCGAGCGTGAGGTCGTTGAAGTAGAGGAGAAACGTCATCACGCGCCCGGTTTTAGGATCGATCCAGTAGTCAGTCGTGTAGCCGTCGGGATCGACGATGCGAAAGCCGCGCTGCTTTTTCTTGTCGGCCAGGGCGGTAATCTCGTAGCCGGGTTGATCGAACCTGGCGAGTGCGCCCCAACCAAACTTGGTCAGCGGCGGCACGATGATGTTGGGCATCGAGCTATAAGTTCGCTCGCCATCGTAAATCTGCGTGACGACGAATGCGGGTCGCGCATCGATCTCCAGCTTCAATTTTTCGCCCGCCGTCGTCAGGGAGAAAGCCCCGGGCAGTGATTGCACGCTGTTCGGCGGATACAGCTTCACCGAGCCGCGCAACGTCATGTTCTGCACCGCGCGAAACTTCTCGCCGCCCTGGGCCATGAACGCCGCGCGCGCGAGTTCCTTCGGTGTCGTTTGGGGAGTGATTGAGATCGCCGGCGTCGCGGGCGTCGCCGGAGTGCCGTTCGGCGCGGTCGATTTCGCCGGTTCCTGAGCCACATTCGTGGCGACGCACAAAACACTGATTGCGAACGACGCTAAAAGTAGTTTTCTCATTTCCCCACCCTTTTCAAAATCAGAAGGTCAAACGTAGCTGCGCGTAAATGCGGCGGTTGCCCGCGCCGGCACCACCGCCGCCGCCGCCGGGACCACCGAAGCCACCGAACGATCCGCCCAAACCCAGCGATTCGCCGAAATTCGGCGATGATAAGTTGCCCTCCGGCCGCGCGAGGTTCACATGATTCAAGATATTTTGGAAGTTAATCGAAGCCGTCAGGTTGAAACGCTTCTCAGTTGGGGGAGCCGCGCCACCGCCTTGCGGTCCTGGTCCGGCAGCCGCGACTTTGGCTGGTCCGCCACCGGCGCCCGGCACAGCGGGTGTGCCCGCCGGCCGCGCCGCAGCGTTGTTGCCGCCATGGTTGATTGTGCCAAAAGCAAACGTGCGACTGACGCGCAGCGTGACGACAACAGAACCAGGTGAGTTGCCGAAGTTGCGCGGAATGATCGTCTCACCCGGCAACGGCACCAGATTGAAATTGCCGAAACGCGTGCAGCGGATGTTTGGCGCCGAACAATTTGCGTTTGCCGCCGCGAAGCTCGGACGCTCGTTCGCCTGGCGATCGAGATTCAGGTCCTGGCCCGTGATGATGTTGAACGGCGGGCCGCTGTTCGCCACGACGAACGGGTTCAGGACGAGCTTCCACCACGGCAAGTTGACAGTGCCGAAGACTGTGAAGCGATGCCGGATGTCGAAACCGCCGCGGCCAAATTCGCCGGACGTGTCGTACGAATTCATCGGGAACAGCGCGCCACCCTGGCCGTCGGTGTCGTTCGTGGTCTTGCTGAGCGAGTAGTTGCCGCTAAACTGAAACATCCGGTTCAGCCGGCTGTTGAAGCCGACGAAAAACTGTCGCTGATTGAACTGGCCGCTCGCTTCGACGCGATAGATCTCACCCTTGGTCGGATCGGGTCGAATGCCGTTCGGCGTGAGCGGCGTGACGCTCGCCGGAAACGGCGCGTTAACGTCGCGCGCGCGAATCACGTGCACGATGCGGATGTTGAAGAAGCCGACGAACATCGTCATGTTGTGCGGTAGTTGTCGCTCGACTTGCGTGCCGGCGAGCCAGACGGTCGGCGCTTGCAGGTTCGGATCAACCAGCCAGATCGTCTGCTGCGTCGGCGGAACGCCCGCTAGGGACGGAACAGCCGTCGGGCTCCACTGATTGAGAATCGCGTAGCTGCCGGCGACGTTCGGCGCCTGCTGTTCCGCAACTGTCGGCGGCAATAAACGTTTCGCTTCCTCAGTCACGAACGTCTGCACGACGTTCACGCCGTTGAAGCGGTTCGCCGTCAGCGAGTAGTTCTCGCTGAAACGGTTGTAGAAGAATCCGGTGCCGACGCGAATCACCATCTTCGGCGGCCGCGCGCTGTTCGCGGCGCCGGGCGACCATGCCAGCGCGAGCCGCGGACCAAAGTCAAACTTGCTGTGCGCATTGGTCTGCGTTTCGTAACGCAGCCCGTAACTCAACGTGATGTTCGGCCGCACGCGCCAATCGTCCTGAATAAAGAGACCGTAATCGGTTTGATGGACGTCCGCGAGCGGGTTGCCGGAGTTGATACTGAAGGACGCGGCGCCGCCGCCCGCCGCACGAATCTGTGCCGGCGTCAGGCCCTGCTGCTGCAAACGCAGCGTCAGTTGATAACGCTCGATGCTCGTCAGCCCGAAGCCGCCGGTGAACGACCACGTGCCGCCGAAGTTACTCTCGTTCGTGTCGTCAATGCTCACGTAGCGAACGCGCCCGCCAAACTTGATCGCGTGCGAGCCCTGCTGCTTCGCGGTGAAATTGTTCAGCTCCCAAAAATTACGCTTGTTGATCGAGTGACCGACTTGCGAGCCGCCGGAGTTGAAAGAGCCGCTCACGTTGAGCGCGGGAATCGAGTTATTGCCGATCTGCTCGTTGGTGTTGTGCACGTACTGAAAGCGCGTCTCGTTGATGGTGGTCGGGTTGAGAATGGCGGTTTCAGTCAGTTGAATCGTGTGCCCGGTAAACAGGGTATCGAAGCCGCGCTCGGGCAGCGTGAACCCGGAGACGCCTGCGTCTTCGACGCGGTTGCGGTTGTAGTTGTAACGCGCGATCAGAGTGTTGCTGGCGTTGATGGAGTAGTCGAGACGCGGACTAACGAACAGGTTGCGCTTCGGCACGAGAAAGCCCTCGCCAAACTCAACTGCGTTGAGGTTCGAGTCGAGCACGGTAGCACGCACGAGTTCGTTGTCGTCTGTTTCCACGCGGCTGAGGTTGACGAAGTACGACGCCTTTCGCTTCACCAGCGGGCCGCTCAGGTTCGTTTCAAACTGGCGATACTGAAACGGGGGGCGCTTGCTCGAGCTGATCGCAAACGGATTGCGGGAGTTCAGACTCTCGTCGTTGAAGTTTATCGAGGCGCCGCCGCGAAGTTTGTCGGTGCCGGGCCGAGTCAGGATGTCAACGCGAGCTGACGGTTGATCGTTCTCCGCCGCGAACGGGTTTTGGTTGATGCGGATTTCGCGAATCGCATCTTTCGACGGCAGATTGCCGCCGGTGAAGCCGTCGATGAAGATCTGGCCGCCGTTTGGTCCAACGGACGGACCGGCCAACGCCTGCAACGCGGCCGCGAGCTCGTCCGGGTCGTCCGGCAAGGCATCGAGATCTTTACCGGCGATAAGCGTCTGGTTCGCGTTGTTGTTGGCTTCGGTGCTGATTGGCGTCTGCGCAACGGTCACCGTGTCCACGATAACGGCGACTTTGAGCATGACGTCCACCGACTGCCGCCCCGTCTTGATCTCGACGTCCTTTGCGTCAGACGGCGTGAAACCGTTGGCGACTGCCTGGAGTTTGTAGGCGCCGAGGGCCAAGCCGGCGAACGTGTAAACACCTTCGCCGTTGGTCGTGGTCTTCTTCTCGACTCCGGTCGCGTCGGTCAGCGTGACGGTCGCGCCGACGATCACGGCGCCGAGCTCGTCAGTGATCACGCCGCGCAAAGCGCCGCGTGACTGTTGCGCCGCAACAGTGACGGAGAACAGAAGAACAAAAGTTATGAGGATAGAAAATGATTGCAGGGGAGACCGGGCATATTTCATTGGGTGCCTTTCGGGGGAAAAAGGTTAATGCTTACGGCTACGGCAAGCCGATGCCGAACGTAATGCCGCTATTGCCGAGACCCGCGGCGGGGTTGGGAGCTGCCTGCCCGGGCTGCGGCCGCGGCGCAAGCATCGCGAACAGGGTATCTGCCCCCGTGACCAGCGAAATCGCGGTCAGACGAGAGGGATCAGCGCCCTGCGTACTGGAAACGATGATCGTGTCGCCGACCTTAACATCGGCGATTGAAATCGTCGGTAATCTTTCGAGCACGTCGTTGATGTTGAAGCCGCCGCCGCGCGGTCCGTTGGGGCCACCGCCGCCGGGACCGCCCGGTCCGCCGCCGCCAGGTGCGCCACCGCCTTGCGGTCTCGCTGCTGCCTGGCTCTGACCTTGTCCCTGACCTTGTCCTTGAGCCTGACCTTGTCCTTGTCCGGCCGGCGCCGGCTGACCACCGCCCGGCGCGCCCGCGCCGTCCGGCCTACGTCCAAAACCGCCCATCATCATGCCCATCTCGGAAGCCGGCGGGAAACGGCGCAACACCGCGTCGTGCTTGATCACGATCGTCAGCGGCGTCTTCTTTTCCAGTTCCTTGATCTGGATTTCGCCGGTCGCGGGATCGACGGCGGTCACCACGCCACCAATCGTGCGGAAACTTCCGGTCACGATCTTCTGCGGATTGAAACGTGTCGGGTCCTCGGTGCGATCGCCGAGCGCGCGCAACTGATCGCCGACTTTGAGCTCGCTGAACGAGCTCGGCTTGGCGTCGCCGAACTTGATTGAATCGGGAGCGTAGCGGCGCATTTCCGTCTTGTCACTGACCGGTAGCACGACCGTCTGCGAGCCGGCCATCGTGCGATGGGTAATGGTGATCTCTTTGGTTTCGGGTTTCAGCGCCGTGATGACGCCGAGAATTCCCCGCCGCCGCCACTCCAAACGTTCCGCTTCCTGTTTCTTGGCGAGATCACCTTTGGTCATTACGATGACCTGCAACGCGGGCACCGATTTGTGCTCGACGTCGACGGCGCCGCGGGCCATCACGCGATCGCCTTCGCTGACGTCAGTAAAGGTGATGTCAGTGGCATTGGTAAGCGAGGTCTCGCCGGGTGCGAGGCGCTTGTACGACGTCTTGTCGGCAACCGTCACGGTGACTGTGTTACCGGCGTCGGTCTTGATCGTTAGCTGCTTCGTCGCCGCGTCGATGGTTTTGACTTCGCCGATCGCATGCTTCGCCGTAATCCCCGGATCGCCGCCTTGCGTGAACAAGGCCAGCGCGATTGCCAAAAGAAGCGTTCTCATCAATCTTCTCCTACACAGTAACTGGTTTGCGGTATCGAGCGGTCAGGGCGAGACCGAAACTGATTATCAGAATAAAAGCTGCCATGAACGGCCAAACGTAAGGCAGCGACGTCAGCAGCACCCAAAAACTCGTCCCTAACAATAACGCCACCGCTTCTGAATTCTTACCAACCGGCACGTAATTTCGTTGCAGCCATTTTCCGGTCGCCGCGTACAGGACAACCCTACCAAACAAACCAGCCGCCAGCCAAAGCATCAATGCCAACAGTCCCACCACCACCTGCACCGGTTCGGGCATGCTCCACAAGCAAACCAGCACGCTGACGAACATCACTACCACCCCGAGCAGCCCGATCGCGGCGACGCGTATGCTCGTCAACTGCAAGCGCGCTACTCCGCGGCTGATCGTGCCGGGCATCACCCAGGTGAACGCCAGCGCGACCACGAACCAGAACAGGATCACGAGCAGTCGCGTGCCCAGGTACGTCGGCGTCCAGTGCGGACTGAACAGGCCGGTGGGGTTGCGCATCATGTCGCGGAGCTCCTGCTGGTAACCCGCGTACATGATGGTCATGCTCTGCGGATTGCGCTGGGCCAACGAGCTGTCGGCGCTGTACGTTCCGCCGAGCACGATCACGTCGCCGCCGATGCGCGAACCCGGCAGTTGAATCACCGAGCCGCCGATCGTCGCGACGTCGCCTTCAACCACGCCTTCGACGATTACGTCGCCGCCCAGCGACATCGCTCCCTGTTTTACGGTGCCGGTGATCCTGACGGAGTTGCCTACACCAAAGACCGTGCTGTTGCTGACGCTGTCAACCAGCACGACCTTTTCCGCGGCCGGCGCAGTGGTGGTTGATTGTTGCGCGCAGACGGCGGTCATTAAAATCAAAACCCACCCGATCAACGCCAGAATGCGAGCAGAAGGTAGGTTTGGGAAAGCAGCTTGTGAGTGAAGAACAGCTGTGGCCACGCGCGCCCCCTAATCGGTTGCGCCCGTGCGATGATAGTCGGAGATCAAGCGCGAGAGTAAAACAACGCCACCCGCAAGAACAACGAGGACCACGCCGAACGAACCACTTTCACTGACAATCTTCTGACCGACGACTCTGGAGATCACCACCAGTCCCGCAAACGCGTCGTAAGCCACCGCGCCGACGAACCCCACGATGCCGAATACGGTGACGACAAAGCGACGCGCGACCGTAAGCACGTTGTCGCGTGCAGTGGCGCCAAGCAAAGCGAAACCGGTCAACGCCAGGACCACGCAGATCGCGATGGCTTTCTTGTGTTCGGCAGTCGTGCGCACGCCGCGCATGTCGCTGCGCGCGCGAGTGGCGATCACTTTGGAAAAATTCGCCGGCACCGGAAGATCTACCTTGCCGCCCAACGCGGCGTCGAGTTCGCAAACAAACACACGATGCGCCCGCAGCTCCGCGCGACACTCCGGACAATCTTCCAAATGCTGTTCGAGGATGGCCGCGGCAACGTCGCTCAACTCACCGTCGACGTAGGCGGCGATCAGGTTCTTCTGGCAGATCGTTTGTGGTTGGACCCTCGTCATTAAATGCCGGTAATGCCCCTGTCAACAAATTGCTGTCGCATCATTTCACGCGCGCGGAAGAGACGGTTCTTGACGGTGCCGAGCGGGAGGCCCGTGACTTCGACGATCTCTTCGTAACTGAGATCCTGTGAGTGACGGAGAATGATCAATTCGCGGTAGTTCGCCGGGAGCGCTCTGACCACCGACTCGATTTCGACTCGCCGTTCGCGCTGCTCGCTTTCCTGCTCCGGAGTCAGCCGCGCGCTCTCGATAGGGAGTTCAAAGGTGTCGCCTTCGGGGCCGGCGACGAGCGATTGCTCGCGGGTGGCGCTGCGGCGCAGGTGGTCGACCGCGGCGTTGTGAGCGATCTTGTAGATCCAGGTCGAAAACTTGAATTCCGCGCGGTAGCGTCTGAGGGAGTTGTAAACCTTGATGAAGATTTCCTGGGTCAGGTCGAGGGCGGATTCGTAGTTGCCGACCATGCGGTAAACGTAAGCCGAGATCGGGCGCTGGTAACGGCGAACGAGTTCTTCGAAACTGCCGTCGACGCCGTCAACGGCGATAGCGACGAGTTCGCGGTCGCTGGCTGCGCTCAGATCTCGTGAAAAAACTGCGGAAACGGGGGAAGCAGTGGCTTTCATGATACCGGGGTGTTACGTTGCGCTATCCGGCTTTGTTTCAAGATGGTTTGGCCCCAAAGAGGCACAAACAGCTCTTGTGCCTTTTTGTGTTACCAGGAAAGCGTCGCCAGCCCGGCGGGGGCGGCGATGGAATCGAAACTGAAGTCTCGGCTCGGCAATTGTAGACCTAAATCGTCGGCGGCGAGCGGGCGCAAGTCGCCGCCCGTGGTTTCGTTGACGATCTCTCCGGCGCGTTGTTTCGTGATCCCCTCGCCGATCACCATCAGGCGTCGCAACGGAAAATCACCGCCCGTCACTTCCGGCATATTGCGGTCGCGGTAAAAGAGCAGGAACCGGTAAAACTCGTCTTCAAACTCGCCTTCGGCGCACCTCACCGTGCGAAAAATCAGCGGATGCTTTTGGCGAAAGATCACGCCCGTGAATCCCTGACTCGAGCTGCTCAGCAACAGCGAATCGCCGCCGGCGCCGTTGCGCACGAGCCACTGCGCCTCGCCGAGATGTCGCGGCAGAATCAAGCCCGCGCGCCAACCCAACGAATCGAGCACCGCTTCGTATTCAGCCAACACCGACTTCCTCACTGCCGTCGCGAGATAACGATCGCGTCCCTGCGCGTCTCTTTGTAGACGCTCGCGCGAGATCGACAGCTCTTCCGTCGGCGCGCCGAAGGCCCGCTCGGTCTTCCATCGCAAAACGTCGTGAAGTTCGGCGCCGGACTGCGGCTGGCTTTCCATCGTGAACACGGTGGTGCGCGCCGTTGCTTCGGGCAGGGTCAGTGACCAGCGCTTCTGGCGCAGCAAGCCGGCGCCGACTGCCAGATCCTTCAACACGGCCGCGAGCTGGGCGGCGTTCTGAATGTTCGGTTCGTCGAAACTAGGCCGAATCACTGCCGCGTCGAGATTCGCGGTGGCGGCGCGTTTCAGCCGGCAAACGTTGCCTTTGACGCGGTCCAACTGAACTACGGAAGCGCCACCTTCTTCGAGACCGATGGCGGTTGCCGGGTACCAGGGTTCGACGATGCGTGAAAGCAGATTGGCCATAGGTTATTGCCGATTTTCGATTGCCGATTGTCGATTTAGCCTGCCGAAACTCGGCAATCGGCAATTGGAAATCGACAATGCTTTTACCACTCGCTGTAAGGCGTGCCTTCGCTGGATGTTTCAGTGGAACTGCTGTGGACGTCGGTCATGCCTTGTTCGCCGGTGAGTGAATTGGGATCTTCACCAGTCGTGATGGCCCAGTCTTTTTGTCCGGTGAACGGGTCCACCGGCACCTCGCGCATGTAGCCCGCACTGACGAGATCGTCGAGCGACTGCGGGAGGCTGCCTTTGTCAGCTGCATACTGATCGATGAGCGAGCGCATCTTGTGCAGATCGTCTCGCAGCACCGCTTCGCGCGTGTGCATGATGGTCTTTTGATACTGCGGCAGCGTGATCGCTGCGAGGATGATGATGACCGAGATCACGATCATCAATTCGAGCAGCGTGAATCCCGCGCTGCCCGCGCCGCGCGTGCGTGCCTGTCGCAAACTACCAGTCACTGTACTTCTCTCCATTCAAGGCGCTCGCTTTGGATTTCGAGCGGACGTCGAAAACGTTTTCACCGCCCCACGAGCCCGAATCAGCCGGATCGTAACTCGACCGCAAATCCCAATCTGCTTTTCCCGTCATCGGATCAATCGGCAAGGCACGCAGGTAAATTTTTTGTTTAGTCGACACCTGGTTCGCCTGCGTCGCCGGCACGTTCGGATTGGCGAGCGCGGGATTTAAACCGCGCGGCACGACGTTCACGCCAGTCACGAGTGTTTCGAGATCCGGCGGATAACGATCGGGATTGTCGACGCCGAAGATCGTGCAATCGCTGATCACGACTTTGCTGCGCGGGTCGATGATTCCTGTTCCGAGTCCGCCGCCGCCTGGGATACCGCCGCCGCCGCCGGAGAGACCACCACCCGAAAGGCCACCGCCTCCCAGCCCGCCGGTACACTGCATACCAACCGTGTCGCGGTGAAACTCGTCGATGGCCATGCGAATCTGGCGCAGGCTGTCGCGCAGTTGTTGTTCCTTCTGCCGCCGCACTGTCACCTTCACGAGCGGCAGCACGCCGAGCGTCATGATGGTCAGCACCGTGATGGTGATCACCAGCTCGATCAGCGAAAATCCCTGCTCTCGTTTCATAACAATGGCTCTCAGAAGAATGCGGCGACCGGTGCCTAACTCCGTTCAGCCAGTCGCCGCGTATCGTCGTTCCCTGCCTCGCGGCAGAACTTCATTGCTTCACTATTGCTGTTCCCTGAACGAGCTCCGAGGTAATGTCGCGAGCGTCAGTGGCAACGAGATGCATCGTCTCCTTCACAAACGTGAGTGCCGCATCACCGGGCCCGACCGCCTCGACATCGATGAACAGCAGCGGTCCCGATCCCTTGAACACGCCTTTTCCATTCAACGCCGAGATCGAAATCATGCAGACGCCGCTCGCGTCGATCGAGGGTGTGAACAGCGGCGCTGATTCGGGCGCCGTACTCAACAGAGTACCCGCGGTCACGGCGTTTACCTTCACGACCTTCGGATCAAACTTCAAGGCGAGCAAAGCGAGACTCAACGGCACGTCGGAGTTTAGCTGAATCGCGTAACGGCGTTTCTCGCCGATCTTCATCACCGCGTCGCCCTCGAGCATGCTGAGCTGCGCGACGCGCGTCGCGCCGAGCTTCGTATCGAGCGACTTCGCCGCGAGAGACGTTTCGGTGGCTTTCGGCAACGAGGTCAACACGGCATTCTGGTTCGCAGCGCCACCCGGATTCACGGTCGCTACTTCGTTAGCGGCGCGGTCGCTGATCAGCGATTTCGGCGCCGGAACAAACGACGGCAGTTCTTCGACGGGCGGTGACTTCTGCGCGGTTGCGGCGTCGGTCTGCGCCGGAGCCGGAGCTGGCGCTGCCTGTGCGGTCGTTGCAGGGATTGAAGCGGATTGCTGCGCCGCGGTTGTCGTGGTCGTGTTTTGGGCAGCGGTTTGTGTGGCGTTCACCGGCTTCGCCACTTCAACCGGCGCATCCGGCAACTGGATCGTCGCGTTGCGCGGAATCGCGCGCGCCGCGGCGATCTGATCTTCACGATCGGCTTCCCGAATCATTTCCGCGAGCGAGCCCGTCGTCGGCGATTGCAGCGTACCGCTCGGACGCATCTCTTCGTCACGCGGCGTCACGTTCGGCGCTCGCAGCACCCGCGGCGTCACGCTGATCACGATGTCGACCTGGCGCAGGTCGCGCGTGGGCGCCGTGAACAGACGGCCGATGATCGGCAGTCCGCCGAGAAACGCGATGCCTTTGCGGCCGCGCGCTTCAACGTCGGTCGAAACACTCGCCAGCATCATCGTGCGGTTGTTCTGAATGCGCGCGGTGCCGGACATCGTGCGCTCGGTAAAGGTCGGCGTGAGCGTGCTGGCTCCGAGCACGTCCTTCTGCTCGATATTCATCTTCACCTGCACGTCGAGATTCGGATAAACCTGCGGCGTGAACTTAAGCGTCAAGCCCGTCGGTTCGTAGTTGATGACCGGGAAACCACCGCTCGGGAAAACTGCGGAGCTGTTGTTCGCTACCGGCGTGCCCGTTTGCACGCCGAACGGATACGCCTGCGCGGTTTGCACGGGCACGCGCTGTCCGATGCGCGCCTGCGATTCCTCGCCGTTGAACGCGTGGACCTGCGTCGAAGCAATCAGTTTGGTGTTGTCCTTGCTGCGGAAAGCACGCAGCGCGGAGGGCGGAATCACGAGCGCCGCGGCGAGTGCCGTCGGAATGCTGCCCGTAATCGCGCCAAGATTGACACCCGGGCCCTGGGATCCGTTGACGACGCCGTTGTCAGTCAGCAAGGTAAAACCACCCGAGCCACCCAGACCAGTATCGATGGTCGTGCCGATTTGATTACCAAACTGCAGCAGATCGTTCTTCGACACTTCGTAGATGTTGACGTCCATCACGACTTCCGCGCGGTCCTTGTCGACGCTTTGCAGCAACTCGCCGATCAGTCGCACGTTCTCGGCCGTGTCGCGCACGGTCAAACTGTTGGTCGCATCGTCAGGCACGACGATCGTCTGCGGGCGGCCCACTGACGGCGGAATCGCCTGTTGCACGAGCTGGCGAGCGTCGGCGGGTTTCATATTCGACAGGTAGAACGTGCGCAGGACCAACTGCTGATACTGCGGGCGGCGTGCCTGGTCGGCGACGAGAATCGTGCGCCGGCTGAGCTTCTGGAAGAAGAGTCCTTCCTGGAGAAACACATAGTCCAATGCCTGCGCGGTGGTGACGTCTTTCAGGTTGATGTCGATCTGGCGTGACTGCGTGAAGGACTGCCGGTCGAAAATAACGTTGAGATTGAGTTGCTCGGCGAGACTGCGAATCAGCGCTTTGAGATCGCCGGTGTAGTTAATGACCCGAAGCTGTACGTTGCTCGGCGACACGTCCGGCGCCTGGGCGCTGGTCGGCGTCATGCTGCCGCTGTCGGGCACTTCATTTCCGTGCAAGCTGTAGCCGTTACCGCCATTGCCGCTGCTTCTGCTCGGAGCCTTCCCTTCCTTGACGGCTTGCAGCCGCAGCATCCTTTCCATCTCGGAGACAGCGAGCTCGTTCACCGCGTCGTACCCGTAAGCCTGGCGAAACGCGTTGTAGGCACCCACGTAGTCGCCGCGTTCGGCGAGCGACCTTCCCTGCTGCATGTAACTCTGCGACGCGTTGAAACTGGCGCGGCGGAAATGGAGCTGATACTCCATGTTCGACGGGTCCGCAGCTACCGCCAGCGTAAACTCCTGCGCCGCCTTGTCCCACTGCTGGGCGTGCTCGTAATCCATGCCGCGTTTGAAATTCTTGTCGCCCTTCTTGGCAAACGCCGTAAGCGGCATCGACAAGAGGCTCAGCGCCATAATCAGGGATATAAGAGTGCGACTTCTGCTGTTGTTTCTCATGACTTCTTTACCCGAGAGGTGGAAAGTTAAAGGCGACGCTAATAATGCCGCCGTGACGACCAACTTGCAAGGTCGGGACGGCCAGTTCCCTTACACGCAAGCAGTATATTTCAGTTCCCCTTAAACGGAAGCAAAATCGGTTATCGGGTAGGGGGAGTTGCGGTCGGGGTATTTGATGCTACTCGTGCCCGTCGAGTTCTTCGACAAAGGTCACGCGATTGATTTCGTGCAAGGTCGAAATCCCGCTGAAAACCTTCTGCAAGGCCGATTCTCGCAGACTCGTTAACCCTTCGGCCTCCGCGGCGCGGCGCACTTCCGAACCCGGCCGCCGCTCGACAATCATTTCGCGGATATTATCAGACAAGTCCAGCAATTCGTGAATGGCGGTCCGGCCGCGATAACCCGTGTGATTGCAGGCGTCGCAACCGACGTTCATGTAGAACGAGCGCTCGCGATAGATTTCCGGCCGCAGGCCCGACTCGGACAGCTCGACGTCGCTCGGGTGGTATTGACGCTTGCAATACGGACACAACATGCGAATCAGTCGCTGCGCCAGAACGCAGTTCAGAGACGAGACGAAGTTGTACGGCTCGACGCCCATGTTCAGAAAACGCCCGATCACGTCGATGACGTTGTTTGCGTGGACGGTGGTGAACACGAGGTGACCCGTCAAGGCTGATTGAATCGCGATCTGCGCGGTTTCCGTGTCGCGAATTTCGCCGACCATGATCTTGTCCGGGTCGTGACGCAGGATGGAGCGCAGGCCGCGATCGAACGTGAGTCCCTTCTTTTCGTTGACCGGAATCTGCGTGATGCCGTGCAACTGATATTCGACCGGGTCTTCGATCGTGACGATCTTGTCTTCCTCGTTCCTGATCTCGTTCAGCGCGGCGTAGAGAGTGGTGGTCTTGCCGGAGCCGGTTGGGCCCGTGACGAGGACCATGCCGTACGGCTCGGCGATGTAGCGGCGAAACTTTCTCAAGTCGTCTTCGGCGAAGCCGACGACGTTCAGATTAAGATTGCGAAACTCCTCGTTGATCTGTTCCTTGTCGAGAATACGAATCACCGCGTCTTCGCCGTGGATCGTCGGCATGATCGAGACGCGGAAGTCGACGTTGCGTCCTTTGTAACGCACGCGAAAGCGGCCGTCCTGCGGCACGCGCCGTTCGGCGATGTCGAGTTCGGACATGACCTTGATACGCGAAATCAAAGTCTGGTGATAAGCGAGATCGATCGGATCGACCTTGGCGTAGAGCGCGCCGTCGATGCGGTACTTGACCTGCACTTCCGAGTCGCGCGTTTCGATGTGGATGTCAGACGCGCGCGATTCCATCGCGTTGTAGATGATCGTGTCGACGAGCTTGATGATCGGCGACATCTCGGCGTCTGTCGCCAGACGGTCGAGATCGAGCACTTCTTCGCCGTGCTCTGTTTCCTTGACGAGCGAGATGCGAAAACCCGAGGCGGCTTCCTGCAACACGCGTTGCGTCGTGTCGCCTTTGCGCAGGACGACTTCCACCGCGCCGGCGGTCGCGACGTGCGGAATGATGCGGGTGCGCAGCGTGCTCGACAGTTCGTCCAACCGTTCGAGGTCGGTCGGATCGGCCATCGCGATGTGCAGTCCTTTTTCGTCGCGTTTGAGCGGCACGAACTGGTGACGCACCATCAGATCGACCGGCACTTCGGTAAAGAGGTTGTAGTCGATCGGCGATTCGCGATCGGGCGGCAGCAAATCGACAAACGGAAGCCGGTACCGGCGCGCGAGCTCTTTGGCGGCCTTCATTTCGGGCGGCACGTGCTCGTCGCCGTTTTGATAGCCGTTTGCGCCGGCCGGTGGGACGGCTCTGATTGCCGGGTTCTCGTTTTCCGAAACTTGTTTCATTAATTAATGACTAGTGGTGGGCGCCGGTAACTCCCGCGCCGCTGGAAATCGACTGAATGATTGGAAGGTAGATCGCGAGGAGAATCGTTACTACCACGCCACCCATCACGACAAGAATCGCAGGCTCAAGCGTGGTCGTCAACTGCTCGAGTCGCACTTCTGATTCGGCGTCGTAAAAAACCGCGACTTCATCGAGCATCTCGCGCAAACTGCCCGAGCGCTCGCCGATGCCGATCATGTCGACGGCGAGCGCGGGCATCCAGTTCGCAGTTTCCAAACTCTCCGTAAACGAGCGCCCCTCGCGAATCATCGGCAGGATCGACGAACTGCGACGCCGCAGTTCGAGGTTCGTGATCGACTCGGCCGCGATCTCCCACGACTCAACGAGCGTGATGCCGCCGGCGAGCAGTGTTGCTAATGAACGTGTTGCCTGAGCGACGGAGAGTTGCACCGCCAGACTGCCGGCCAGCGGGATCTTCAAAATGAGCGCGCTGATCTGTAGTTTCCCGACGGGCGTGCGCGACCAGATCGAAAGGAGGATCCCGCCGACAATCACGAGTGGCCCAAACCAGAAAACGTTGCTGGATAACCAATGTGAGATGCCGACGACGATGGTCGTGACGGTTGGCAGTTCGTTGCCAAACCCGGCGAACAACTCCGACATGCGCGGCACGACGTAAACCGTCAAAAACGTGACCATGCACGCCGAGGCAAACAACAGAAACATCGGGTAAGCGAGGGCGCCGCGAATCTTTCTTCGCAGCGCGACGTTGCGGCGCATGTAAGTGACGTAACGGCTCAACACTTCATCGAGCGCGCCGGAACGTTCGCCGGCAAGAATCGAGGCCGTGTAGATGCGTGGGAAGACAGGGCCCTGCGAAGCAAACGCCTGCGACAACGCGGCGCCTCCGCGAATCTGTTCCTCGACGTCGCCCAACACGGCGCGCAGACGCGGCGACGCCGCTCGCTTGCGCAACATCGAGATCGCTTGCAGTATCGGAATGCCCGCGCGAACCAGCGCCGCGAGCTGTTGATTGAAGAGCAGGAAGTCGTTGGCCTTGACTCGCGGATGGCCGCCCGTGCGACCGAAACGCGTCAATGCGGCGACGCCCGAAGTCTTCGGTGGCGTTACGTTGAAGACGCGAAAACCCTCGCGTTCGAGACGCGCTCGTGCTTCCTGAATGCCTTGCGCTTCAATCGTGCGGGTGACTACTTCGCCTGCGGGCGTGCCTAATCGACAAATGAATTCAGCCATTGTTTAATGCGCGGTAGAACCGAAGCGCGAGTATAACACGCGTATGTAAAGTGAAAGTTTCCCCAGTATTCACATCGAAGGAGAACAAGGTGACTGCCCCAGCTAATCAAAAACAGAATGAGCTACTCCCGGCCCAGATTCAGATGATTCAGTACATCACCGGGTTTTGGATGTCGCGAGCGGTTTGGGTTGCGGCCAAACTCGGCCTTGCGGATCTGCTCCAGTCCGGCCCGAAAACCGTTGACGAGCTCGCACAGGAAACCGACACGCACGCGCCTTCCTTGTATCGCATTTTGCGGGCGCTAACGAGTGCCGGCATTTTCAAAAAAGAGGGCGACGGCCGCTTTGCGTTGACGCCGTTGTCGGAGACGCTCGTCACGAACGCCCCCGGCTCGGTGCGCTGGTTCATCATCTCCGAACTCGGCCAGGAACACTATCCCGCCTGGGGGAATTTGATGCACAGCGTGAAGACCGGCGAGATAGCTTTCGACAACTACTTCAGCGCGGACATTTGGAAATACTTCTCGCAGCACCCCGAAGACGCCGCCGTCTTCAACGATTCGATGAGTGGAATGACCGCCGCCGCCAACGAAGCAATCATGTCCGTTTACGACTTCTCGCCATTCAGGAAGGTGATCGACGTCGGCGGCGGGCACGGCGGCTTGATCACGTCGATTCTCAAGCAGAATCCGGAAGCCACAGGCGTCTTGTTCGACGCGCCGCCAGTCATCGAAGGCGCACGGCCGAAACTCGAAGCGAACGGCGTGGCGAATCGCTGTGAAGCCGTAGCCGGCGACTTCTTCAAAGCCGTGCCCGAAGGCGGCGACGTTTACGTGATGAAGTGGATCATCCACGACTGGGAAGATGAAAAGGCGATCACGATCCTCAAGAACTGCCGCCGGCATATCCAGCCGAACGGACGCCTCATCATCGTCGATTGCGTGGTGCCCGAAAACGACGAGCCCGATTTCTCGAAGACGTTCGACCTGAACATGATGGTGATGACGGGCGGCAAAGAAAGGACCGCCGTCGAGTTTGAGCAGCTACTCGCGGCCGCCGGATTCAAGCTCCTGAGAGTAATTCCGACCGACGTTCCGACAAGCATCGTCGAGGCTCAACCGATCTGAGATCTCAGATCAGAAACCTGAGATCTCAAAGGCTTGCGCGCGGAATCTCTGCTGGTTAGAATGACCTCGCCAACACAGCAGAATGAAACGCGCGCGGCCGTCTCCCCGCACCTTTTCGAGCTCCGGTTCTGAGTTTCGGGCATCACTCGCTTCCTGACGAGCATCTGTGTTGACAGTTCCCTACGAGCCCTGACCGGTTGTTAAAAAATTGAATCGCAGAAATCGTAGCCGGGGGTGACATGTATTTACCGACTCGTTACGCCGCCAAGATCATGGCGGCTTCCGTAGCGTTATTCGCTGCGTTTGCTTTTTCCTTCTCGGTAAGAAGTCAGGAACCGACGAACCAGGAAAAACCACAGACAGCACCTTTGCCGGCGCAAACGCCGGCACAGTCGCCCGCCGCGCCAACGCAAACTCCTGCGCCCACGACCGAAACTAAAGATCCAAACGCCGCGCCCAAACAGAAACTCGGCACCGAGCTCGACGATCGTTCGTTAATCACCAACACCGACCTGATCACGCTGACCGTCACTGTCACCGACACCTACGGCCGCTACGTCTCCGGACTCAGCAAGAGCGCGTTCGCCGTTTTCGATAACAAGCAACAGCAGGAGATTACGTTTTTCAGCGACGACGACTCGCCGGTTTCAGTCGGCGTCATCTTCGACGTCTCGGGTTCGATGAGCGGCGACAAAGTGAAGCGCGCGCGCGACGCGCTGAGCAAGTTTATCCAGACCAGCCACGACTCGGACGAGTACTTCCTGATTGCTTTCAACTCGCGCGCCCAGTTGCTGCTCGACCGGACGCGCGACGGCGATTCGGTGCTCAACAAGCTGACGTTTGTGGAAACGAAGAGCCAGACCGCGCTTTACGACGCGTGTTATCTCGGCGTGGAAAAAGTGCAGCGCGGCGCGCATCCGAAACGTGCTTTGCTGCTGATTAGCGACGGGCAGGACAACGACTCGCGCTACACGTTCAATGAAGTCCGGAAACTGTTGAAAGAGTCGGACGTGACGCTGTACGCGATCGGGATTTTGAGCGGCAGCGACGCGGGCAGCGCGCTCGGCATGGAAGGCCAGGGCGTGCTCGACGAACTCTCGGGCGTGTCCGGCGGGAAGGCGTTCTTCCCTCGTTCGGCGGCGGAAATGGACGACATTTTCGAGCAGATCGCGCTCGAGTTGCGGCACCAGTATTCGATCGGCTACAAGCCGGAGCAGTTCGTGAACGATGGCAAGTGGCACCGGGTGAAGGTTAAAGTAACCCCGCCGAGGGGCTTGCCGCGGTTGTTTGTTCGTTCGAAAGAAGGCTACTACGCCACGGCCGGGGCAAGGTAGCTGTGAAAAATCCACCGACTGTGTCGGTGGGATTCCCGTTTAGTGTGGGGTTTGGTTAGGTTGGGTTTGAACTTACCGCCGACTGCGTCGGCGGGATTAAAAGCCGAGTTCGGCAACTAATTCTTCGAAATGAGGCATCTGTTTAGCTGTGCGTGGAGTCGCACGAGCGACACTGTTTGCCCCAGCGCTCCCGTCCCCGATGAAGGGTTCGCGGAGCGCTTCGTATGACATGAGAAGAGCTTTCGCTATTTTAGTTCTGATTTGTGGTTTGCTCGTTGCTGCGTCGTTCTTCGACTCGGGCGTGTCAGCGGGTTCGCCACAGAACCGGCCGCGCAGTACGCAGCCCGCGACTCCGGCTACAAAGCCAGGTCCGTCGCCGACTCCCACGCCAACTCCACAAAAACCCGCGGGCGCCCCGACTCTCGGCGAACCGCCGCCGGTCCCCAAACTAAAACCAACGCCGACCCCAACGCCGCCCGACGTCATCGGCGAGGGCGAAACGATCCGCATCAACTCGGAGCTCGTCCAGCTCCACGTCCGCGTCATCGACCGCAACAACAAACCGATCAACGACGTGCCGCAGAACGCCTTTCACGTCTTTGAGGACGGCGTGCCGCAGACGATCGAGACCTTCTCGCGCGAAGAAGTGCCGATTAGTTACGGCCTGGCCGTAGATACTTCGGGTTCGCTGCGCGCGCAGTTGCCGACGGTTATCGATGCCGGCAAGGCAATCATCAACAGCAACAAACAAGGCGACGAAACTTTTCTCGTCCGCTTCATCAGCAGCGACAAGATCGAAACCGTTCAGGATTTCACGGCGAACAAAGAAGCGTTGATGGACGGTCTCGACAGCTTCTACGTCGAGGGTGGACAGACCGCCGTCATCGACGCGGTTTATCTTTCCGCCGAACACGTTTCGGAATACCGGCGAGGCGATGGCGACGATCGTCGCCGCCGCGCGTTGATCGTCATCACGGACGGTGAGGACCGCGACAGCTTCTACAAACAGGAACAGCTCTTCGCCAAGCTGCGCGAGGAAGACGTGCAGATCTTCGTCATCGGCTTCGTTAACGAACTGGACAAAGAAGCGGCTTTCATTCGCAAGAGCCCGCGCGACAAAGCCGTCACCCTGATCAATCGACTGGCGACCGAAACCGGCGGCCGCGCGTTCTTCCCGGAGTCAATCTCCGAACTGCCGCAGATCGCCAACGAGATCATTCGCGATCTCCGCACCCAGTACGTGATCGCCTACAACCCGACGAACAAGGCGCAGGACGGCTCGTTTCGCGCGATTAAAGTTACGGTGGACCAACCGAACAGCGGCGATAAGCGAATCGCGTTGACGCGGACGGGACGTTTGGCGCGGCGAGAAGGCGCAGGCGGCAGCGCTCCGAAACCGCCGGCCGTGCGCTTACCCGCGACCGGCGTCGGCGCTAAGAAACCTAACTAAGATCGCCTGATACTCCGAATGCCCTCGATGATCTCCTGCATCTGAGTCTCGCGCGACTTCGTTCGCCGCATCAACTCCTCCAGCAGCAGTTCACTCTTCAGATTAACTTTGAAATCCTGCTCCGCGGCGAGCCGGTCCTTCTCCGCGGCGCGGTTCTGCGACATCATGATGATCGGCGCCTGCAAGGCCGCCGTCATCGAAAGCATGAGATTCAGCAGGATGTAAGGATACGGATCGAAATCGGCTTTACGATAAATAAGGACGAAAGAGTTCAAAGCCATCCACCCGAAAAGGAAGATGAGATAAATGACGATGAAGGTCCACGAACCGCCGAACGACGCGACCTTGTCGGCGACGCGCTGGCCCACTGTGGCCTTCTCTTCCATCACCACGTTGATGTTGCGCGACACTCGGTTCGTGACGAGCGCGTTTGTCTGGCGCATGCGCGCGCCGATCTCACAGATCACGTCGATCGACGCCTCGGGATGTTGCAGCAAAAACTGCTGAAAGTCGTCGCTGCTCAAACGGTGCAAGGTCGTGTCGGTGAGCGCCGTAGCGTTCGTCGATCTCGGCCCGCGATCGAGCACCGCCAGTTCGCCGAAGAAATGGCCCGGCGTCAACTCCGTTAGCGTCACCGGCTCTGCATCTTCGTCAAGGACCCAGATCTGAACCGAGCCTCTGTCAACGACGTAGAGCGCATCGCCTTTGTCGTTCTCGCAGAAGATCGTCTCGCCGGCGGCGAAATTAACGTGCTCGACGCGTGTCGCGAGCCGTTCGAGTTCGTCGCGCTCGAGACGTTTGAAAAAAGAGACGCGCGAAAGACTCTCGGCTTTTTCGCTAAGGGGTTGACCGTTGTTAGATAGGGGTTCTTCGTTCACGTCACCTCCTCTTTGGATTCGGGGTTTAGGAAATGATCAGCCGGCCCTTCTCTTGTATTTCGTTCCGTGACGCGAGGCGGCTTCTTCGATCGAGTGCGTATTCGTGAGCACGTCGTCCTGCCGGGCCAGTTCGATGAGCCTCCGGTAATACTTCCGCAACGCCTGGATCTCAGCTTCGCTCAGGTCTTCGACGTCGATCAATCGATTGCTCGCGCCTTCCATGGCCGCCACGATCTCGTTGAGCTTCAGGTGAATCGCCAGCGCGTCTTTGTTTTGCGCGCGCTGGATCAGAAACACCATCAGAAACGTGATGATCGTGGTGCCCGTGTTGATTACCAATTGCCACGTGTCGGAGTAATTAAAGATCGGACCAGTGAGCAACCAGATAACTACAGCGGAAACAGCTAACATGAATGCTAAAGAAGTTCCGGTTGCTTTTGTGGCCTGATACGAAAGCCGCTCGAGGGCGCGCGAAAATGCGTTTTCTTTAGGTCGAGCCATCAATCCTCCTCAAAGGATTCGCATGAATAAGGAGGGGGCTTCAGGATTTGGGTCTGACGGAGCCGCTGATCTTTTTGCGCGTGGTCTCGCCGGTGTGCAAAACGGGCAGACCTTGATCGACGTCTGAATGGGGTTGAGGGATGACGTGCGTGGCCACGACTTCACCGACTTTTCTTCCGGCCGCGGCGCCCGCATCTACGGCACTGCGAACGGCTGCGACGTCGCCGCGCACGATCGCAGTCACCAAACCAGCGTCGATCTTTTCCCAGCCGACTAAACGAACGTTAGCTGCCTTCACCATCGCATCCGCCGCTTCGATCATCGCGACGAGTCCACGGCATTCAATCATTCCGAGTGCTTCAGGCATGTCAGTCTCCGCCGACAGCTTAACACGGATTTTTTGTCAGTTGCGCAGCGAATGAATCGGCGCGGGAATGTGACCGCCGCGCCGGATAAACTCAGCGCACGAAAAGGCGCTCACCGGCATGACGGGCGCGCTTCCCAACAGACCGCCAAACTCCACCATGTCGCCAACGTCGCGTCCCGGCACCGGGATGATGCGCACCGCAGTTGTCTTGTTATTCATGACTCCGATCGCCAGCTCGTCGGCGATTATCGCCGCAATGGTCTCGGCGGAAGTCGCGCCGGGCACGGCCACCATATCGATGCCGACGGAACAGACGCTGGTCCAGGCTTCGAGTTTCTCGAGCGACAACGCGCCCACCTGTGCCGCTTCGATCATGCCCGCGTCTTCCGAAACCGGAATGAAGGCGCCACTCATGCCGCCAACCGAACCACTCGCCATCGCACCGCCCTTCTTCACCGCGTCCGTCAACAGCGCGAGTGCCGCGGTGGTGCCGTGTGTGCCGGCTCGTTCGAAACCCATCGCTTCGATGATGTTCGCGACGGAGTCACCGGTAACGGGCGTAGGCGCGAGCGAGAGATCGATGATGCCGAACGGAATACCGAGCCGGCGTGCCGCTTCGCGGCCGACCAACTCACCGGCGCGCGACAGTTTGAATGACAGTTTCTTGATCGTTTCCGCGAGTTCCTGCAACGGCAGATTGCGGCCGGCGTGCCTGACGGCGTGATTGACCACTCCCGGGCCGGACACGCCGACATTGATCACCGCTTCCGCTTCGCTGATGCCGTGAAAGGCGCCGGCCATAAACGGATTGTCTTCGACGGCGTTCGCGAAGCAGACAAACTTCGCGCAGGCGATTCCGCCTTGATCGCGCGTTCGTTCGGCCGCGTCTTTCAGAATGCGTCCGACCTGAGCGACGACGTCCATGTTGATGCCGGCGCGCGTTGTCGCTGCGTTGATCGACGAGCATAAACGCGTCGTGTTGGACAACGCTTCGGGAATGGAATCGAGAAAACGCGCCTCGGAAGGCGTCGCGCCTTTCTGCACGAGAGCTGAATAGCCGCCGATGAAGTCGACGCCGACGGCTCCGGCAGCATCGTCGATCGCGCGGGCGAGTTCGACGGGATTGCCTTTTGCGCCTTCGGTGAGCAGCGAAACGGGCGTGATCGCGATGCGTTTGTTGGCCACGCGAATGCCAAACTCGTCGCCAATCTCGTCGACCGTTTTGACAAGGCGGGCCGCGACTCGCCGAATCTTTTCGGCCGCCCGCTCAGCGATCGCCGGAATGGAGTCGCTGCTGCAATCGAGCAGGTTCAGGCCGAGCGTGACCGTGCGCACGTCGAGATGTTCCATCTCGGTCATGGCGACGGTTTGCAGGATTTCGGCCTGGGTGTATTCCATCCGTTTAGCCGATCACCTTGCTGATAATCAGCAGCACGAGGAATAACACGAACAGCACGGCGGCCACGAGGATGAAGCGCAGACTCGGATCGTACGAGGCTTGATCGATTACGACGCTGGAGACATGTCTGATGTTTTCCAAGCGTTCTCGTACGCTCGAGGGATGGGAAACAGGAGGCAGTTTGGGACGGGGGGGTTCAGAAACAGTGGAGGCGCTTGGATCGTTGGCGCCGGTTTGCTCGGCGCCAAGCTGTTCGCCGCACTGCGGACAAAACAGCGCGGTTTGCCGGAGCGAGACTCCACAGTGCTGACAACGTCGGGCGATTTCGGGTTCAGACATAGACGACTGTTCGTTCGAACACGCGATGGCTGCGAGATTCCTACGTCACGATTGCTGATTCTTACACTCGATGCATCGCGTTGAAAAGATCTTCGCGTTGAGCGTAGATGCGCACACCGAGTTGCTCGCCGGCACGCCGCAGCCGCTCTTTCAACTCGGCCGTGCTCTCACGCGCACGCGACGTGTCGCCGATGATGACCATCGCAAACTTTCCCTGCACCACCGTCTGGTTGATGTCGATGATACTGCAACTAGCTTCGGCGAGTATCTGCGAAACACCGGCGACGATGCCCGGATGGTCCATGCCGAAAACCGAGATGATCATTCGCTCGGAAGAGCCCGTGGCGGTGGCGTTGCTCGAAACAGGATTTGACTGACGGACTTCACGGTAGATGTCGGTGACCAACTGCTCCACCATCTGTTCATCCGCGCCAGGTCCTAAACGCTCGTAAACCGCGCGCGTGATGCGATAGATCAGATCCTCATTGGCCATGGGAGATGTGATGGATTAGGGTCTGCCGTTCTCGTGTGCGAGTCTGTGCGCCGCTTCGCGCATCTCCTCGGAAAGAGTTTCGTTGATGTCCACGCGATCGACGATGCCGACGACCGCCGCCTCGATCGCCATGTCCTGGTTTCCAATCGCCGATCTCGCGGCTTTGCCGAAAGCGCACATCACCATCTCGCCGGTCCCGGCGCCGAGCCGATCGGCGACGACGACGATGTTTCGCGTCGGTTCTTTGTCGAGATCGTAAGGATGAACGATGAGGAACCGGACGCCTTCGAGATCGGGCGTCTTCTTGGTGGACCAGACAGTGCCTACTACTTTCGCCAGGAACATGAACGTTGAACTTAGACTTTCGCGAATATCTCCGCGGGTTCGCCGATGTCGCGCGCTGCCGGCGTAATTATAGTCTTGGCATTGATATAGATCTTATCCCCTTTTTGAATCGCGCGGCGCACGTCGTCTTCGCTGACAAACTCGACTGCCGCTTTATTGCCGTTTGTCGCCGGCGCCGTTGCGCGCTTACTCACCGGCTCAACAATCTTAGGCGCCGGCGCGGGAGCAGCGTACATGCTGCCGGCTTCAGCTTCGATCTCCGGCAGCGGTGACGAAGGAGCGGGCGTTTCGATGTGTTTGCCCGCGAGGAAACGATCCACGATCGCGGCGATCTCGTGGCGGTCGATCTTGCCGCCGGCAATCGCCGGCGCCGGAGCCGCGGGTTGCGCTTGCGGCGCACTCACCACCGTCTGTACGCCAACTGCCGGACGCGCGCTCTTTACCGGTCGTGTTTCAAACGCCACTCGTTTGATGTCCATCAGGTGCAACGGCGACACGTTGTCGGACGTAACGTTGCCGCCCCACGAGCCACAACCGAGGGTCATCGACGGCGGCAAAGCCGTCGAGAAACCGATCGCGCCGTGCGTCGTCGGCGTGTTCACGGTGATGCGCGAGGCCGGCATCTCAGCGCCAAACTGTACCGCGGCTTCGCGCGAGCGCGTGTGAATTCCCGCCGTGTGGCCCATGCCGCCGTAACCGAGCACTTCCTGACTGCGTTTCGCTGCCTGTGCCAAACCATCGACCACGTAAAACGCCAGGATCGGCGAGAGCTTTTCCATCGACAACGGATATTCACGTCCGACGCCTGCGACGTCCGCCAGCAAACAGCGCGTGCCCGGCGGCACGTTCAGACCCGCCATCTTAGCGATCACTTCCACCGACTTACCGACGATCGCCGGGTTCAATGAACGCTGCGGCGTGGCGACCACTTTGCCGAGTTGATCTGCTTCGGCGGCGGAAAGAAAATGCGCGCCCTGGAGCCTGAACTGTTCGCGCACTGCTTGTTCGATCGGCGCGTCGCAAACGACCGCTTGCTCAGACGCGCAGATGGTGCCGTTGTCAAAACACTTGCCCGTCAAAATGTCCTGCACTGCTTTCGGCACGACGGCCGAGCGCTCGATACAGACGGGAACGTTTCCCGGTCCCACCCCGAAAGCCGGCTTGCCCGATGAATATGCCGCCCGGACGAGTCCGATGCCGCCGGTCGCGAGGATCACCGCGGTCTGCTTGTGCTTCATCAACGACTCGGTGCCTTCGATCGTGGCCGTCGTCATGCACCCGATCGCGTCCGCGGGCAGTCCTTCCTTCACGCCCGCTTCGCGCATCACGCGCGCGGTTTCGTTGATGCACTTGGCTGCGGAGGGATGTGGCGAGAGCACGACTGTGTTTCGCGACTTAAGCGCGATGAGAATCTTGAAAATTGCGGTTGAGGTCGGATTGGTAGACGGGATAATTCCGGCTACGACTCCACGCGGGCTGGCAATCTCTACAACATCTTTCGACTCGGAAACAATACCTTTGGTGCGCAGGCCGCGGAAGTAGTTCCAAACGTCTTCGGCGGCGAAACGGTTCTTCTCGCGTTTGTCGTCAGCAATTCCGTACCCGGTTTCTTCAACGGCCATTGCGCCGAGTCGCGCTGCCTCGCGCAGGGCGGCTTTCGCCATCGCTTCGCAGATGCGATCGATCTTCGCCTGATCGAATTGCGCCACCTCGGCTTGGGCGCGATGAGCTGCTTCGACTAAATCGCGCGCCTGCTGTACCGAAACTAGATCTTTGTCGACTGACATAACGCCTCCAACACTGACTGCCGCCAGTGATCAGCTTAGCGGGTGCGTTCTTTGTTCGCGTCACGCGCGCCGGCGCTGAGCGAACGGCCCTGGTCGCCCTGGCCCAACTGCCCGCGCGCACCGCCACCCTGCAAAGCCTGTTCATCCGGACTCAAACCCGTGCGTCCGTTCACCGGCAGCACACGTTCGACTTCCGCGTGCGGCCTCGGAATGACGTGGACACTGATCAGCTCGCCGACTCTACGCGCCGCTGCCGCGCCCGCGTCAGTCGCAGCCTTCACCGCGCCGACGTCGCCGCGCACGAAGATCGTCACGTACCCCGCTCCGATGTACTCCTTGCCGAGTAGCTGCACATTCGCCGCCTTGACCATCGCATCGGCGGCCTCTACTGCGCCCACGAATCCTTTGGTCTCAACCATTCCGAGTGCTTCCAGGGGCATCTCTTTATCCTCACTTTGTCCGATTGTAGAGATTAAAACGACTTTACCGGGTCACCGTTGGCGTCAACCTATCACTGCAAGCGGCAAAGAGCAAGAAGCGAAATCTTTCGCCGCCAGAAGTTTGACACCGTTTAGCAGCCCAAGCTATAGTGCAGAAAAAGTGGGAGTTGTACGTCCGGAGTCAGTCCACCAACCAACGCCAGGAAGAGCGATTGGAGATGGCAGCGAGTATCGGCGAACAATTGCGACTCGCACGCGAGGCGCGCGGCATCGGCCTTCGCGAAATCTGCGATCAGACCAGAATCTCTGTTCACTACCTCGAGGCTATTGAAGCCAACGACTACAAACGACTGCCCGGCGGTGTCTTCAATCGCAGCTTTATAAAGGCCTACGCGAAGTGCGTCGGTTACCCCGAACACGACGCCATCGAAGCTTACACCCGCTACCTGCGCGAACATGGCGACGAGTCGACCGACGAGGTCAACACTCACCCGTTCCATTCGAAGGTTTACACCGATACGCCGGCGACGCGTTCGCCGCTGCTGACGGTCGTGCTCGCCATCCTGATCCTGGCGATTTTGACCGCCGCGGCTTTGGCTGCCTTGCACTGGTTTCAAAAACGCGCGCAAGTCACGTCTCCCAGAAGCGAGATGTTTTTCGCGCTGAGCCAAACTCACGCACCTATGTATAATGGCCTCACATCAGCAACGACAGACTCAGGGGCACATGATCACAGCAGATATTTTTGAAGGACTAACTTTCGACGACGTTCTTTTGGTCCCCGCTCGCTCCGACGTTCTGCCTTACGAGACTGACACTGCCACCCAGTTTACGCGCAACATCCGGCTGCAAATTCCCTTGTGCTCGGCCGCGATGGACACGGTGACCGAAGCGTCGCTGGCGATCGCGCTCGCGCAACAGGGCGGCATCGGAGTTATTCACAAGAATCTCAGCATTGAACGGCAGGCGGAGGAGGTCGACAAGGTCAAGCGATCCGAATCGGGCATGATCGTCGATCCGGTGACGATCAGACCGGACCGGCCAGTGCGCGAAGCGCTCCAGGTAATGGAGCGCTTTCATATTAGTGGCGTGCCCGTGGTTGATGAAAGCGGACATCTCGTCGGCATCATTACCAATCGCGACCTGCGTTTCGAAACGCGCTTCGATATTCCGGTGTCGGAAGTGATGACGAAACAGCCGCTCGTCACGGTTCCCGTCGGCACGACGTTGGAACAGGCGAAAGCTGTTTTGCAAAAGCACCGGATCGAGAAACTGCTGGTCGTCGACGACGACAAACATATAAAAGGACTGATCACGGTCAAAGACATTCAGAAAGCGATCAAGTATCCGTCCGCCGCGAAAGACAATCTCGGGCGGTTGCGCGTCGCCGCGGCAATCGGCGCGACGGGAGATTATCGCGAAAGGGCGGATGAGCTGGTCAAAGCTCGCGTTGACTGTTTGGTGATTGACACGGCGCACGGTCATTCGTCGCGCGTCATCGACGCCGTGAAAGAAATCAAAGCACGTCATTCGGAAACCGATGTCATAGCGGGCAATGTCGGAACAACCGCCGGCGCACAGGAACTGATCGACGCGGGCGTCGATGCGATCAAAGTCGGGATTGGCCCGGGTTCGATCTGCACGACGCGCGTAGTGACCGGCGCGGGCGTGCCGCAGATCACGGCGATCGCCCATTCAGTGAAGGCTGCGCGCGGCAAGGTGCCGGTTATTTCCGACGGTGGAGTGAAATTTTCTGGCGACGTCGCCAAGGCAATCGCCGCCGGCGCCGACGTGGTAATGATCGGATCGCTGTTTGCTGGCACGGAAGAAGCGCCGGGTGAAGTGATCTTGTTTCAGGGCCGTTCGTTCAAAACGTATCGCGGCATGGGATCGATCGGCGCGATGCGCGAAGGTTCGCGCGATCGCTACGCACAGGATCCGGGCGTGACGGAGTCGAAACTGGTGCCGGAAGGAATCGAAGGCCGCGTGCCGTACAAAGGAACGCTGGCGGACATGGTCACGCAACTGGTTGGCGGTCTGCGCGCGGGAATGGGTTACACCGGCTGCCGCAACGTCAACGAGTTTCAAGAGAACACGCGTTTCCTGCGCATCACCTCGGCTGGTTTGAAAGAATCTCACGTACACGACGTCATTATTACGAAAGAAGCGCCAAACTATCGTCTGGAGTGATCCGTAAAGCAACTCTCATTTCCAATCCGAAAACCGGTCGCTACGGTTCTCGCCGCCTGAGGCCAATCAAAGACGTCGCCGCGCAACTTCGGGCATTAGGCGTCGAAGTCGATCTGAAACTCACGCAAGGTCCCGGTGAAGCGACGCAGATCGCCGCGCATGCCGCGCGCAACGGCAGTGTTGACGTGATCGTTGCGGGCGGTGATGGAACAATCAACGAAGCCATCCAGGGCCTCGCCGGCAGCAGCGTGCGTTTGGGAATCATTCCGCGTGGCACCGGCAACGTATTGGCGCGCGAACTGAAACTGCCGCTGAACGACGAGCAAGCAAGCGCGGTTGCTGCGCGCGGAAACTCTCGCCGCATTCATCTCGGACTCGCGACGGAAGAAGCGACCGGCGTTAATCGTCTGTTTGTGTTGATGGCCGGGATTGGGCTCGACGCGTCGGTAGTCCAACGAACGCACCCGCGGTTGAAGAAGCGACTCGGTCGAGGAGCGTTTTGGATTTCCGGACTGAGTCATCTGGCAGACTGGAAACCGTTGCCGTTCACGCTCGAAATCGACGACCACGAGTACACGGCGACGTTTGCGGCAATCGGCAAGGCTGCGCGTTACGGCGGCGATCTTTTGATCACGCCCGGCGCGCGTCTCGAGGAACCGGAGTTTGAGATCTGCATGATCGACGAGTTGAGCCGGTTTCGTTATTTACGTCTGCTTTCGTATGCAGTGCGAGCAGGCATGCCGCGCGACAAGCCCGGCGTGCGTTTTGTGAAGACAGCGCGCGTGCGCGCAACCGGCGACGCGCCGGTGCAAGTTGATGGCGAGTTGATTGGTCAGCTACCGATGCGCTTTGAGATTGCGCCGCACTTACTGGAAGTCATCGTGCCGTAGACAACCAAGCGGATCGTAAAGAGCGTTGCTGATCGGTAGCATCGGGTTTTTCTTCAATCCGGTACTCGAAGCGCTCTGGATCACTTAGCACAATCTCCTTCTTGAGCGTACGCCGGTCGCGCTTAACGATCACAGCGACCCGATCACCTTTCTGATAACGCGCCAACGCTTGCAGCCACGAATCCTTGGTCACTTTCTTTCCCGCCAGCGAAACGATCTCGTCATTCTTTTGCAGCCCCGCTGTTTCGGCCGGCGAGTAGTTGCGAACGTTTTCAATGATTACCGTCGAACCTTCGAACGTCAGCGAGAGTCCTGCATTGAACGGCTCTTTCGCCTGCATCTTCACCAGCCGCAACCCCACGTACGCAAACGCTTCGTCATACGGCAGCACCTCAACGTCACGCACGTGTCGTTTGAAGAACTCGCGAAACTCCGCACCCGCCAACGCGGTGACCACCCGCTCGAGATCCTCAGTGTGATATCCGCGGCCGCGCAGGTAATAACTGTTGTTCGGACTCTGCAAATAAAACTCGTCGTACATGCGCCGCATCACCTCATCAAGCGACGACTTCCCTTGCGTGCGGCCGCGAATCAACAAGTCCAGCACCATCCCGACCAGTTCGCCCTTGGGATAGTAACTGACCGCCGTGTTTTCGAGATTGGTTTGCTGCGCGTGCGGCGCATCGTCGAGGAACGGCGCCGATAAAGATGATTCCTCGGCACTCATAAGCCGGCTGCCTTGTGCGCTCTCGATTCCACGGACTGTCTGCGCCTCGCGGCTCAGAAACTTTTTATCGTCCCAAAGGCCCGCGCGGCGCAGCATGAGATGTCCGTAGTAGTTAGTGAACCCTTCCGCGACCCACAGGCCGTGCGTGTTCGCGGGCTGCGTGAAGTCCCACGGTCCGAGTTCGAACGGACGCAGCCGCTTCACGTTCCACACATGAAAGAACTCGTGTGAGACGGTGTCGAATGTATCTTCGTAAATGCCCGGTTCGCTGAGTGCGCCGGGCTCGATGATCTGCGTGGACGTGAGGTGCTCCATCCCGTCGCCCGAATGATCGTCGGCCGCGAAGTGGATCAGAAAAGTGTAGTCAGTAAACTCGGGCGGTCCCCACATCGCGCTTTCCGCGCGCACGATCTTCTCGATGTCGCGCACCAGTGCCGGACGCTTGCCGCCTTCTGGTCCGAACGAATGAACCACGACGTGAAACTTCTTGCCCTCGACTTCGAAATTGTCCTGCGTCCAATCGGGAGCAATTTCCGTGGGCGTGTCGATCATGATGTCCCAGTTCGGAAACTGCCACTCGCTTTGACCGGGCCGGTCAGTGCGGCCGTTGATGATCTTCCAGCCGGAAGGGGGAACGATGGTTAGTTGCACCGGATCGGGTTTATGGCCGACGACGTACATGAAGATGCAGCCGCCGTTGTAGTTGGCGTGACGTTCGTCGAGCTGCGAAAAGGTGCCGGAGAGATCGTTGGCGAAGACTTTGTACGAGATTGTCAACGTGTGGCTGCCTGAGGGCGTGACGCTCCACGTTTGATTATCGGTGCGCGTCACTGGGCGAGCCGGCCTGTTCGTGCACGGCGTATTTGACGGACAGGCGCCGTCGACGGCGCGAAACTCCTGCACGTTCTTGGCGAAGTCGAAGACTGCGTAGCGGCCCGGCGACCAGCGTGGCATTTGAAATTGAATTGGTTTGTCTCGGAGTTCGTTCGGTAATGCAACTTCGATCGTCACTTCGAAGAGATGTGATACCGGACGCGTCATCGCGAGCCGGTAAGAGATCGATTTCAGCGGTGGCTCTTGCGCGGAGACTGCGCCGGTAGCAACAAGAACGATAACGAGACAAGCGAGCAAAAAGCTTCGTTTGAACGGGTTCATTGGCGATGGATTATGCGTCGCTTGCAAGGAGTAAACAAGTTGGTTTATTACTCCACTACGCATGCCGGCAACCGAACGTCTCTATTACAACGACTCACATCTGATCGAGTTTGAAGCGCGCGTGATCGACGTGACGGAGCGCGTCAGCGGCTGGACCGCCGTCGTGCTCGATCGCACGGCTTTCTATCCCACGGGTGGCGGTCAGCCGAGCGACACCGGCACGCTGAACGGCTCGCGCGTGGTGGAGTGTATCGACGACGGCGAACGCGGCGTACTGCACGTGGTGCAGGGCTTTGCGCCGGCGCGCGATACGCTCGTTGCCGGACGCGTTGACTGGGCGCGGCGGTTGGATCATATCCAGCAGCACACGGGCCAGCACATTCTTTCGCAGGCTTTCGTCCAACTCTTCAATGCGCCGACCAAGAGTTTTCGCGTGTTGGAAGACTCGTGTGAGATCGATATCGAATTGGCTAATCCGACGACTGAGGTCATCGAGCGTGCCGTAGAACTCGCGAATAACGTCGTGTGGGAAGACCGGGAAATTACGATTCGCAACGTGAGTGCCGCGGAAGCAGCGGCGCTGCCGTTGCGAAAAGAGTCTTCACGCGAAGGCGAGTTGCGTCTGATCGAGATCGAAGGCTTTGACCTGACGCCGTGCGGTGGCACGCATGCGTATCGCACGGGTGAAGTGGGAATGATCGCGATGCGTTCGTGGGAACGTGCGAAGGGAATGACGCGCGTTGAGTTTGTGGCGGGGATGCGTGCGTTGGCGGATTATCGACGCGCAAACAAGACGGCGCGCGACGTGGCGGCGTTGTTTAGTTGCGGGCGGGACGATGCGGCGCAGCACGCGGCGCAGTTGGTTGGAGACAATAAGGAGTTGCGGCGCGAGGTGCGGGCGTTGGGCGAAGTGGTGGCGGGTGTCGCAGCGGAGCGGTTGTGGTCGGCAGCTTCGGTGCGTGCAGATGGAACACGGATTGTGGCGCATGTGTTCGGCGACGGCGCGGAGGGTGGCCGCGCGGAGGGCAGTGGTGCGCCGAGGGGTGGCGCCGTTGAGGACGGCAGCGCGCAGGAAGTTTCCGTACGCGATGCAGAATTTTTAAAGAAGCTGGCGCATGCGTTGGTTGCTCACCCGCAAACGGTCGCGCTGCTCGGGTCGCGCGAGAAGGACACTGCGAAACTCGTCTTCGCGCGTTCGGCCGATGCGCGTGGCGATATGAACGCGCTGATGCGCGAAGCCTGCGCGTTGCTCGAAGGGCGCGGCGGCGGCAAACCGGAAATGGCGCAGGGCGGCGGAAAGAATGTAGCGAAGTTGAAGGAGGCGATCGATCGCGCCGTCGCGCTGCTTATATAAGTGCGTTCTTATCGACCGCACTGCTTACATGCGCGACGTTTACGTCACTGCGCTGCTTACATGAGTGCGCTGCTCACGTGCCGCACTGCCTGCGTGCGCCGCCGCGTTCGGGGAAGTTCCGCTCTCGCAGCCACAGCTTCGTAATCGCGCGGCTTGACACCGATCAACTGCGCTTCCTAATATGACAACCCGCGTGGGGCAGTAGCTCAGTTTGGCAGAGCGCCGCGTTCGCAATGCGGAGGTCAGGGGTTCGACCCCCCTCTGCTCCACCACTCGTTCTCAAACATCGTCCCTCCCCAAAAACTGCGGCTAGTCCTTCAAACAAATCGTACCCATCCTTCCTCAGTGTGCTTGAACTGCTCGCGACTCGATGCCGTAAAAGTGCTCTTCAACACGTCCCACGAGAGCTTTTCAACCACTATTTCCGGATAAGCAACGTGGACCAGATTGAACGAGTTTGCTTCACCTCTCTCGCGCGTCGAAGTGGCCGTACCCGCCTGAACGACAAGAGCCGAGTGTCCACGAATGTTGTATCGTTTGGTATGGCCGGTGTGACTAATGTGCAAATGTCCCGCAAGAAACAGATCAGCGCCGCATTCTGCCAACCCGGTCATCGCCATTTTTGCTCTACCCACTAATTCACGTTCGCTATGGCCTTCGGGCAAGTCAAAGGGATGATGAGTCACGACTGCCTTTACGACTCCACTTCCAAGCGCGCAGAACTTGTCTCGCAAACGAGCCACCTGAGACTGGTTAATGCGTCCACCTTTAAAGACTAGAGACCGCGCGGTGTTCACGCCTATTACAACTATCTCTTCGTCCGCATAGATCGGTTGAAGATCATCAGTGATGTAACGCTTGTATTTTGTCAATGGCTCCATAAAACGGGCAAAGACATTGTGAAGCGGAATATCATGATTCCCCGGCACGACTATTTGTGGCTTTGGCAGAGCCTCAAGAAAGGAACGCGCCTGCTGAAATTGATACGAGCGTGCGCGCTGTGTGAGGTCGCCGGAGATCACGATCAGGTCCGGTTGAACTTCTCTGACAGTTTTAATTAACGGATCAACCAGGGCCGGATTCACGCGTCCGAAGTGCAAGTCTGAAAGGTGAACCAAACGTCGCATGTTCTCGTGTTATTCAGCTTCTACTTGTTTGGGCACAATCAGGCGCAGTGCGCGCGTGCGAACCCGGTATTCAAGCGGCGGCCGCATTATGTCGATCTCGCCGTCATAGGCAACCCGGAGACGTTTGTGGCGACTTTGGATCTCGACGTTTTTCGAAGAAAACGCCCGAAAATCTTTGTCGTTCCTCAGGCGTCCGAACACGGCACGCAACGCCAGAGTTATCAATTGCAATCGACTCGTGCGGTGCGTGAGATAAATGCTCAGCACACCTCGATCGAGGCGCTCCCGTAAACCGATATTGAATGACTGCGTCGCATACTCATTGTTGCCGATGAATACAAATGGAGTCGTCCAATCCTCGAGTTCGTCATCAACACGCAGACGAACGTCGAGAAACGGATACCGGCGTAGTGCTTGAACCACGGCCCAGACGAACGCCGGCCATCGTCCCGAGCCAAGTCGCTCACGCTTTTCGCGCTCGCGTACTATGATCGGATATAAACCCAAACTCGAATTGTTAACAAAAATTCGGTTGTTTACTTCGGCGACATCAACGTCGGTGGTGTGTCCGGCGATGATTACCTGGGCGGCTGCTTCGAGATCGAAGGGGATCTTCATGTCTCTCGCAAAGTGATTGAGCGTGCCCAGGGGCAGGACACCGAGAATTTTGTCGCTCTCGACAATCGTCGAAGCCACTGCATTGACGGTCCCATCGCCTCCCGCCGCCACGATGACTTGATATGGACCACGCGCAGCAGCGCGTGCGAGTTCGACTACTTCAGCACCGCTTTGCGCCAGCGACACATCGATCTCGTGATCAGGATTAAAGATTTCAGTGAGACGGTCGCCCACATTTGTATTGTCGCCGCGACCCGCAGCGGCAGAAACGATGATCTTGATTGGCGTCAAAGACACGCTGAAAGTTGATTTCGGTGAAGTCGCGGAGTTACCACGTGCCCAAGCGCGTGCCTTACGTGATCCACTGGTTCGTTAGCCGGACCGCACGCCATTTACCATCGACCTTCTCGAGCACGACCGTCGCGCCCGAATAACCAATCGTGACGTTCGCATTCGCTTTGGTCCGCTCTGCATTGACGAATTCGATTTGGCTCACCTGCGGATACGTCTCGAGTTCCCAGCCGCCCCAGTGGCCGGGTCTCGCCTCGAAGAACCGCCCGAACAGCGAAAGAATTTGCATCGAATCGCCGACGGGCTGATTCGGCGTTTCCATGATGTGCGCCGGCGCACGGCGCTTCGTTCCGCCGATCGTCGGCAGCAAGCGCTCCAGGAGCGATAGCTCATCGGACTTGAGTAACAGCACGTGATCAAGATCCGGGAACCGCTGATACACCGTGTGCCGGCTAACTTGGCCATCTGAAGTCTTCACTTCGACATCGGCGCGGAGCACGATGAAGCGAGGCAGCGTCGCGGGAAAGTCGAAGGCATTCCAATGGCTGCCGCGGTAGACTGGCAAATCGCCGAGCGGCCGAAACACTACTTGCCGAATCTCCGCGACGTCCGCATCGATACCGGATAGGGGAGTTTGCCGGTTGACATCGCGCTGAGTTGTTACCCACGCTTCCAGTGTCTTTCCCATTAGTGCTTCGGCTTCCTTCGCCTGTCCTTGTGTCAGCTTCAGCGCAGCCTCTGCCAGTGAAGCAGTTGCGACGAAGGAATCAAACGGCTCCTTGGTGATTGCCTCCAAAGCAGCTAAAGCTTTCACCGGGTCATAATGCGCGCCTTCCACGGCAGCCAGATCGAGGGCCGACTCGAGTTGCGCGCGATGGAGTAGTGACCGCGCCTCACTCAGCGCCGGCGATCGGCGTTCCTGCTTGAGGAACGTAGTCAGCGTATTAATCGCTTCAGTGAATTGGTTCTGATCGAGCTGCCAGCGTCCGCGCGCCAGCAGCCGGCCGCCGGGTTGACGGAGATCATGATCGAGACTCGCTACGCGCGCGGCCAGATCGTCGCGAGTGACGCGTAGCGTGTCAACAACCGGTCCGGTGGTCACGCTCGACAGCGGCGCCTGAGGCGAACGGATCGAATACTCGAAGCCGTAGTCGGCGTCCCAACTATTCAGTGCATCCCTGGCGGCAGACAGCGAATCCTCAAATCGGCCTTGCGCATCGAGCGTGCGCGAGACAAATGCGCCACCGAGCACGCGGGCGTACGCGTCATTAGCGAAGGAAGTGGCGGCCTGCTTGTAAGCAGCAGAAGCGCTCGGCCAATCTTTCATCTGTTCGTAGCACTCGCCGATGCGAAGCGCAGCGATCGGCGCCCATGAACTCGACGGATAGCGCGAGACAAATTGCTGATACTCCGGCAGTGCTCGCGCGTAATCACGCCGGTAGTAATCAAACGCAGCCGCGAACGCGAGCGCGTGCCGAGATGCATCGCCGCGATTCGCCGACACCAGTTTCGTCAGTGCCGCCTGTGCTTTGGCCGCCATCACTGCTCGATCCGCCTCAGGCCCGGCAGTCGACTGGCGCGCGTAATACTGCGCGCGGAACAGTTGCACCGAACCCGGATCGGGCGCGGTCTTTTCAAGGTCGTCGAGGAACCGTTCGATGCCTCCGACCCGATCGCCCTTCAACTGGAACAGATTGCCCATCTTGCTGGCGATAACGTAGCCGAGACTGTTATCCAGCCATAACAAGGCGTTCGGCATTTGCAGATGCGTTCGTACGAAGTCAGCGTATGTCTCGATGCTCCGATCAAGGTTCGCGGGTGAATATCGCGGTGAAGGCGTATCTGACACGAAGAAGTTGACCAATAACTCGGGCGCTTTTTCCACCCATTCGCTCCGCGGGAACTTGCCGCTCTCCAACTCCTTAACGATGGCCGCTACGCGCAAGAGGCGCTCGGTGGGATCCGAGCCGCGTGGCTCGACGCCGGTGACCGGGACATTGACGTGGAGTTGAAAGCCTTCCTGGAAGAGTGCCTTCGCTGCTGCGTTAGTACCGGGATGGTCCTTGGCGAATTGATCCAGATCGGCGATCTGTTTCAGCATCTGCCGCGGATCCGACATGAGCAGGTCAACCTGCGTGAGTAACGCCGCCTCGGTGCCGTCGTAATCTCGAACGAACTGCGTCAGTCGCTCGGGCCATTTCCGGCCGGCTTGCCGCGCGTCTAACCACTGATCGATTGACAGCATCTCACGCGCAAGCCGCGCCGCATCTTCACGTGGTAGCTGTGCGATGCGAGCGTGCGCGGGTGCGATCGTTTGGCGAAGCGTCTCGGTATATGAGCGCGTTTGATCATGCTCAAACGTAAACATCGTCTCGCTAAGCGCATGAAGTGCGGCAATCATCTGCGCGGCATCGGGTGCTTGGAGTATTCGTTTGAGTTCGACCAACGCATCGTCGAGTCGTTCAGCAGCGACGAGCCGCCTGAACGTGTCAACAGATGCCGATTCCTTCGCGAGGGGTCGCTGGCCCGCTTTGGCATCTGCGCCTCGGCGCAGGTACCACACAAGCGTTTGGTCGTATGAGGGAAAGTCGCTCCAGGGATCAGACCTGGACGACTGGCCGCAGACCGACCGCAGACTGAGAACCGTAAGGAATAAAACGCCGACGATCCGGATTCGCCTGGCTTTCAAGAAACCGACCCCTCGATATTTTGACACTCGGCGATGATACGCTTACGAGCACAATTGGCAAGAACCTGATTTGTACTTCATCCACTCATCTTCCACCAGGCGACTACGGCTCGAGCGAGCGCACCGGAACCACGTTCACGTCAAACACGCGCCAATCGACGCTGTTCGCAACGTCAGTGGCCTGTTGTAAACGATCCAAAAGACCTTGCTCGTCGCGCGGCACTACAAAGACTTCGCCCGTCAGCACGTCGCCGTCTTCTCTGAGCCGCGTCCGCGCTTCCTTGACCCAGCTCAGCCGGCGCAGCTCTTCCTCTATCTTTGCCGGCACCGGATCGTCCTCTTCGCCGTCGACACTCGTAGGCGTGCGGTTCATTAACTGCGCTATGCTGTTGCGCATATCTGAGAAGCCATCGCGCAGGATCTCGCCGGAAATCAGAATTGCCGCGACTGAGTCGCTCCACCAGTAACCGTACGCGATACCGAGGATTCCGAAGATGCCGGCGAGCCCTGCCAGCCAGTCGCCTTTGTTGATATTCGCGTCCGTCTGCAGCGCCTTGTCGTGAAGCTCCACCGCCAGCGGCAGCTTCATCCGGCCGAGGATCAGCGGCGGAATAATGCTGTAGACCAGCGCCGCAATCATCAACCATCCGAGCCAGACACGATGACCCCACAACTCGACTGTTTGGATCGTCGGGGCTTCGGCGAATGCAAGTTTCGCGGCTGAGTCGATCAGGATATAGAGTCCCAAACCCAACAGGGCGGTAGCAGCAGTCAGAAATGCGACGGTTACCGTCCGGCGGTACCCGTACAAAAACTGCCGATCGGGCAGCTTGTCAGAGAAGCGGCGCCCGATCAGAAAAGCGCACCGCCCCAATGCCATTCCGGCGTCGTTCCCAACCCGTTCGCGAACTGACGCACCAGCTCCACCTCGACGCCGCGAGGCTCGCCGTTCGTGCGAACCACCCAAGGCGGGTGCTCGACCAGGCCGACGCGCATCGGTCGCGTCTGCACGTTTCGCAGCGTCTGCTTCGGATCGCGCGGCAGGTTGCTACACGAAAGGATTGGCGCCAGTAAGACGAACACAAGACTGAACCCGCATCAGAATTGCCGCGACCGCTGCGCTCTCATCATCATCACGCGTATCGTGTGGCCCAGTATCCGACAGCACCAGCGACACTGGAGTTGATTCAGCTTGGAACGCGGTCTCCTCTTAACCCTTGATCGCGTGCCGGGTCAGTGGTCTCGGCACGCTCGTCCGCGTAATCTCCGGCAACGTCTCGCTCGTCGGCATCGCCTTTCGACTCATCACCACGCCGGACCCGACGCTTCATCTCCGTCGCATCTTCGTAGGCTGACTCTTGGCCGAGTTTCTCGGGATCGTCTTCTTTCATAATTGGAGTCCCTGGGGAATAATTTGGGTGGGAGAAAACCTGAAAGTAGCGAAGAACTCGCGCGGATGTCAGTTCGCTTAGGTACCTTTAATCAAAATCAAACCACAGCGACCGCGAAATTAGCTTCGCTGACGCCGCCAGCGCCCTCCTCTTTACTAGATAAAGTGCTTGACGCGAGTTCAACCACGAGCGTAACCTCTCGATGGCTGACTTTGTGAGGCAAAGAGCTTTGGGTTGGTTCCCATGGACAGTTTCGACGTAACCATCATCGGCGCCGGGCTCGCCGGTCTCCAATGCGCTCGACTGCTCGCCCGCAAAGGCCTGCGCGTCCTGCTCGTCGACCGCAAAAGCGCACTCGATCAGAAGATTCACACGACCGGCATCTTTGTGCGCCGCACGCTCGTCGATTTCGATCTCCCGGACGACTGCCTCGGACCACCCATCAAACACGTCACGCTCTACTCGCCCGCCCAGCGCTCAATCGAATTCGTCAGCGAACACGACGAGTTTCGCATCGGACGCATGGGCCAACTGTACGAGCGGTACTTGCAGCAATGCCTGCTCGCCGGAGTACAGTGGCTTCCGGAAACAAGTTACCTCGGACATGCCTCGAGTGACGGCAAACTAACGGTCCGCTTAGGCACAGGCACAGTCACCACGCGATACCTGATCGGCGCTGACGGCGCGCGCTCGCGCGTCGCTCGCGATCTGAAACTCGACCTCAATCGAGAATGGATCGTCGGCGTCGAGAGTGTCTTCGCAGGTGCTGTCAGCGACGGCCCACCACGGCTACTTTGTTTTCTCGATCCCGAACTGGCGCCGGGCTACATCGCCTGGATCGCCTGCGACGGCGAAGAAACGCACCTGGGCGTCGGCGGTTATCCAGCGCACTTCGACCCGTTGGCGGCGCTCGAGACATTCCGCTCGCGCGTGGCCCACCTCGTCGACCTGCAACACGCGAAACAGATCGAGCGCCGCGCCGGCTACATTCCCGTCGGTGGCGTACTGCGAAACATCGTAAACACCAACGGACTGCTGATTGGTGACGCCGCCGGTGCGGTCTCCCCGCTCACCGCGGGCGGCTTGGATCCGTGTATGCGGCTGTCTGCGCTCGCCGCTCAGGTCGCGGGCGAGTATTTGTCGACTGGCGATCCGCAGGTCTTGAACGTGTATTCGGGAGAGTTGTTCCGGGCGAGATTTGCCTCGCGTTTGTGGGCACGTCGCATCGCAGCCACATTCCGCCAGCGGCAACTGCTCGAGTTAGGCTGCGCGGTCCTGCGGCTGCCCCTCCTCAACCGGCTCGCGCGGCACGTATTCTTTGGTCGCGGTTCGTTTCCCGACGTGGAAACGACCGCAGTCTTCACCGATCCTGCACATCGTTACACCTCCTGACTTCCAGAACAGAAGAATAAACAAACCACCTGTTGACTACCCACATGAAGCTCACGTATATTTCTGTTGGTAATCCACAGGAGACACGATGGCCGATACCAAACACGAGGTGCTGCCGGGCACGCTGAACCTTTTGGTCCTGAAAACGCTCGCCACGCTCGGCGAGCTGCACGGCTATGGCATCGCGCGCCGCATCGAACAGGTCAGCGGCGATCTGCTCGAACTCAACCAGGGCACCATCTATCCCGCCCTGCTGAAGCTCGAACAAATGGGCTGGATTCGCTCCCGCTGGAGCACGTCGGAAAACAACCGGCGCGCCAAATACTATTC
>Ga0081539_10001399_pt1 | contig 41546 bp, 37 predicted proteins | sample TabmetS4T2R2_FD_71023 | JGI IMG/M metagenome (GOLD analysis project Ga0081539, IMG submission 71023) | Tabebuia heterophylla rhizosphere microbial communities from the University of Puerto Rico - S4T2R2 | ecosystem: Host-associated > Plants > Roots > Rhizosphere ... | reverse complement strand
GGCGCTCGTGCTCGCTCCGAACAAGACGCTCTGCGCCCAACTCGCCAAGGAGTTCCGCGAGCTGCTCCCGCACAACGCGGTGGAGTACTTCGTCAGCTACTACGACTACTACCAGCCCGAGGCGTACATCGCGCAGACCGACACCTACATCGAGAAGGACTCGTCGATCAACGAAGAGGTGGAGCGGCTGCGGCATTCCGCGACCATGTCGCTGCTCACCCGGCGCGACGTCGTCGTGGTCGCCACGGTGAGCGCGATCTACGGCCTGGGCACCCCGCAGGAGTACGTGGAGCGGGCCGTCCAGGTCAAGGTGGGCGGCGAGATCGACCGGGACCAGCTGCTGCGCCGCCTGGTCGACATCCAGTACACGCGCAACGACATGGCGTTCCAGCGGGGGACGTTCCGGGTGCGCGGGGACACGCTGGAGATCATCCCGGCGTACGAGGAGCTGGCCGTCCGTGTCGAGCTCTTCGGCGACGAGGTGGAGAAGCTGTACTACCTGCACCCGCTCACCGGCGACGTGGTCCGCGAGGTCGACGAGCTGATCATCTTCCCGGCGACGCACTACGTGGCGGGTCCGGAGCGGATGGAGCGGGCGATCCGCGGCATCGAGGCGGAGCTCGCCGAGCGGCTGGCCGAGCTGGAGCGGCAGGGCAAGCTTCTCGAGGCGCAGCGGCTGCGGATGCGCACGACCTACGACATCGAGATGATGCGCCAGGTCGGCTTCTGCAACGGCATCGAGAACTACTCGATGCACATGGACGGCCGGACCTACGGCGAGCCGTCGTTCACCCTGCTCGACTACTTCCCCGACGACTTCCTCACCGTCATCGACGAGTCGCACGTGACCATCCCGCAGATCGGCGGGATGTACGAGGGGGACGCCTCACGCAAGCGCATCCTCATCGAGCACGGCTTCCGGCTGCCCAGCGCCGCCGACAACCGGCCGCTGCGCTTCGACGAGTTCCTCGAGCGGGTGGGCCAGATGGTCTTCCTCTCCGCCACGCCGGGCCCCTGGGAGAGGCAGCAGGCGCACGGCGAGTTCGTGGAGCAGGTGATCCGCCCGACCGGCCTGGTCGACCCCGAGGTCGTGGTCAAGCCGACCAAGGGCCAGATCGACGACCTGATGCACGAGATCAAGGTGCGCTCCGACCGGGACGAGCGGGTGCTGGTCACCACGCTGACCAAGAAGATGGCCGAGGATCTCACCGACTACCTGCTGGAGAACGGCATCCGGGTGCGTTACCTGCACTCGGAGGTGGACACGCTGCGCCGCGTCGAGTTGCTCAAGGAGCTGCGCAAGGGCGACTACGACGTGCTGGTCGGCATCAACCTGCTGCGCGAGGGTCTCGACCTGCCCGAGGTGTCGCTGGTGGCGATCCTCGACGCGGACAAGGAGGGCTTCCTGCGCAGCGGCCGGTCGCTCATCCAGACCATCGGCCGCGCCGCGCGCAACGTCTCCGGCGAGGTGCACATGTATGCCGACAAGATGACGCCGTCGATGCGCGACGCCATCGACGAGACCAACCGGCGCCGGGCCAAGCAGATCGCCCACAACGAGGCGAACGGCATCACGCCGCAGGCACTCCGGAAGAAGATCCACGACATCCTCGACGACATCTACCGCGAGGCCGAGGACACCGACGCCGCGGTCAGCGGCCCGATGGTCGGGGGCGGTGGCCGGCAGATGTCCCGCGGCAAGGCCCCGGTGCCCGAGACCCGGTCGAAGGCCCGCGTGGGCACGGGACCGGCTCGCAAGGGCATGGCCCGGGCCGAGCTGGCCCAGCTCATCCAGGACTTGAACGAGCAGATGCTGGCGGCGGCGCGCGAGCTGCAGTTCGAGCTCGCGGCGCGGATCCGGGACGAGATGGCAGAGCTGAAGAAGGAGTTGCGCGGCATGGACATGGCGGGCGTGAAGTGAGCATCGTGCGGAGGTCGCTCGATGCGCCCGGGCGCCGCGGCTAGGCTGGCGCGGTGCCGACGACGGGAGAGATCGCCTGGGCGCGGCTCGACGGCGTGTCGCCCGAGTTGGTGGCGCTCGCCGGTCGCTGCCTGCGCGCCGACGGCGGTCTGCCGCTGGCGGACGATCCCGGCTTCCTGCGCGGCCGGTGGGCGGCGGCCGGCGCCGTGGCCTTCGCACTCCGGGGCGACGAGGGTGCTCTGCTCGCCGCGGGCGCCGCGCGCCCGGCCGGCGACGGCGCCGCGTTCAGCGGACTGGTCGATCCCGCGGTCCGCCGCGGCGGGCTCGGCTCCGCGCTTCTCGACCGAGGCCTCGAGGAGGCCGCGCAGCTGGCGCCGCCGCCCCGACGGACGATCACCGTCGAGACCGAGACGCTCAGCGCCGACGCCGATGCGCTCTTCGCGTCCCGGGGCCTCCGGCGCACGTTCGCCGAGGACGTCATGCGCATCGACCTCGCCGGCACGGCCACGTCGGCCGGGCCGGCCCGCCGCAGCGCGGCGGGGGCTCCGGTCTGGCCGCAGGGGACCGCACTGGCCGACTGGTCCCGCGACACCGCCACCCGGTTCCACGCCGTCTACACGGCCGCCTTCCGGGACCGGCCCGGCTTCCCCGGCACCCCGGCGGGCGAGTGGATCACCGAGAATGAGGAGGACGACGACTTCCGCCCCGGCTGGTCGGTGCTGGCGACCGTGCCCGGCCTCGGCGACGCCGGGTTCGTGCTCGGGGCCGTGAACTGGATCGTGCAGGTCGGCGTCGTGCCGGCGGCACGCGGCCGCGGTCTCGGCGCGGCGCTGGTCCGCGAGGCGTTGTCCCGGATGGTGACCGCGGGCGGCGCCCAGGCGTGGCTGACCGTCAACGTGGACAACCCGGGCGCGGCTGCGCTGTACCGCCGGCTCGGCTTCGCGGATGCCGGCCGGCGTGCGAGGTACGAGCGATGATCCGCTGGGTGGACGCGTTTCTCGATCGGCCCGCCGCGTCGGCCGATGCGGCGGTGGCGTTCTGGGCCGAGGTGACCGGCTCCGAGCCGCGACCGCAGAGGATGCCGGGCTTCGTGCGGCTGCACACCGCCGCGGGCGACGACTGGCTGGAGATCCAGGCGATCGACGAGGGTTCGGGCGGCATGCACCCCGATCTCTGGGTGGACGACGTCGCCGGCTTCGAGAGCCGGGCCCGGGCGGCCGGCGCCTCGGTGGTGATCGACCATGGCACGTGGCAGACCCTGCGGTCCCCGGCGGGCCTGCCGTTCTGCGTCGCCGCGTGGCGGGACCAGCGAGTGCGCCCCACCCCGTACACAGGGCCCGGCGGTGTCGTCACCCGGCCGCACCAGATCTGTTTCGACCTCGCGCCCTCGCACTTCGAGCCGGAGGTGGCCTTCTGGCACACGCTCACCGGCTGGGACCTGCCGGGCAGCGATTCCACCGAGTTCCGCCGGCTGCAGCCGGCACCGCCGATACCGATCCGGTTCCTGCTGCAGCGGCTCGGCGAGGAGCGTGCGGCGTCCGCCCACCTGGACGTCTCCTGCTCCGACATCCCCGCCGCCCGGGCCTGGCACGAACGGCTCGGCGCGACGTTCGCCGGCGAGTGGCCGCACTGGACGACGATGCGCGACCCGGCCGGCGGCGTCTACTGTCTCACCGACGGCGATCCCGCCACCGACTGAGCCGTCGGGCCGGCCCTTCACCGTGATGCCGGGTATCGTGATGAGTGGTACCTGTAGGGATGGGCGTTTCCCGAAGGAGAGTCTTGCCACGCTTTTCCCGGGTACCCTGCCGCTGCGTCCCGTCATGAGACACAATGGCAAACCGTAGGAGGGGAGTATTCCCTCGCATCGGTCTCGTCAGCACGGATCGCCCACCCGAAGGGCGGACCCGGGACCGGTGGTCGCGACCTGTGTGGGGAGCGGCGGAAGAGACCTTCGACAGCCGTACCGTCGCTGTGCCCGCACCGCCCTCGAGCGGACATAGCGCCGAATCGCGTCTGCCGGAGGTCCTCATTGAACGTTTCTGCTGGGGTGTGGATCGCCACCCTCGTCGCCCTCGTCGCCCTCCTCGCCGTGGATCTGCTGATCATCGGGCGCCAGCCCCACGAGCCCTCGATGAAGGAAGCCGGTCGCTGGGTAACCGTCTACGTCGCACTCGCCCTGGTCTTCGGTGCCGGGGTGTGGGTCACCGCCGGCGGCCGCTACGCCGGTGAGTTCTACACCGGCTGGCTGACCGAGTACTCGCTGAGCGTGGACAATCTCTTCGTCTTCGTGATCATCATGGCGCGGTTCGCCGTACCCCGCCGGTTCCAGCAGAAGGTGCTGCTCATCGGCATCGTGCTGGCGTTGCTCATGCGCGGCGCGTTCATCGCCGCCGGCGCGGCGCTGATCTCCCAGTTCTCCTGGGTCTTCTACATCTTCGGTGCCTTCCTCGTGTACACCGCGATCACCCTGCTCAAGGAGGGCGAGAACGACGAGGACGACTTCAAGGAGAACATCCTGATCCGATGGGCCAAGCGGGCCGTGCCGCTGTCGTCGTCGTTCGGGAACGGCCAGCTGACCGTGCTCACCGCGACCGGCAGGCGACTGTTCACCCCCATGCTCATCGTCATGATCGCGATCGGCACGACCGATCTGCTCTTCGCGCTCGACTCGATCCCGGCCATCTTCGGCATCACCAAGGAGCCGTACCTCGTCTTCACCGCGAACGTGTTCGCGCTGATGGGTCTGCGGCAGCTGTTCTTCCTGCTCGGCGGCCTGCTCGAGCGCCTGGTGTACCTGAACATCGGCCTGGCCGCGGTGCTCGGCTTCATCGGCGTCAAGCTGATCCTCGAGGCGCTGCACACCAACAGCATTCCGTTCGTCAACGGGGGCCGCGGCCTCGACTGGGCCCCCGAGATCCCGATCTGGCTGTCCCTGCTGGTGATCGTCGGCACGCTCGGCGTCGCCACGGTGGCGAGCCTGGCCAAATCGTCCCGGGAACGCAAGCGGGAGCTGCTGAGCTCCAGCGCCTGAAGTGACGCGGCGCTCCCGGGTCCGCCCGGCGGGCCGTGCGAGAATCGCCGGCGTGCTGCTGGATGACTGGCGTGTTCTGCTGGCCGGCCGCTCCGGCCTGCACCTGCGGCCGGGCGCCACGCCGAGCCGGATCGACCGCGCCGAGACGCAGTTGGGCGCGTGCTTTCCGGCCCAGCTGCGCCGGCTGTACGAGGTGAGCGACGGCGTCTTCGACCAGCCCGGCCAGTGGTGGGTGGTGTGGCCGGTGGCCGAGGCGGTCCGTCGTACCGAGTCGGCCTGGTCGGACGCCGGCGCCGGCCGCCGTCAGCTGGTCTCCTTCGGCGACGACGGCACCGGCGCGACGTTCTGCGTACCGCGCGACGGCGGTGCCGGCGTGTTCGTGTGGCACCCGGTGGAGGCGGCGCCGCTCTGGCTGGCCAACGACGTCAGCAGCTTCTGGGAGGCCTGGACGGCCGGCACGCTGACCACCTGACGGCGCGCCGGCCGTACCCGCAGGGACGCCTTACTGCTGGTGCTTGCGGCGCGCGGCCGCCCGGCCCCGGGTCTGCTGGTCGAGGACCACCTTGCGGATCCGCACCGCGACCGGCGTCACCTCCACGCACTCGTCCTCGCGGCAGAATTCGAGGGCCTGCTCCAGCGACAACCTGCGCGGCGGGATCAGCCTCTCGGTCTCCTCGGCGGTCGAGGATCGCATGTTGGTGAGCTTCTTCTCCTTGGTGATGTTGACGTCCATGTCGTCGGCCCGGGAGTTCTCGCCGACGATCATGCCCTCGTACACCTCGGTGGTCGGTTCCACGAACAGGGTGCCGCGCTCCTGCAGGTTCATCATCGCGAACGCGGTGGCCACGCCGGCCCGGTCGGCCACCAGCGACCCGGTGCCGCGGGTGCGCAGCTCGCCGAACCAGGGCTCGTAGTCCTCGAACAGGTGATGCATGATGCCGGTGCCGCGGGTCTCGGTCAGGAATTCCGTCCGGAAGCCGATCAAGCCGCGTGCCGGAACCAGCCACTCCATCCGCAGCCAGCCGGTGCCGTGGTTGGTGAGCTGCTCCATCCGGCCCTTGCGGGTGGAGAGCAGCGTGGTGATCGCGCCCATGTACTCGTCGGGCGCGTCGATGGTCAGGCGCTCGACCGGCTCGTAAACCCTGCCGTCGACGATCCTGGTGACCACCTGCGGCTTGCCGACGGTGAGCTCGTACAACTCCCGCCGCATCTGCTCGACCAGGATGGCGAGCGCGAGCTCGCCGCGGCCCTGCACCTCCCAGGCGTCCGGCCGGTCGGTGGGCAGCACCCGCAGCGAGACGTTGCCGACCAGCTCGCGGTCGAGCCGGTCCTTGACCATCCGGGCCGTCACCTTGCCGCCCTTGACCCTGCCGACCAGCGGCGACGTGTTGGTGCCGAGGACCATCGAGATGGCCGGCTCGTCGACGGTGATCAGCGGCAGCGGGATCGGGTCGTCCGCGTCGGCGAGGGTCTCACCGATCATGATCTCGGGGATGCCGGCGACGGCCATGATGTCGCCCGGCCCGGCGCTGTCGGCCGGCTTGCGTTCGAGCCCCTCGGTCATCAGGAGCTCGGAGATGCGTACCCGCTCGACCGTGCCGTCGGTGCGGCACCAGGCGACGTTCTGGCCCTTGCGGATGGTGCCCTCGTGCACCCGGCACAGGGCGAGGCGGCCGAGGAACGGCGAGGCGTCGAGGTTGACGACGTGCGCCTGCAGGGGCGCGTTCTCGTGGTACCGGGGGGCGGGGATGGTCTCGAGGATCGTGGTGAACAACGGCTCGAGGTTGTCGCTGTCCCGCGGGACGCTGCCGTCGGCGGGCTGGGTCAACGACGCGATGCCGTCGCGGGCGCAGGCGTAGACGATCGGGAACTCGATCTGCGACTCGTCGGCGTCGAGGTCGAAGAAGAGCGCGTACGTGTCGTCGACGACCTCCTTGATCCGGGCGTCGGGGCGGTCCACCTTGTTGATCACCAGGATGATCGGCAGCCGGGCCTGCAGGGCCTTGCGGAGCACGAACCGGGTTTGCGGCAGCGGCCCTTCCGACGCGTCGACCAGCAGCACCACGCCGTCCACCATGGTGAGGCCGCGCTCGACCTCGCCGCCGAAGTCGGCGTGCCCGGGGGTGTCGATGATGTTGATGGTCACCGCTTCGCCGTCCACCGGCTGGTAGCTGATCGCCGTGTTCTTGGCGAGGATCGTGATGCCCTTCTCCCGCTCCAGGTCCATGGAGTCCATGACGCGGTCACCCATCTCGGCGCGCGCGTGGGACTGTCCGCCCTGCCGGAGCATGGCGTCGACCAGGGTGGTTTTGCCGTGGTCGACGTGAGCGATGATGGCGACATTGCGGAGGTCGGTGCGGGTCTGCATGAGTCCATTGTCCCCGGCTCCGGTTGCCGCGAGGGCCGCGGGGTCGCGGACCGGCCGGCGAGCTACACTTGTCGCCGGTACCCGAGACCCGCCGTCGTTTTGACCGGTTAATCGCCACGGTAGTAAGGTCTCGGGGTTGTCGTGTGTTGAATGAAGCTGGCGAGCTGCGTGTCTGGCTTGTGCAGCTCACCCTAAGGAGCCCTACGCAATGCCGCCCAAGAAGAAGACCCATGAGGTAACCCTCGCGCTTGAGGCGGGTAACGCCGCGATGGTCGACCTCGGCAAGATGCTTGGTCCGACCGGGGCCAACATGCGTGCCGTCAAGGTCGAGTACGACGAGGCGACGGCGAAGAATCGCGGCGAGATCATCCCGGTCATCGTCTCGGTCTACGAGGACCGCAGCCACAAGCTGACGTACAAGACGCCGCCGACCAGCTTCCTGATCCGCAAGGCCCTCGGCATCCAGTCGGGCGCGGCGAATCCGCTGACGCAGACCGTGGGCACGCTCAGCGCGCAGCAGATCAAGGAGATCGCCGAGCGCAAGCTTCCCGATCTCAACGCGAACGACCTGGACGCCGCGATCAAGGTCGTGGCCGGCACCGCCCGCTCCATGGGCGTGAAGGTCGCGAAGTAATACTCGATCGCACCGGAACGCGGGCCCCGGGGCCCGCGTTTTTCATGCCTTGCCGACGATCTCCTCGACGAGTCCGTACTCGACCGCCTCCGGCGCGGTGAGGCTGCGCCCGGCGGACAGGTCGTCCTCGATCCGGCTGCGCTGCTGGCCGGTCACCTCCGACAGCCGCACGATGATCTCCTCCAGCTCGCGCAGGTGCTGCCCGGCCGCGCGGGCGACCTCGTCGGCCGTGCCGGTGACGCCGGAGTGGCGCGGCTCGGTGAGCCGGAATCGGGCGTGCCGGTAGGCGGCGCGCTTGTCGGCGGCCGCGAGCACGGCGACCACGGCACCCTCGGCCTGGGCGGTGACCACCGCGTGCACGGGCGCCACCATCGAGTCCATCACGTCGATCACGGCGAGCGCCGCGGCGAGCTCGCCGCCCGAGCCGGCGATGTGCAGCTGCACCGGGGCCGGGCCGGACGCGTCCAGGGTGAGCAGCGCGGCCGCGATGCCGCTCGCCGCCTCACCGGTCAGCGCCCCGCGGATCATGACGATGCGCTGGTCGAACAGCCGCTCCTCGAGCCAGCCGGGCAGGCCGGGACCGGCACCGGGCTGCGCCGGCCACGGTTCGGGGGAGTGCGGGGGTTGCCCCCAGCGCATCGGTTCGTGCCGCAGGTTCACCCGCCCAGCCTAACCAGCCGTTTTGCGAGAGATACATGCAAGCCTTCAGCTCAGGGCGGACGGCGTGCTTGCATGGAACCGACGGAGTGACCCGCGTCACAGGAGGATGAGATGGCCGAGCTGCGACTGAATCCGGCCACGACCGCGGTCGTGCTTATCGAGTACCAGAACGAGTTCACCTCGCCCGGCGGCGTGCTGCACGACGCCGTGGCGCCGGTGATGGACAAGACCGGCATGCTGGCGAAGACCAAGGCGCTCGTGGAGGCGGCGCGGGCGGCCGGGGTGACCATCATGCACGCGCCCATCACCTTCGCTGCGGGATTCGGCGAGCTGTCCCGGCACCCGTACGGAATCCTCAAGGGCGTCGTGGACGGCAACGCGTTCGTCAAGGGCACCTGGGGCGCGGCGATCGTCGACGACCTCAGCCCCGCCGACGGCGACATCGTCATCGAGGGCAAGCGCGGGCTGGACACGTTCGCCAGCACCAACCTCGACTTCATCCTGCGCAGCAAGGGCATCGACACGGTGATCCTGGGCGGCTTCCTGACGAACTGCTGTGTCGAGTCGACCATGCGCAGTGCCTACGAGAACGGCTACCGGGTGATCACGCTGACCGACTGCATGGCGGCGACCTCGCCCGAGGAGCACGACAACGCCATCGCGTACGACTTCCCGATGTTCTCCATCCCGGTCGAGTCGTCCCGCGTGGTCGAGGCGCTCTGACCTGACGGTCCACCCGCGGAGGCGGCCCGGGAGATTCCCTCCTCGATTTCCTCACTTGCCGGCGACGGCCGCCGAATGACCCGGGCGGCCGGGACGTACGCGCCGCACTGGAGGTCACCGTGGTGGATCTGCCGCAGATCGGTACGCCGATGTACATCTCGTACGGCGAGGGGGTGAACTACCGGTTGCGGCTGGAGGCGGTCGACGGTAAGCGGCTGAGCCTGGCCGCGCCGCTGGAGACCACCGGCTCGGCGGTCCCCGCGCCCGGTGGCCGGCTCGACGTCTACTGGGCCATGCCGCGGGCGCGGGCCATCCTGCCCTGCCGGCTCGTCGAGATCGCCGACGCGGCCCCGTACCAGTGGGTGCTGGAGGCGACCGGACTGCCCCAGCCGAGCAACCGGCGCCAGTTCCTGCGCGGCGGTGGCGGCGGCGCCGTGACGCTCGCGGCTGAGCTGCCGGGACGGCTTCGCCGTAGCGCGACAGAGACGACCGATCCGGACGACGAAGCGGTCGTCGGCCGGCTGCTCGACATCAGCGAGGGTGGGCTGCGCTGCTGGGTGTCCCAGGCGCCCCCGGTCGGCACCGGCGACCCGCTGCGGGCGTCCCTGCCGCTCGGCCGCACCCTACTGGAACTGACCGGGGCCGTGCACACCGTCCGGGACGCCTTCGGGGAGCCGGGGCAGCATGTGATCCTCCGGTTCCAGCCCACCGAGCGAGAGGCACAGCTGATCCGCCGGCACCTGTACGCCTGGGAGATCGCCGAGCGCCGCCGGTTCGGCGGGGACGCCGCCTGATCACCGGCCCGGGGCGTGCCAGCCCGGCTGCTCAGGGGATGGAGCCCGGCATGGCGACCCATATCGCTGGCTGGCCCGTCACCTGGACGATCGCGTCGAAGTCGTGGTCGTAGTGCACCAGTGTGAGGCCGCTCAGATCGGCGGTCGCGGTGAGGAGTAGGTCGACGGCACCGGCCGAGCGGTGGGTGCCACGAGCGGTCATGGCGGCCTGGACCTCGGCTGCCCGGCTGAACACCCGATCCGGCATGGCGGTCCACGCGAAGGTCGCGCTCAACAGGTCCAGCCATTCGTCGCGGTCGGCCTTGGATCTAGCGCCGTAGAGCAGCTCGAGTTCGGTGACCGGGTTGAGCTGCGCGGGAGTCGTCGGCATCCGTCGGCACGGCGAAGGCGCTTACCAGCCGCGGGCTCGCCACTCCGGAATCGCCGGCCGCTCTGCGCCCAGCGTGCTGTCGTTGCCGTGACCCGGGTAGAACCAGGTGTCGTCCGGCAGCCGACCGAAGACCTTCGCTTCCAGGTCGTCCATCAGGCTGGTGAAGTCCCGCGGATTCGTGGTCCGGCCCGGACCGCCGGGGAACAGCGAGTCGCCGGTCCACAGGTGCGCGCTCCCGCCCGGGTCCTGGTAGAGCAGCGCGATCGAGCCGGGCGTGTGGCCGACCAGGTGGATCACCTCGAGGGTCTGGTCGCCGACCTGGACCGGGTCGCCGTCCCGGAGGGTCGCGGTCACCACCGGGATCGCGGGCGCGTCGTCGGCGTGGGCCAGCGAGGCGGCGCCGGTCGCCTCGGCCACCTCGGCGAGCGCCTGCCAGTGGTCGCCGTGCCGGTGTGTGGTGACCACCGTGGTCAGCCCTGCCGGGCCGATCAGGTCGAGCAGCGTGCGCGCGTCGTTGGCGGCGTCGATCAACACCTGGGTGTCGCCGCCGCGCAACAGGTAGGCGTTGTTGTCCATCGGGCCGACCGACACCTTGGTGATGGTCAGCCCGGCCAGCGTGCGGACGGCGGGCGGCCCGCCCGGGGTCACGTCTCCGGTGTACGACATGGTCACTTCCACCTCGCGGGCGTGGGCAGCTCGCCGTCCGGCGAGACGGTCAGGTCGGCGCCGTCGCCGCGGCCGGCCAGCCAGGCGGCGAGTGACTTGGTCGGGCCGCCGATCACCGGCGGGCTCGGCGCGGAGCCGATGGTCAGTGCGTGCTCGATGCCGTACGGCCGGAGCGCCATCGGCGGCGCGTCCGCCCCGGCCCCGGTGACGATCTCGCGCAGCAGCCGCAGCGCGAACGCGTCGGACCAGTCCGCCGGAGTGTAGCGGGCGCCGAGGTCGACGTGGTGCACCTCCACCTCGCGCAGCCGGGCCCAGGGCAGCGCGGCGGCCGACTGGCCGGTCGCCGGCAGGTGGAACGCCCACGCCTCGGCCGGCATCGCCGCGCCCGCGTCGGCGAACCGCTCATGGGCCGCCCGGATGTCCTCGATCTGCTCGCGCAGCGGCCGCCCGGCACCGGCCGCGATGCCGGCCTCGCGCGCCTCCGGCGACGCGTAGGCCGGGGTCTCGACCCCGGTGCGGGCCCAGGTCAGCAGGTTCGTGTACGCGTCGGCGTTGCGTGCCACATGGGTCAGCACGTGCCCGATCGTCCAGCCGGGCAGCAGCGAGGGCGCGGACACCGCGGCCGGGTCGAGGTCGGCCGCGGTGCGCAGCAGTTCCTCGGTGGCCCGATCGACGTCGGTCAGCAGAACGAGCGGGTCCATCGTCATGATGCCGGGCACCCGGTGAGGCGGCGGGACGGTGCGGTCACGGGAGCACCCTATCCGGTCGGAATTCGCTTTCGTCGAGGTAGCGGTGACCGTACCGTCGGTGCACACGTACCGATCGGACCCGCGGAGGAGGTGGGGAACGTGGTCTTCGTCGCGGTCGCGCCGCTCCACCCCTCAGGCCCACGCCTGACCACCGGTCGGGCACCCCTCTCCGCAAAGGGATCCCATGTCGTACGACCTGTCCCGGCTGGGCTGGGACGCCACCTTCGCATCCGCGTACCGAACCTTCGACCGCCCCGACGCCGTTCCGGGCCGGGTGCTCCGCGCCGACCGGGGCATCTGCACCGTGCTCGATGCCGCCGGCGTCAGCCGCGCCAGCCTCGCCGGCGGTGTGCTCCTCGGTGCCGCACGGGACCCGGCCACCCTGCCGTGCGCCGGTGACTGGGTGGTGCTGCGCCGCTGGCCGGACCGCCGGGTCACGGTCGAGTGCGTGCTGCCGCGACGTACGGCGCTGATCCGCCGCACCGCCGACAAGGACGCCAGCGGCCAGGTCCTGGCGGCGAACATGGACACCGTGGCGGTGGTCGAGCCGATCCACCCGGAGCCGGACGACGCCCGCATCGAGCGGCTGCTCGCGCTGGCCTGGGAGTCCGGGGCGAAACCGGTGCTGCTGCTCACCAAGAGCGACACGGCGGCGGATCCGGCGGCGGTGGCCCGGCAGATCACCGCACTGGCGCCGGGCGTGCCGGTGGTCGCGGTGAGCGTGCCGCGCGGGCTCGGCGTCGACGAGGTACGGGCGTACGCCGGCAGCGGCCGCACGTTGGCCCTGCTCGGCCGTTCCGGAGCCGGCAAGTCGACGCTGGCGAACGCGCTGGCCGGTACGGCGGTCATGCCGGTGCAGGCGATCCGCGACGCGGACGGCAAGGGCCGGCACACCACGGCGTACCGGAGTCTGGTGCCGCTGCCCGGCGGCGGCGCCGTGCTGGACACGCCCGGGATCCGGGGTGTCGGCCTGCTCGACACCGCCGCGGGGTTGGACCGGGCGTTCGCCGACGTCGCGGCGCTCGCGGCGGCCTGCCGGTTCGGCGACTGCCGGCACGACGGGGAGCCCGGCTGCGCGGTGTCGGCCGCGCTCGCCGACGGGTCGCTGTCGCCCCGCCGGCTGGCGAGTTGGCGCAAGCTGCACCGCGAGGTCGACGTGGAGAGTGCTCGCCAGTCGGCCCGGCTGGCGGAGGCCGCCGGCCACCGCCGCCGACGACCGTGAGGGGCTGCGCTGCCGCCGGCGCCAGGTCCTTCACCCGCGGCGGAGATCCGCCGCCGGCGGGGCGTGTAACAATGCACCGGTGCGCGCGGTGGACGAGGTGGCCGAGGAGCGGGCGGCCCCCCGGCCGGAATCGCTGGCCGAGACCGGTACGCCGCGCCGCCGCCGCGCCGGCCTCTGGGCCCTGCTGAACTACACCGTCCTCGCCGTGCTGGTGATGATCCAGCTGTGGCGCGATCCGAACGGCCGGGTGCTGGCCGGCAACGACGACGACCACGGCTTCTTCCTCGTCCTGCTGGCGCACGGCGAGCGAGTGCTGTTCCACGGGGACGACCCGTTCTTCTCCGACCGGTTCAACGTGCCGGACGGCGTGAACATGATGGCCAACACCTCGATGCTGGCGCTGAGCCTGCCGATCACGCCGGTCACGCACTTCCTCGGCCCGGGGGTGTCGGTCGCGTTCCTCCTCACCGCCGGCCTCGCCGGCACCGCGGCCGCCTGGTACCGGGTGCTCTCCCGGCACCTGGTGACCAGCCGGGTGGCGGCCTGGCTGGGCGGCCTGTGGTGCGGGTTCGCGCCGACCATGGTGTCGCATGCCAACGGCCACGTGAACTTCGTCAGCCAGTACCTGGTGCCGTTCATCGTGTGGCAGGTGCTGCGGCTGCGGGAACCGGGCCGAGCCTGGCGGGGCGGCGTGGTGCTCGGATTGCTGGTCGTCGTACAGGTCTTCATCAACGAGGAGAGCCTGCTGTTCACGGCGCTCGCGCTGGGTGTCTTCGTCACGGCGTACGCCCTGATGGCGCCGCGCCGCGCCGGGCGTGCGGCGCGGCACCTGCTCGGCGGTCTCGGCGTCGCGGCTCTGGTCGCCGGGACGCTGCTCGCCTATCCGCTGTGGTATCAGTTCTTCGCCCCGGGCAGTTATCACGGCCAGCCGTTCGCCCCCGGGGAGTACGCCACCGATCTGCTGTCGATGGGGGCGTTCGCCCGGCAGTCGCTGGCCGGCAACGCCGAGCTGACCCGCCGGCTGAGCGTCAGCGCGACCGAGGACAACACGTTCTTCGGGCCGGCCGGGCTGGTCATGATCGTCGTGTCGGCGGCGGTGCTGTGGCGTTCGGTGGCCGCCCGCGCGGTGACGATCGCGGCGCTGGTCCTGCTGGTGGTGTCGATGGGGCCGCGGCTGCGGGTAGGCGGCTACAACACCGCGATTCCGCTCCCGTTCGGCCTGGTCAGCCACGTGCCGGTCATCGACCTGGTGAGCGTGACCCGGTTCGCGATGGTGCCGGCGACGATCGCCGGGGTGCTGCTCGCCCTTGCGGCCGACCGGGCCCGTTCGTTCTCTCCGAGGCCGCGGCGCTGGTTCCGGATCGGCCTCGTGCTGGCGCTGGTGCCGCTGATCCCCAAGCCGTTGCCGATCGTCGCCGGCGATCCGCTGCCGCCGTTCATCGCCGAGGGCCTGTGGCGGCAGTACGTCACCGACGACCGCTCGCTGGTTCCGGTGCCGCTGCCGGAGGTGACCACCGGCCGCACGGCGATGCGCTGGGCCGGCCTGTCGCACCTGGAGTTCCGGGTGCCGCGCGGCTACTTCATGGGTCCGGTGAATCCGCCGGCCGACGACACCGGCTCGTGGAACGCTCCCCGCCGGTTCACCTCGGACCTTCTCTCCCGGGTCCGCGAGTACGGCCGGCGGCCGGTGCTCACCGCCGCCGACCGGGTCGCGATCACCGCGGATCTGATCTACTGGCGGGCGGCCGTGGTGGTGCTGGTGCCGGACAGCCGCAACGGAGCCGTGCTGCGGGCCACCCTCACCGACGCACTGGGCCCGCCGCAATGGATCGGCGGGGCCGACGTGTGGGACGTACGCTACCTTCCGGTTCCACCGCACGGGTGACGGGCCTTCTCGTGTTCGGCCTCGGGCCTCGCCGTGGTCGGCTCGGCCTGATCTGCGGGAATGTGCGTCATGTGGCAGGCGCTGGACCTAAGCCGGGCCGGTGCCGCGGAAAACTTGTCATACCCCGCCGCTAGAGTGGCCGCGGCTCTGCTCCACTCAAACACTTGTACGGAGAGGCTGGCTGGTGGCCGACCGTTTGATCATCCGAGGCGCGCGCGAGCACAACCTGCGTGACGTCAACCTCGACCTGCCTCGTGACGCTCTGATCGTGTTCACCGGGCTTTCCGGGTCCGGCAAGTCCAGCCTCGCCTTCGACACGATCTTCGCCGAGGGGCAGCGGCGCTACGTCGAGTCGCTGTCCTCGTACGCCCGGCAGTTTCTGGGGCAGATGGACAAGCCCGACGTCGACTTCATCGAGGGACTCTCGCCGGCGGTCTCGATCGATCAGAAGTCGACCTCGCGCAACCCGCGCTCGACGGTCGGCACGATCACCGAGGTCTACGACTACCTGCGGCTGCTCTTCGCCCGCACCGGCATCCCGCACTGCCCGGTCTGCGGCGAGCGGATCAGCAAGCAGACCCCGCAGCAGATCGTCGACCGGGTGCTGACCATGCCCGAGGGCACCCGGTTCATGGTGCTGGCGCCCGTGGTGCGCGGCCGCAAGGGGGAGTACGTCGACCTCTTCGGGGAGCTGCAGGCCAAGGGCTACGCCCGGGCCCGGGTGGACGGGGTGGTCCACCCGCTGACCGAGCCGCCGAAGCTGAAGAAGCAGGAGAAGCACACCATCGAGGTGGTGGTCGACCGGCTCAGCGTCAAGCCGAGCAGCAAGCAGCGGCTCACCGACTCGGTCGAGTCCGCGCTCGGGCTGGCCGGCGGCATCGTGCTGCTCGACTTCGTGGATCTGGCCGAGGACGACCCGGGTCGCGAGCGGCGCTTCTCCGAGCACCTGGCCTGCCCGAACGATCATCCGCTGGCGATCGAGGACCTCGAGCCCCGGGTGTTCTCCTTCAACGCGCCGTACGGCGCCTGCCCGGAATGCACCGGCCTGGGCACCAAGAAGGAGGTCGACCCCGAGCTGATCATCCCGGACGAGGAGCGCAGCATCCGCGAGGGCGCGATCCAACCCTGGTCCGGCGGCTCGACGCTGGAGTACTTCCTGCGCCTGCTCGAGGCGCTGGCCGAGGCGGAGAAGTTCAGCATCGACACGCCGTGGCGGCAGCTGCCCGCCCGGGCGCAGAAAACGATCCTCTACGGGGCCGAGGACCAGGTGCACGTCCGCTACCGGAACAAGTACGGGCGGGAGCGCTCGTACTACACCGGCTTCGAGGGCGTGGTGCAGTGGATCGAGCGAAGGCACAACGACACCGAGAGCGACTGGTCGCGCGACAAGTACGAGGGCTACATGCGGGACGTGCCCTGCCCGGTCTGCGGGGGTGCCCGGCTCAAGCCGGAGGTGCTGGCCGTGACGATCGCCGGCAAGAGCATCGCCGAGGTGTGCGGCCTGTCGGTGGGGGAATGCGCCGAGCTGCTCGCCACGATCGAACTCGACGACCGGCAGCAGATGATCGCCGAGCGGGTTCTCAAGGAGATCAACGCCCGGCTGCGCTTCCTGGTCGACGTGGGGCTGGACTATCTGTCGCTGGACCGCGGCGCGGGCACGCTCTCCGGCGGCGAGGCGCAGCGCATCCGGCTCGCCACGCAGATCGGCTCCGGCCTGGTCGGCGTGCTCTACGTGCTGGACGAGCCGTCCATCGGCCTGCACCAGCGGGACAACCACCGGCTGATCGAGACGCTGGTCCGGCTGAAGAACCTGGGCAACACGCTGATCGTGGTCGAGCACGACGAGGACACGATCCGCACCGCGGACTGGATCGTCGACATCGGTCCGGGCGCGGGCGAGCACGGCGGCCGGATCGTGCACAGCGGCTCGGTCGACGGACTGCTCGCCAACCAGAAGTCGCCGACCGGGGCGTACCTGTCCGGCCGCAAGTCGATCCCGACGCCGGCCACCCGGCGCCCGCAGACCCCCGGCCGCGAGCTCGTGGTGCACGGGGCGCGCGAGCACAACCTGCGCAACCTGACGGTCGGATTCCCGCTGGGGCAGTTCATCGCGGTCACCGGAGTCAGCGGCTCGGGCAAGTCGACGCTGGTCAACGACATTCTGTACACGGTGCTGGCCAACCAGATCAACGGCGCCCGGATGGTGCCCGGCCGGCACACCCGGGTCGCCGGGCTGCAGCACGTCGACAAGGTGGTGGGCGTCGACCAGTCGCCGATCGGGCGCACACCCCGGTCGAACCCGGCGACGTACACGGGGGTGTTCGACAACATCCGCAAGCTGTTCGCCGAGACCACCGAGGCCAAGGTGCGCGGCTACGGGCCGGGACGGTTCTCGTTCAACGTCAAGGGTGGCCGCTGCGAGAACTGCGCGGGCGACGGCACGATCAAGATCGAGATGAACTTCCTGCCGGACGTCTACGTCCCCTGCGAGGTGTGCAAGGGCGCCCGGTACAACCGGGAGACGCTCGAGGTGCACTACAAGGGCAAGACCATCTCCGAGGTGCTGGAGATGCCGATCGAGGAGGCAGCCGGCTTCTTCAACGCGATCCCGGCGATCCACCGCCACCTCGGGACGCTGGTCGACGTCGGGCTCGGCTACGTGCGACTGGGCCAGCCCGCGCCCACCCTGTCCGGTGGCGAGGCGCAGCGCGTCAAGCTCGCCTCCGAGCTGCAGAAGCGGTCCACCGGGCGCACGGTCTACGTGCTCGACGAGCCGACCACCGGCCTGCACTTCGAGGACATCCGCAAGCTGCTGCTGGTGCTCAACGGCCTGGTGGACAAGGGCAACACGGTCATCGTCATCGAGCACAACCTGGACGTCATCAAGACCGCCGACTGGCTGATCGACATGGGTCCCGAGGGCGGCGGCAAGGGCGGCCTGCTGCTGGCCGCCGGCACACCGGAGGAGCTCGCCGAGGTGCCGGAGAGCCACACCGGCCAGTTCCTGCGGCGCAGCCTCGGCCTCAGCGGCGAGCCGGCCGGCGCCGACGCGGCGGTCGCCCGCGCGGCCAAGGCGAACGGCGCGGGCCGGGTCAACGGAACCAAGGCCGCCGGGACGAAATCCGAAGGCGGGGCGAAGGCGGTCGCCGCGGACGCGACGCCGCGGAGGCCGCGCGCCCGGGCGAGGGCCACGGTCTGACACCGGGAAATTCAGCACAGTCACACGTAACGGGCACGCGGGCGAAAGTCCCGCCCGGGCGGCGGATTCGGTGGTTCGTCTGAACCTGGATTGCGCCGGCGGCGTATGTTACTGCGACGCCATGCGAGGACTGATGCCGAAAGGCACTGGAGGACAACCGATGACAGACGCGCAGACGACCGGCGCCCATCTCCGCGCCGCGGAGCGGGACCGCCCGGCCACCGCCTCGACGCGCCGGCTGGTCCTGCTCGGCACCGGTGCAGCGGGCGCCACCGTCCTGCTGGCGGCCTGCGGTACCGGCTCGACTGGCGGTAACAGCAGCGGCAGCGACTTCAGCGACAACCCGGCTCCCGCCGGCAGCGCCGGCACCGGCGACGGCGGCAGCCCCGGCCCGGGAAGTGTCATCGCCGCCGTGGCTGACGTGCCGGAGGGCGGCGGCGTGATCACGAGCGCGTTCGTCGTCACGCAACCCGTGGCGGGCACGTTCAAGGCGTTCACCAAAGTCTGTACTCACAAGGGTTGCGACGTCAGCAAGATCGACAGCGGGGTGATCGTCTGCCCGTGCCACGGCAGCAAATACTCCATTGAGACAGGTGAGCCGACGAACGGGCCGGCGACCAAGCCGCTGGCCGAGACCGCGGTCCGGGTGGACGGCGACAACATCGTCGTGGCGTGAGTTGCCGGCCCGGCCGGAGGTCCGAGGCCGTGGCGGCGGCGACGGACCTCCGGTCGGCTAATTCTGTCAGCCCCCCGCACTACTGTTGAGCCCGTGCCAGACCCGTTCACCTACCGTCCCGCGCCCGGCACCGTCCCCGAGGCGCCCGGCGTCTACCGGTTCCGCGACCCGGCCGGCCGCGTCATCTACGTCGGCAAGGCCAAGAACCTGCGGAACCGGCTCAACTCCTACTTCGCCGACACGTGGTCGCTGCACCCGCGCACGCAGCAGATGGTCACGACGGCCGGCGGCGTGGACTGGGTCACGGTCGGCACCGAGGTCGAGGCGCTGCAGCTGGAGTACTCCTGGATCAAGGAGTTCGATCCGCGCTTCAACGTGAAGTACCGTGACGACAAGTCGTACCCGTTCCTCGCCGTCACCCTGGACGAGGAGTTCCCGCGTCTACAGGTCATGCGCGGCGCCAAGCGCAAGGGCGTGCGCTACTTCGGGCCGTATTCGCACGCCTGGGCCATCCGCGAGACGCTCGACCTGCTGCTGCGGGTCTTCCCGGCGCGCACCTGCTCGGCCGGCGTGTTCAAGCGGGCCGGCCAGATCGGGCGTCCGTGCCTGCTCGGCTATATCGGCAAGTGTTCGGCCCCGTGCGTCGGCTCGGTGACCGCCGAGCGGCACCGGGCCATCGTCGACGACTTCTGCGACTTCATGGCCGGCCGCACCGACACGTTCGTCAAGCGGCTCGAGCGCGAGATGATGCAGGCTTCGGAGGAGCTCGAGTTCGAGCGCGCCGCCCGGTTGCGCGACGACATCGCCGCGCTGCGCCGCGCGATGGAGAAGCAGACCGTCGTGCTCGGCGACGGCACCGACGCCGACGTCGTCGCCTTCGCCGAGGACCCGCTGGAGGCGGCGGTGCAGGTCTTCCACGTCCGCGGCGGCCGGGTGCGCGGCCAGCGCGGCTGGGTGGTGGAGAAGGTGGAGGACCTGACCACCGGTGATCTGGTGCACCACTTCTGCAGCCAGATGTACGGGGGGTCGGAGGGTGAGGGCGACGTCCCCCGGGAGTTGCTGGTGCCGGCCCTGCCCGACGACGCGGTGGCCCTGGCCGACTGGCTCTCCCAACTTCGCGGCAGCCGGGTGAGCCTGCGGGTGCCGCAGCGTGGCGACAAGCGCGCGCTGCTGGAGACGGTGGCCCGCAACGCCGGCGAGTCGCTGCAACGGCACAAGCTGCGCCGGGCCGGCGACCTCACCACCCGCAGCAAGGCACTCGACGAGATCGCCGAGGCGCTCGGCATGGACACCGCGCCGTTGCGCATCGAGTGCTTCGACGTCTCGCAGATCCAGGGCACCGACGTCGTGGCGTCCATGGTGGTCTTCGAGGACGGCCTGCCGCGCAAGAGCGAGTACCGCCGGTTCGCGGTGCGCGGCAATCCCGACGGCAGCGGCACCGACGACCTCGCCGCGATGAGCGAGGTGATGCGCCGCCGCTTCGCCCGGTACCGGGCACGTCCCGGCGCCGAGGGCCCGCGCGACCGTCCCGAGTCGGACGAGGCCGACGACGCGGCCGACGAACTGCTGCACGCGAGCGTGGCAGGGGCCGGTGCGGCGGCGGAGGGCGAGACCGGCGAACCGGCCACGGCCGAGCTGCCCGGCGTCGACCCGCTCACCGGCCGGCCGCGCCGCTTCGCGTATCCACCTCAGCTGGTCGTCGTGGACGGTGGCCAGCCGCAGGTGAACGCGGTCGCCGCAGTGCTGTCCGATCTGGGCATCACCGATGTGGCGTTGTGCGGGCTCGCGAAGCGCCTCGAGGAGGTCTGGCTGCCGGGCGAGGACTTCCCGGTGATCTTCCCGCGTACGTCCGAGGCGCTGTACCTGTTGCAGCGCGTCCGAGACGAGGCGCACCGGTTCGCCATCACGTTCCACCGGCAGCGACGGTCGAAGCGGATGACCGCGTCCGCGTTGGACAGCGTCCCGGGCCTGGGCGAGACCCGGCGCAAGGCGCTGCTACGCCACTTCGGCTCGTTGAAGCGGCTGGCCGCGGCCACCCCCGAGGAGATCATCGAGGTTCCCGGCATCGGCCGGCGGACGGCCGAGACGCTGCTGGCCGCGCTGAACACGCCGAGCCCGCCGAGCCCGCCGGCCGACTCCGCCGAGGCGATCGTGGGGGCCGGGCCGGTGGAATCCGGGCCCACGGGGCCCAGGGCGATCCCGCCCGGCGGTGCGGGCAAGCCGAAGGCGGGCGCCAACCGCACCCGGATGGCCGTACCCGTCCGGCCGCCGCCCGAGCCGCCGGACACCTGACCGGCCGGACCAGCGGGTCGTATCCCGGCCGGGCCGCCGGCGGGATCGCCCCGTCGGGGCGCCGGCGGATCGCCCCGGTCGGGCTGCCCCCGTGCGGCACCGGCCGGACCAGCGGGACGCAGGGTGGTGGGAGTCCCGGCGCACCGGATCGGGTAGCGGACAGACCGGCCGCCGCCCCGCCCGGGCGGCGTCGGCCTAGGATGTTGTGTCCGCCCGAGGAGTGCGGGCGGGAAGCGCGGGAGGCGGGCGTGACGGTGTCGATGCCGGACTTCGAATCGGGTGCGGTGGATCCCGAGGAGGTGACCACCGATCTGGTGGTGGTGACCGGGGTCTCCGGCGGCGGCCGCAGCACGGTCGCCCGGGCGCTGGAGAACGTCGACTTCTACGTGGTGGACAACCTGCCGCAGGCGCTGATGCTGGACATGGCACAGCTCGCGTTCCAGGCCGGCGGTGCGGCCCGGCGTACGGCCATGGTGCTGGACGTGCGCAGCCGCGCGTTCTCCACCGACCTGGCCGGCGCTGTCCGCGCCCTCAAGGACCGCGGCTTCTCGCCGCGCGTGGTGTTCGTCGACGCCGACGACGAGGTGCTGATCCGGCGCTTCGAGTCGGTGCGCCGCTCGCATCCGCTGCAGGGCGACGGCCGTCTCGCCGACGGCATCGCGGCCGAGCGCAAGCTGCTCGCCGAGGCCCGGGAGCAGGCGGACGTGATCATCGACACCAGTCACCTCAACGTGAACCAGCTGCGCCGCCGGGTCGAGGAGCTGTTCGGCGGCGAGGACGTGCGGCGGTTGCGGATCACCGTGCTCTCGTTCGGCTTCAAGTACGGCCTTCCCCCGGACGCGGACTACGTGCTGGACGCCCGTTTCCTGCCCAACCCGTTCTGGGTGCCCGAGTTGCGCGACCACACCGGGCTGGAGGAGGCGGTCAGCAGCTACGTGCTCGATCAGGAGGGCGCCACGGACTTCGTGCGGACCTACGCCGGCCTGATCGCCGCCACCGCGCCCGGGTTCGAGCGCGAGGGCAAGCGGTACCTGACCGTGGCCATCGGCTGCACCGGGGGCAAGCACCGCAGCGTCTCGATCGCCGAGGAGCTCACCGCGCAGCTGCGCCAGATGCGTCTCGCCGCCCACAGCTCGCACCGCGACCTGGGGCGGGAGTGACGATGCCGGCCGTAGCCGGCCAGGGCCGGCCGATCCGGGTGGTGGCGTTCGGCGGAGGCCACGGGCTGAGCGCCTCGCTGCGCGGCCTGCGCCGGGCCATGGGCGAGCTCGACCTGGAGATCACCGCGGTGGTCACCGTCGGCGACGACGGCGGGTCCAGCGGCCGGCTGCTCGCCGAGCGGGACGCGTTGCTGCCGCCCGGTGACCTGCGGCAGGCGCTGGCCGCCCTGGCCGGCGACGATCCGGTCGACCAGCGCACCGCCGAGATCTTGCAGTACCGCTTCGCCGAGATCCCGGCCGGCGGCCCCGACCCGCTGGTCGGCCACGCGGTCGGGAACCTGCTGCTGCTCGGTCTGATGGAGATGCTCGGCGATCCGGTTCAGGCGCTCGACCACGCCGCCGCGATGGTCGGCGCGCGGGGACGCGTGCTGCCGATGGCCCGGCACGCGATCGGCATCGAGGCGGACGTGAGCGGCGCCGACCCGGGCCGCCCGCACGACGTGGTCACGGTGCGCGGCCAGCATGCGGTCGCGGTCGCCCTCGGCCACGTACAGGCGGTCCGGATCGACCCGGCCGACCCGCCGGTCTGCGCCCCGGTGGTCGCGGCGATCGGCGAGGCCGACTGGCTGATCTTCGGCCCCGGCAGCTGGTATACCAGCGTGCTGCCGCACCTGATGGTGCCCCGGCTGGCCGAAGCGATCATGAACAGCCCGGCCCGCCGGCTGGTGACACTCAATCTGGCCAGCGACAACGAGACGCTCGGCCTGTCCGTCGCCGATCACCTGGCCGCCCTCCACTGGTATCTGCCCGGCCTGCGGGTGGACGTCGTGCTCGCGGACGGCAAGTGGGTGGGCGAGCCCGAGCCGGTACGCCGGGCCGCCGAGGAGCTGGGTGCCCAGCTCGTGTTGGCACCATTGGCCGTTGCGGACGGCAGCGCGAGGCATGATCCTGAGTCGTTGAGCGTTGCCCTGGTGCCCCTATTGGGCGCCGCTCGTTAAGCAGAGTCGTAATGCGGCACATACTGGTCCAGTTCCGGCGCACGAGGTGACATCACGATGGCGATGACGGCAGCGGTCAAGGACGAGCTGAGCCGGGTCGACGTGCCCAAGCCCTGCTGCCGGCGGGCCGAGATGGCGGCCCTGTTGCGCTTTGCCGGCGGTCTGCACATCGTGTCCGGCCGGGTGGTGGTCGAGGCCGAGCTGGACACGGGTGCGGCCGCCCGGCGGTTGCGCCGCGAGATCGCCGACGTCTACGGCTACCCCAGCGAGGTGCACGTTCTCGCCTCCGGCGGCCTGCGGAAGGGCAGCCACTACATCGTGCGGATCGTCAAGGACGGCGAGGCGCTGGCCCGCCAGACCGGGCTGCTCGACGTCCGCGGCCGCCCGGTGCGGGGACTGCCGCCGCATGTCGTCTCCGCCAACGTGTGCTGCGCGGTGGCCGCCTGGCGCGGTGCCTTCATGGCGCACGGCTCGCTCACCGAACCCGGTCGCTCCAGCGCCCTCGAGATCACCTGTCCCGGCCCCGAGGCCGCGCTCGCCCTGCGCGGCGCCGCCCGCCGCATCGGCATCACCGCCAAGGAGCGGGAGGTCCGCGGCGTCGACCGCGTGGTCATCAAGGACGGCGACGCGATCGCCGCGCTGCTCACCCGCATCGGCGCCCACGCCAGCGTGCTCGCCTGGGAGGAGCGCCGGGTACGCCGCGAGGTTCGCGCCACCGCCAACCGCCTGGCCAACTTCGACGACGCCAACCTGCGCCGCTCGGCCCGGGCGGCGGTGGCGGCCGCCGCACGGGTGACCCGGGCCCTGGAAATCCTCGCCGACGAGGCGCCGAACCACCTGACCTCGGCGGGCCGCCTGCGCCTCGAGCACCGCCAGGCGTCGCTGGAGGAACTCGGCGCGCTGGCCGACCCGCCGCTGACCAAGGACGCCATCGCCGGCCGGATCCGCCGGCTGCTGGCCCTCGCCGACAAGCGGGCCCGCGACCTGGGCATCCCGGACACCGAGGCCGCCGTCACCCCCGACATGCTGGTGGGCTGAGCGGAGATGCGGGCACATACGCGAGTGCTGGCGGCGTTGCGGGAGACTCAGCTCGAGCATCACGCGGAACTCAAGGGGGACATCGCCGAGCTCAGGACGGAGCTCAAGGGGGACATCGCCGAGCTCAAAGTGGGTCTGACGCACATCGTGCGGTTGTTGGAGGGGCCCGGCGGGGGCTCGGGGGACCGGGAGCACTGACTCGGCCGGCGGCGGGGAACGGCCTGGAGTGGCAGTGGCCGGTCCGCGGAGGCGGGTTCGCGGTTGCTGCGGTTGGGGCAGCCGTGCCGCGTACGTGGGCAGTGGGGTTCGTGAATTTCGCCGGAGAACCGCATGTCAACGGGAAGCCGAGGGTGTGACCCGGCGGACGGGGCGCGGCGGTATTCGGATAGGGTCGGAACGACGGCGACGGTGCCGGCAACCCGGCCGACTCGCGCCGTGTCGCCGCCAGTCAGTCGCGGCGCTCCTCACCTCGGGCGCGGCGGCCGGGCGCCCCTTGCCGGCCCTCGAAACGGTCGGCACGCAGACCCTCCGCCGGTCGCAAATCCGGCGGACCGAAACGAGGAGATCCACCTGTGACCATCCGGGTTGGCATCAACGGCTTCGGCCGTATCGGCCGCAACTTCTTCCGGGCGGTGCTCGCCTCCGGCGCGGACATCGAGGTCGTCGGCGTGAACGACCTGACCGACAACGCGACGCTGGCTCATCTGCTCAAGTACGACTCGATCCTGGGTCGCCTGCCGCAGGAGGTGAAGGCGACCGCGGACGAGATCACCGTGGGCGGCAAGACGTTCAAGGCGTTCGCCGACCGTGATCCGGCCAACCTCAAGTGGGGTGACCTGGGCGCCGACGTGGTCATCGAGTCGACCGGCTTCTTCACCGACGCGACCAAGGCCAAGGTGCACGCGGACAACGGCGCGAAGAAGGTCATCATCTCGGCGCCGGCCAAGAACGAGGACATCACGATCGTGATGGGCGTCAACGACGACAAGTACGACGCCGCCCTGCACAAGATCATCTCGAACGCGTCCTGCACCACGAACTGTCTCGCCCCGATGGCGAAGGTGCTGAACGACACGATCGGCATCGAGCGTGGCCTGATGACCACGATCCACGCCTACACCCAGGACCAGAACCTGCAGGACGGCCCGCACAAGGACCTGCGCCGGGCCCGTGCCGCCGCGCTGAACGTCGTGCCGACCTCGACCGGCGCCGCGAAGGCGGTCAGCCTGGTGCTGCCCGAGCTCAAGGGCAAGCTGGACGGCTTCGCGATGCGCGTGCCGATCCCGACCGGCTCGGCGACCGACCTGACCTTCCAGGCCGCCAAGGAGACCTCGGTCGACGAGGTCAACGCCGCGGTGAAGGCCGCCGCGGAGGGCGCCCTCAGGGGCATCCTCACCTACACCGAGGACCAGATCGTCTCGTCGGACATCGTCACCGACCCGGCGTCCTGCATCTTCGACGCCGGCCTCACCAAGGTCATCGGCAACCAGGTCAAGGTCGTCGGCTGGTACGACAACGAGTGGGGCTACTCGAACCGCCTCGCCGACCTGGTCAAGCTGGTCGGGGCCGGAGTCTCGTGAAGACTCTCGACGACCTGCTCGGCGAGGGTGTCTCGGGTCGGCGCGTGCTGGTGCGCGCCGATCTGAACGTCCCGTTCGACAAGAACGAACCTGGGGTGATCAGCGACGACGGCCGCGCCCGGGCGGTGCTGCCGACGCTGGTGGCGCTGCGTGACGCCGGCGCCCGCGTCATCGTCTGCTCACACCTCGGACGGCCGAAGGGCGCGCCGGACCCCAAGTACACCCTCGAGCCGGTGGCCACCCGGCTCGGCGAGCTGCTCGGCTCGCCGGTCGCCTTCGCCGCCGACACGGTCGGGGACGACGCTCGCGCCAAGGCGGAGGCGCTGGGGGACGGCCAAGTGCTGCTGCTGGAGAACCTGCGGTTCAACGCGGGGGAGACCGCGAAGGACGACGCCGAGCGGGGCGCCTTCGCCGACCAGCTGGCGGCCTTCGCCGACTACTACGTGGACGACGCGTTCGGCGCGGTGCACCGCAAGCACGCCTCGGTGTACGACGTGCCGGCCCGGCTGCCGCACTACGCCGGCGGCCTGGTGCGCAAGGAGCTCGAGGTCCTCAAGCGGGTCTCGGAGTATCCCGAGCCGCCGTACGTGGTGGTCCTCGGCGGCTCGAAGGTGTCCGACAAGCTCGCGGTGATCCGGGCGCTGCTGCCCAAGGTCGACAAGCTGCTGGTCGGTGGCGGCATGTGCTTCACCTTCCTCGAGGCCCAGGGCCACGAGGTCGGCGAGTCCCTGCTCGAGGAGGACATGGTCGCGACCTGCCGGGACCTGCTCTCCGAGTCGCGCGGCCGGATCGTCCTCCCGGTCGACGTGGTGGCGGCGACCGAGTTCTCCGCGGAGGCCGACCACGTCACGGTACCGGCGTCGGAGATCCCCGCCGACCGGCTGGGTCTCGACATCGGCCCGGAGTCGGTGGCGCTGTTCGCCGAGGCCGTCTCGACCGCGAAGACCGTGTTCTGGAACGGCCCGATGGGCGTCTTCGAGCTGGCTCCGTTCGCGGCCGGCACCCGGGGCGTCGCCGAGGCGATCACCAAGATCGACGGCTTCTCGGTGGTCGGCGGCGGTGACTCGGCCGCGGCCGTGCGAACGCTCGGCCTCGACGAGTCGGCGTTCGGGCACATCTCCACCGGAGGCGGCGCCTCGCTGGAGTACCTGGAGGGCAAGCCCCTGCCCGGCGTCGAAGCCCTGGAGAAATGACCGTGACCGAGTCTCCGCGCCGGCCGATCGTGGCCGGCAACTGGAAGATGAACCTCAACCATTTCGAGGCGAACCTGCTGGTGCAGAAGCTCGCCGCCAGCCTCAGCGAGAAGGTGCTCGGCGAAGTCGAGGTGGTCGTGCTGCCGCCGTTCACCGACCTGCGCACGGTGCAGACCGCGGTGGACGGCGACAAGCTTCAGATCGCGTACGGGGCGCAGGACCTGTCGCCGTACCCGAGCGGCGCGTACACCGGCGACATCTCCGGCCCGATGTTGGCCAAGCTGGGCTGCACCTACGTGCTGGTGGGGCATTCCGAGCGCCGCCAGTACCACCAGGAGGACGACGCTCTGGTCAACGCCAAGCTCAAGGCGGCGTTCGCGGCCGGCCTCGCGCCGATCCTCTGCCTGGGCGAGGGTCCGGACGTCCGCGAGGCCTGCGGCCACGTGGCGCACTGCACGTCCCAGATCGACGCGGGGCTGGACGGGCTCAAGGCGGACCAGATCGGCCAGTTGGTGATCGCGTACGAGCCGGTCTGGGCGATCGGCACGGGCAAGACCGCGACGCCCGAGGACGCGCAGGAGGTGTGCGCGGCCATCCGGGCCCGCATCGCCGAGATGCACGGCGCCGAGACGGCCGGCGCGGTACGCATCCAGTACGGCGGGTCGGTGAAGGCGTCGAACATCGCCTCGATCATGGCCCAGCCCGACGTGGACGGTGTCCTGGTCGGCGGCGCGAGCCTGGACGCGGAGGAATTTGCGGCGATCGTCCGGTTCGGCGATCACGTGGTCCGCTGAGTCCCCCGGTGTGCCCGGCCGCCCGGCGCGGCCGGGCACCCGCTATTGTTGGACGGCCGCCTGTCCGTCGAGAGGCCTCCGAGAGGAATGACCACGACATGCCGATCGCGTTCGCGTACACGTTGATCGTGTTGCTGGTGATCACCAGCATCCTGCTGACCCTGTTGATCCTGCTGCACCGCGGCAAGGGCGGCGGCATGTCCAGCATGTTCGGCGGCGGCGTCACCTCCAGCCTGGCCGGCTCGTCGGTCGCGGAGAAGAACCTGGACCGGTACACAGTGCTCGTGGGCATCGTGTGGTTCGTCTGCATCGTCGGGCTCGGCCTCTGGCTGCGCCTGGCCCAGGCGTCCTGATCCGCCGGCAAATCCGATGCCAGCCCGATTTCCTGACGGGACGTCGTAGTCGTACAATCTGCCGCGCGTCCGGTTCGCCGGGCGCGCGGCTTTTGTTGTTCTTGTGATGGCCGGCTCACGGCCGGTTGTCGGAAACACCGCCCTCGAGACAGGAGTGACGTCCGTGTCCAGTGGCAGCGCGATCCGCGGCAGCCGCGTCGGGTCCAGCCCGATGCGTCCCGACGAGCGCAGCGAGCCGGCCCCGCGCCGGGAGGTGACCTACTTCTGCGCCGCCGGCCACACCAGCGCCGTGCCCTTCGCGGCCGACGTGCCGGCGCCGGAGACCTGGGACTGCCCGCGGTGCGGCCAGCCCGCGGGACTCGACCGCTCGAACCCACCGGGCCGGGCGCGTTCGGAGCCGTACAAGTCGCATCTGGCGTACGTCAAGGAGCGCCGCTCCGACGAGGACGGCGCGAAGATCCTCGCCGAGGCTTTGGCGAAGGTCCGCCAGCGGCGCGGCGAGTAGCTACCGGCCGTGCTGCTACCGGCGCCTGGTCCTTCGGACGGCGCGGAGAACCCGGGATCAACGAGTCGAGCGGCCCAGGTAGGTGGCGCCGGGCTGGCTCGGCACCGCGATCTCGGTGAAGCCGAGACGTTCGTAGAAGGCGCGCGCGGCGGTGTTCGTCCCGGACATGCCCAGGTGCACCCGGGCGACGCCGGCCGCCCGCAGGCCGGCCAGGAACACCACCATGAGGCCACGCCCGAAACCGCGGCCCTGCCACTGCGGCAGCAGGTCGATGTGCAGGTGCGCGGGGTAGCCGGCCAGCTCCGGCACGAGCATCCGCTCGGGTCGCTCGTGCAGCGCGCGCAGGTCCGCGTCGCGCGGGTCGTCGCCGAAGTGCCCGGCGGTGGCCGGTAACCACTCGTCGCGGTACCGGCGCACGAAGCCGGGCGTGTCCGCCGTGCCGACGATGTAGCCGACCGCGGTGCCACGGCCGTCGTCGAGCACGTGGGCGTGCTCCGGCTCCAGCACCACGTACGGTCCGGCCCACACGTCCCCCAGCAGGCTGTCGCTGCTGAACCGACCGCGGGCGTCCCCGCCGTCGGCGGCGGTGCGCACGCAGATGTCGTAGACGGCGTCGAGGTCGTCGGGTCGGTAGGAACGGATCGCCGGAGGCACGCCCGGAAGTCTAAGGTGAGCCGATGAACTGGACCCTGGAAGTGGTGGTCGTGCCGGTCGGCGACATCGACCGGGCCAAGGAGTTCTACGCCGACCGGCTGGGCTTCCACGTCGACCATGACACCGTGCTCGGCGAGGACGTGCGCATCGTCCAGCTCACCCCGCCCGGCAGCGGCTGCTCGATCGTCATCGGTAAGGGTGCCGTCCCGCAGATGCCGCCGGGCTCGTTGAAGGGGCTGCAAATGGTCGTGCCGGACATCGGCGCGGCCCACGCCGAACTGGTCGAGCGCGGCGTGCCGGTGAGCGACGTGCAGGTCCTGGGCGTGAACCCGCAGCCGACGCCGGACCCGCTGGACAACGTGGGCTTCGTGTTCTTCGACGACCCGGACGGGAACGGCTGGGCGGTCCAGCAGATCTCGAGGCGGGCCGGTTAGCGCCGCTTCGCCTCGGCCGCGGCGGCCCGGTCCAGCAACCAGTAGGTCTTGCTCGTGCCGGCGGCGTGAGCGGCCGGGCGGCTCTTGTCACCGTTCAGGGCGGCGCCCACCGAGGTGGTCTTGTCCGCGCCGGCGGCGATCAGCCACACCTCGGCGGCGGACTGGATCGCGGGCAGGGTCAGGGTGATCCGGGTCGGCGGGGGCTTCGGGCTGTCGTGCACCGCGGCCGTCGTACCGGTCGCCTCCAGACCGGGGTGGCCGGGGAAGAGCGACGCCACGTGGCCGTCCTCGCCGACGCCCAGCATCAGCACGTCGAACGCCGGCAGCTCCGCACCGCCCGCCGCGAGCTCGCGCGCATAGCGCGCGGCGGCCGCCTCGGCGTCGTCGCCGTCCGGCCCGTCCGAGGCCGGCATGGCGTGCACCCTCGCCGGGTCCAGCGGCAGGTCGTCGAGCAGCGCCTCGCGGGCCTGCGTCTCGTTGCGGTCGGGGTCACCGGCGGGCAGGAACCGCTCGTCGCCCCACCACAGGTCGACGCGGGACCAGTCGATCGCGGCGGCCTCCGGCAGGTCCTGCACGGCGAGGAGCACCTTGGCGGCGATCCGGCCACCGGTCAGGACGACGCCCGCGGCGTCACGCTCCGCCTGCGCGTCTACGATCTTGGCGACCAGGCGGGCGGCCACGGTGGCCGCCAGGACGTCGGCGTCGGGCACCACGACCACGGTCTTGCTCACTGTCGCCTCCTCGAATAAGGGCCGCCCACCGCGACGGCGGGCGACCCTGTCGATCTTAGAGCGGCGATCACGCCGGCTCAGGCGGCCGTCCCGCCCGGTCCGGCGAACGCGCCGGCCTCGTCGCCCGCGCGGGCCGCCAGCGCCGGATCCTTCCAGACGTGCACCCGGGCCGCCGGCTTCTTCTCGAGATCGGAGAGCCCGGCCATCGCGCCGAGCGCCTCGGCGTAGATCTGGTCGGCGTCCAGCCGGCGCAGCTCCTCCGCCAGCTCGTCGCCGACCGGCCGCTTCGGCAGCGGCATGTACCGGTCCTCCTGGCCGGTCCGGCTGAACAGCGCGGTGTTCTCCTCGCGGGTGACCGTCACGCAGTCGCCGTTGGCGCACTGCAGCTGCACCGAGTGCATCCGCGGCGCGCGGTCGGAGTGCTGCCACTCCGGGACGATGTCGAGCCGGGACTGCAGCCAGCCCTTCATCAGCGCGGCCGTCGGGTCGGTGCTGGGCGCCACGATGGTGGCGCCGACGACCCGCTCGTCCGTGGTGTCGAACGCGCCCGCGACGAGCGTGCGCCAGAGCGTGATCCGGGTCCAGGTCAGGTCGGTGTCGCCGGGCGCGTAGTCGACCGCCCGCTGCCGCAGGGCGGCCACCGGGTCCGGCGCCTGCGCGCAGTCGGTGATGCGCCGGTCGGCGACGACGCCGAGGAAGTCGTTGGCGATCATGTCCGGCGGCTCCTGGTGCCACCAGGTGACCACCGGCACGTCCGGCGCGAGCAGCGGCATGACCACGGACTCGGCGTGCAGCGCCAGCCGGCCGTACATCCGCATGACCACCGCCTCGGCGGGGCCGAGCCGGCCACCCACGACGATCTCGGCGTCCAGCCGGCTGCGGCCGTCCAGGTCGGAACGGACCACGATGAGCAGGCGGCAGGGGTGCGCGGCGGCCGCGATGGTGGCGGCGGCCTCCGCCTCCCGGACCTTCTTCTCCTCGACCACGGAGACCAGCGTCAGGGCGAGGCCGGAGGCGACGCCGCCCGCGCTGCGCCGCTCGGCGGCGAGCGCCTTGACGACCTCGTTGCCCGTGGTGTCCCACAGCCCGATCATGCTCGCCTCCAGGCCCGGCCCTCGCGGGCCAGCATCTCGTCGGAGGCTCGCGGCCCCCATTCGCCGGCGCGGTACGGCTCCGGCTTGGTGCCGGCCCAGGCCGCCTCCAGCGGGTCGATCACCCGCCAGGACTGTTCCACCTCGGCGGCGTCCGGGAACAGCGTCCGGTCGCCGACCAGCACGTCCAGCACGAGCCGCTCGTACGCCTCGGGGCTGGACTCGGTGAACGCCTCGCCGTACTGGAAGTCCATCGCGATGTCCCGGACCTCCATCGTGGTCCCGGGCACCTTGGAGCCGAACTTGAGCACCACGCCCTCGTCGGGCTGGACCCGGACGACCAGCTGGTTGTAGCCCAGCATCTCCACGTCGGCCGGGTCGAACGGCAGGTGCGGCGCCTTCTTGAAGAGGATCGCGATCTCCGTCACCCGGCGCGGCATCCGCTTGCCGACCCGGACGAAGAACGGCACCTCGGCCCAGCGCCGGTTCTGGATGCCGAGCCGGACCGCCACGTACGTCTCGGTGGTGGAGTCGGCCGGCACGCCCTTCTCCTCCAGGTAGCCGACCGCCCGCTCACCGGCGACCCAGCCCGGCAGGTACTGCCCGCGGACCGAGCCCGTGGCGATGTCCTTCGGCAGGCTGATCGCCTTGAGCACCTTCAGCTTCTCGGCCCGCACCTCCTGCGGGTCGAAGCTGGTGGGCTCCTCCATTCCCACCAGCGCGAGCAGCTGCAGCAGGTGGTTCTGCAGGACGTCGCGGGCGGCGCCGGACGCGTCGTAGAACGCCGCGCGGGTGCCGATGCCGACGTCCTCGGCCATCGTGATCTGCACGGAGTCGACGTACTTGGAGTTCCACACCGGCTCGAACAGGCTGTTCGCGAAGCGCAGTGCCAGGATGTTCTGGACCGTCTCCTTGCCGAGGTAGTGGTCGATGCGGAAGACGTCCTGCGGCGTGAAGACCTCGTCGACGAGCTGGTTCAGCGACATCGCCGACGCCAGGTCGTTGCCGAACGGCTTCTCCACGACGACCCGGCGCCAGCCGCCGGATTTCGCGTTGTCCGCCATCCCGGTGCGGTTGAGCTGGTTGAGCACCAGCGGGAACGCGGCCGGCGGGATGGAGAAGTAGAAGGCGGCGTTGCCCGGGATGCCGTTGCGCTGGCGCAGGTCGTCGAGCGTGTCGGCCAGGTGGTCGAAGGCGGCGTCGTCGTCGAACGAGCCGGGCACGAACTGGAACTGGCTGGCCAGCCGCTGCCAGACGTCCTCGCGCCACGGGGTCCGGGCGCCCTTCTGTGCCGCCTCGTAGGCCAGCGACTCGAAGTCGCCGTCACCCCAGTCGCGGCGGGCGAACCCCAGAACCACGAAGCCGGGCGGCAGCAGACCCCGGTTGGCCAGGTCGTAGACGGCCGGGATGAGCTTCTTTCGGGACAGGTCACCGGTGACGCCGAAGATCACCAGAGCGCAGGGCTCCGGAATCCGCGGAAGCCTGCGGTCCTGTGCGGTACGCAGCGGATTGCCCACGGGTCCATCCTGCCAGTTTTTCCGTGTCCTGCAGGGGTCTAACCAGGTAAGGCAGGAGGGGACCCGATCGTCGGGTCCCCTCGCCGGAATCAGGCCGCGTCGCTCGGGTGGTCCGAGCCGGCCGCCGCTGCCTTCAGCGACTTGTCGACGCCCTCGAGCAGCTCGTTCCAGCTGGTCTCGAACTTGTCGACGCCCTCGTCCTCGAGGACCTGCACGACGTCGTCGAAGTCGACGCCGGCCGCCGCGAGGTCGGCCATGACCTGTTTGGCGGCGCCGTACGAGTTGGTGATCGTGTCGCCGCGGACCTCACCGTGATCCTCGAACGCGAAGATCACCGGCTCGGGCATGGTGTTGACCGTCCCGCGGGCGATCAGCTCCTCGACGTAGATCGTGTCCCGGAACTCCGGGTTCTTGGTCGAGGTCGAGGCCCACAGCGGACGCTGCGGGTGGCCGCCCGCGTCGGCCAGAGCCCGCCACCGGTCGGTGCCGAAGACCTCGGAGTACGCCTCGTACGCCAGCTGGGCGTTGGCGATCGCGGCCTTGCCCTTGAGCGCCTTGGCCTCGTCCGTGCCGATCTTGTCGAGCCGCTTGTCCACCTCGGTGTCCACGCGGGAGACGAAGAACGACGCCACCGAGCCGATCTTGGAAATGTCGTGGCCGTTCGCCTTGGCCTGCTCGAGACCGGACAGGAACGCGTCCATGACGGCGCGGTAACGCTCCAGCGAGAAGATCAGCGTGACGTTGACGCTGATGCCCTCGGCCAGCGTCGCGGTGATCGCCGGCAGGCCCGCCAGGGTCGCCGGGATCTTGATGAAGAGGTTCTCCCGGTCCACCAGCCACCAGAGCGTCTTCGCCTCGGCGACGGTGCTTTCCGTCTCGTGCGCCTTGCGCGGGTCCACTTCGATGGAGACCCGGCCGTCCACACCGGCCGACGCGTCGTAGGCCGGGCGCATCACGTCACACGCGTTCCGCACGTCGCGGGCGGTCATCAGGCGCACCGCCTCCTCGACCGTCACCCGCTGCGACGCGAGGTCCTTGAGCTGCTCGTCGTACGCGTCGGCGTCGGAGAGCGCCTTGGCGAAGATGGTCGGGTTCGTGGTCACGCCGACCACGTGCTGCTCGCGGCGCAGCTTGTCCAGCGAGCCGCTCGTCAACCGGACACGGGAGAGATCGTCGAGCCATACCGCCACACCCGCGGCGGAGAGCTCAGCCAGCCTGTCGGTCATCGCGTACCTCTCAATTCCCGGTCGTGCGACCGGTGATCTCGCCGACCTTGGCCAGGGCGGCGTTGGCCTTTGCCACCACGTTGTCCGCGGTGAACCCGAACTGCTCGAAGAGGATCTTGGCGGGCGCGCTGGCGCCGTAGTGTTCGATGCTCACCGGCTCGCCGGCGTCGCCGAGGATGCGATCCCAGCTCATCCGGATGCCCGCCTCCACCGTCACCCGAGCCTTGACGCCGCGCGGCAGCACCCCTTGCTGGTACGCGGTGTCCTGCTGATAGAACCATTCCTGGCAGGGCATCGACACCACCCGGGTGGGCGTGCCCTGCGCCTCGAGGCGTTCCTGGGCGACCAGGCAGTGCTGCACCTCCGAGCCGGTGCCGATCAGAATCACCTTCGGGTCGCCGCCGTTAGCCTCGGACAGGATGTACCCGCCCTTGAGGACCCCCTCGGCGCTCGCGTACCTCGAGCGGTCGATCGTCGGCACGTTCTGCCGGGTCAGCGCGAGCGCGGTGGGGCGGTCGGTGTGCTCCAGCGCGCCCCGCCAGGCCCAGACGGTCTCGTTGGCGTCGGCCGGGCGCACGACGTCGAGGCCGACGATGGCGCGCAGCGCGGACAGCGTCTCGATCGGCTGGTGCGTCGGGCCGTCCTCGCCGAGGCCGATGGAGTCGTGCGTCCAGACGAAGACGACCGGCAGCTTCATCAGCGCGGCGAGCCGGACGGCGCCGCGCATGTAGTCGCTGAAGACCAGGAAGGTGCCGCCGTACGGGCGGGTGCCGCCGTGCGCCGCGATGCCGTTGAGAATCGAGCCCATGCCGTGCTCACGGACGCCGAAGTGCAGCGTACGGCCGTACTCGTCGCCCGGGAACTCCTTGGTGGCGTACTCGGCAGGGATGAAGGACGGCTCGCCCTTCATCGTGGTGTTGTTGCTCTCCGCGAGGTCGGCCGAGCCGCCCCAGAGCTCCGGCAGCACCGGGGCGAGCGCCTCCAGGATCTTGCCGGAGGCCGCGCGGGTGGCCAGGCCCTTCGCGTCGGCGGGGAACTCCGGCAGCGCCTTCTCCCAGCCCTGCGGCAGGTTGCGCTCGGCGAGCCGGTCCCACAGCGTCCGTCCCTCGGAGTTGGCCTGCGCCCACGCGTCGAACGCCTGCTGCCACTCGGCGTGCGCCTTGCGGCCGCGCTCGACGGACTCCCTGGTGTGATCGAGCACCGCCGGGTCGACGAAGAAGGTCTCGTTCGGGTCGAAGCCCAGGATCTCCTTGGTGGCGGCCACCTCGTCCGCGCCGAGCGCCGAGCCGTGGGCCTTGCCGGTGTTCTGCTTGTTCGGCGCCGGCCAGCCGATGATGGTCCGCAGCACGATGAACGACGGCTTGTCGGTGACCTCGCGGGCGGCCAGGAGCGCCTGGTACAGCGCCTCGATGTCCTCGTGGTAGTCGCCCTGGTCCGGGTGGCCGGTGCGCCAGTCGACGTGCTGCACGTGCCAGCCGTACGCGGCGTACCGGGCGCCGACGTCCTCGTTCTTGGCGATCCGGGTGTCGTCCTCGATGGAGATCTCGTTGTCGTCGTAGATCACCGTGAGGTTGCCGAGCTTCTGCACGGCCGCGACGGCGCTCGATTCGTGGCTGACGCCCTCCTCGATGTCACCGTCCGAACAGATGACATAGATGTCGTGGTCGAACGGGGACTGACCGGGGTCGGCGTCCGGGTCGAAGAGGCCGCGCTTGCGCCGGGCCGCCATGGCCATGCCGACCGCGTTGCCGACGCCCTGGCCGAGCGGGCCGGTGGTGACCTCGACCCCGGGCGTGTGGCCGTACTCCGGGTGTCCCGGAGTCAGCGAGTCCCACTGCCGCAGCGAGGCCAGGTCGTCCAGGGACAGGCCGTAGCCGTTGAGGAAGAGCTGGATGTAGAGCGTGAGGCTGGAGTGCCCGGCGGAGAGCACGAACCGGTCCCGGCCGGGCCAGTGCGGGTCGGTCGGGTCGTGCCGCATGACCCGGTTGAACAACAGGTGTGCGGCCGGCGCGAGGCTCATCGCGGTGCCGGGATGGCCGTTGCCGGATTTCTCCACGGCGTCCATGGCCAGGACCCGGATGGTGTCCACCGCTTTGCGGTCGAGGTCGGACCAGTTGAGAGCAGGATCTGTGGCAGCCACGTCGGTTGCGCTCCTCGAGCATGGTTTTCGGTAACCGCTTTGAGGTTGACCCTATCCACATGCCCTAAACCCGTGCCCGGCGAACGCCTGAGGCCCATACGCTGAGATCGGACCGCCCGGGGTTGTTCGTCCTCCCGCTCCGCCCGTGCGACCTCCCGCGCCAGGCACGGGTCGGCAGAGCTGTCCGGACCGCTGAGCGTAGGCTGTCCGAGCGTGCCGCCGGCTGGCGCCGGAAACGGTCGTGACCTGGCCAGTGACGATGCCGGAAGGTGGCAGTCCGTGAGCATGATCACCGAGCGTCCCGTCCACGGACGGCCGCCCGGCGTCCGGGCGCGCTCCGCGCGGGCGGCGCGCACCGAAACCCGCCGCGATCCGATCGCCGTGTTCCGTGCGTACCTCGCGCTGACCAAGCCGCAGATCGTCGAACTGCTGCTGGTCACCACCGTGCCGGCGCTCATGCTCGCTGCCGGCGGGTGGCCCGACCTGCGCACTCTCGCCGTCGTCCTGGTCGGCGGCGCCCTCGCCGGCGGTGCCGCGAGCGCGCTCAACTGCTACCTCGACCGCGACATCGACCAGCTGATGCGGCGTACCAAGCGGCGGCCGCTTCCGGCACACACGGTCACCCCGCGGGCCGGGCTGATCTTCGGCCTGACCCTCGCGGTGATCTCGGTCGCGCTGATGGGCGCCTTCACCAACTGGCTCGCCACCGCCCTCACCGCGGCGGCGATCTTCTACTACGACGTGGTCTACACGCTGTGGCTCAAGCGCCGCACGCCCGCCAACACGTTCTGGGGTGGTGTCTGCGGAGCGGCCCCGGTGATCATCGGGTGGGCCGCCGTGACCGGCTCGATCGGCGCGCTGGGATGGGCGCTTTTCGCAGTTGTTTTCTTTTGGCAGATGCCGCACTTCTACGCCCTCGCCATCAAATACCGGTCGGACTACGCCCGCGCCGGCGTCCCGATGTTGCCGGTGGTCCGGTCCGCTCGCCGCGTGAACGCGGAGATCGCGCTGTACTCCGTGCTGACCGTGGTGGCCTCGCTGGTGGCCTGGCCGCTCGGGCTGGGCCTGATCTACGGCGGCACCGCGGTGATCACCGGCGCGCTGTTCCTCACCGAGGCGGCTCTGCTCGTCAGGCGCACGCGGCGGGGCGAGCCGGCGAAACCGATGCGCCTGTTCCACTGGTCCATCACGTATCTGACGATCCTGTTCATCGCCGTCGCGGTCGACGCGCTGATCTGACCGTCGCCTTATCGTTCTGCTTGCGCTCCGGCGCGCTGACGCTAAGTGACGAGCAACACCATCACCCGATCGAGTCCGTTAACCGCCGGGAAATCGCGCAGTCATCACCGCCCGGCATGCTGATCAACGTCGCTGTCTCCCCTCCCGTCAGGTCGCTGAGCAGCGGCAACGCAATAAAATGTCGGATTGCTCCCCATATGTAGCATGGATCATGGTTGCCAGGGCATTCCAGACTATCGGTGTATAACAATGCAAGGATTGGTTAAACCTGGCGGTAATTGGCATCACAAAACGGGGGTGACGACGCTTGCCTCCGGACGAAGAGTGCTTAAGCTGCCGGTCATGGCTCAAGGTTCCGATACGACATTGACCGCCGGCATCAGATCCTTTGCCGACGGTCACGGTGGTGCCAAGGCGGTCATCGAGTACGTCGGTAAGCGCGGCGCCCGCATCGTCCTCGTCGGCTCCGACGGCGAGTGGTCCGACCAGTTCGCCGATGGCACCGACATCGCACGCCAGGCATGCCAGCGCGCCGGCGTCGAGGTGGAGAACGAGTGGGAGCGCGAGCTCATGGAGCAGATGCGCCCGAGCAACGACCTGTGGCGCTCCATGTCGCGCCGGAGCATGGCCCGCTGAGTGTCGCTGTCCGCTGGGACGATCCGGCGGCCGACTGGGCGGCATACGACCTGCGGACCGCACCGGGCGCCGCGGAGCGCATGGCGGAAGCCGTCCTGGCTCGGCTCTGCGGCCGGACGGGTGGCCGCTCGGGGAGACATCGAGCGGCCGCCTCGCCGATATCAACGCTGTCGCTAGGCCCACCCCCTTCCTCTGTTCGCGCCCTTTCCGGTCACGCAGCCGAGTGCGGTTCGCCGATCGGCCGGGGCAGCGCCCGGGGCGGTCGGCGATCTAGCGCCCAATGCGCGGCTGCCGAGGCGCCACCGCCGAGGTACGGCCGGGCGGACCGGCCGCCGCGGGAGGCGAAGGTCGAGAACGCAGGTGTGGTGCGGCATGTCCCCGAGCATGGCGGCGCCGGCCGGGCGACGGCGGACGGATTCGCTGCCCTGTGGACGACACGCGGCTGTCCACCGGGCGGTCCGCAAGACGCGCAGCTCAGCCCGCGTCGGAGTCCGCGGAGTGCGGTCTACGGAACCCGCGGCGTGGCGGGCGCCAGCGAGCCCGCGGGGGCCGGCGTCGCGGGGCCGGCCGGGTCCTCTTGGTGACCGAGCGGCCGCGCGACGTCCGCCGGACGGACCCGCAACGACCACAGCACCGCCAGCGTCCCGGTCCAGACCAGGGCGGCGCCGAGCATGTGCACACCCACCAGCAGCACCGGCAGCCGCGTGAAGTACTGCACGAACCCGATCAGCCCCTGGGAAAGCTCGATGATCAGCAGTGCCAGCGCGGCGCGTACGGCGGTACGCGGCGCCCGCACCGCGCGCAGCGCGAACCACATCGCCACGGTCAGCCCGATCAGCAGGAACACCAGGTCGGCGTGCGCCTGCGAGACGGCCGCCGGATCGAGCCCGGTGCGCTTGGCGTCCTCGTCGCCGGCGTGCGGGCCACTGCCGGTGACCACCACGCCGATCGCGATCACCGCGGCACTCACCGCGGTGAGCAGCCACCCCAGGTGGCGCAGGGGAGCGGGGACCAGCGGGACCACGGGCCCGTCACCCTCGGCGGTGCGGCGCCAGAGCGCGTAGGACAGAGCGACCAGAGCCATGGACGCGAGGAAGTGCAGGCCGACCACCCACGGGTTCAGATCCGTCAGTACGGTGATCCCGCCGATCACGCCCTGGGCCGGGATGCCGGCCAGGACGCCGACGCTCAGCCAGCTGGTCGGGCGGCGCCGCGGGCGCTCCCGCAGGGCCGCGATCAGGCAGGCCACCGCGATCAGGCCGAGCACCCAGGTGAGCAGCCGGTTGCCGAACTCGATGACGCCGTGCACGCCCATCGCCGCGGTCGTGGTGTACGACTCGTCGGTGCACCGGGGCCAGGTCGGGCAGCCCAGCCCGGACCCGGTCAGCCGGACCGCCGCACCCGTGACGATCAGCGCGATGTTGGCGATCAGGGCGGCCAGGGCCAGCGGGCGCAACCGGAGGAACCTCACCTCTCGCATGGTACGCAGGCGTTTGATCTTGAAGCCGATCGCTCCCGGATCCCGGTGTCCTGGATCACCGGGAACCCGGTTTGCGGCCGCCCGCGGAATTACGTAACGTTGCCGTAGTGAAAAACGAGGTGCTGATCCGGAACGGAGCGGTGGCGTCGGCCAGCGCGTCGGACCGTCGCACCCGTGACCGGGTCGCCCAGCTGCTGCTCGAGCGAGGGGCGGCCACCGCCGCCGAGCTCGGCGCCGAGCTGGGCCTGAGCTCCGCGGCCATCCGCAAGCACCTCGACGCGATGCTCGCCGACCGCCTGGTGGAGACCCGGGAGATCCGCAGGACCCGCCCGCGCGGCCGGGGCCGGCCGGCGAAAGCGTTCGCTCTCACCGAGGCCGCCCGCGAGAATCTCAACCCGCACTTCTACGACGGCATCGCGACCGCGGCGCTGCGCTGGATCGCCGAGCACAACGGTCCCGAGGCGGTTGCCGCCTTCGCCGCGGCCCAGGTGGGCACGCTGGAGGAGCGCTGCAGCGCCGCGCTACGCGAGGCCGGGGACGAGCCGATCGCCCGCGCGGAGGCGCTCGCGAAGGCGCTCACCGCCGAGGGCTACGCTGCCAACGCGACCACGATCGCGTCCGGCGGCCAGCTGTGCCAGCACCACTGCCCGGTGGCCCACGTGGCCGCCGAGTTTCCCCAGCTGTGCGACGCCGAGACCGCCGTCATCTCCCGGCTCATCGGCACCCACGTGCAGCGCCTCGCCACCATCGCGCACGGCGACGGGGTGTGCACCACGCACATCCCGGGCACTGTTCGCAAGATCGCCGCAACCACGGTTAGGACAGATACATGACCGACCAGATCGTCACTCAGGAAGAGCACCTCGCCGCCCTGGGCAAGTACGAGTACGGCTGGGCCGACGCCGACGTCGCGGGCGCCGCCGCCCAGCGCGGGCTGTCCCAGGCTGTGGTGCGCGACATCTCCGCGAAGAAGAACGAGCCGGCGTGGATGCTCGAGCGCCGGCTCAAGGGCCTGCGCCTGTTCGACCGCAAGCCGATGCCGAACTGGGGCGCCGACCTCACCGGGATCGATTTCCAGAATATCAAGTACTTCGTGCGCTCCACCGAGAAGCAGGCGGCCAGCTGGGACGACCTGCCCGAGGACATCAAGAACACGTACGACAAGCTGGGCATCCCCGAGGCCGAGAAGCAGCGCCTGGTGGCCGGCGTCGCGGCGCAGTACGAGTCCGAGGTCGTGTACCACAAGATCCGCGACGACCTCGAGGAGCAGGGCGTCATCTTCCTCGACACGGACACCGGCCTGCGCGAGCACGAGGACATCTTCAAGGAGTACTTCGGCACGGTGATCCCGGTCGGCGACAACAAGTTCGCGTCGCTGAACACCGCCGTCTGGTCCGGCGGCTCGTTCATCTACGTGCCGAAGGGCGTGCACGTGGAGATCCCGCTGCAGGCCTACTTCCGGATCAACACGGAGAACATGGGCCAGTTCGAGCGCACGCTGATCATCGTCGACGAGGGCGCGTACGTGCACTACGTCGAGGGCTGCACCGCGCCGATCTACTCATCCGACTCGCTGCACTCCGC
>Ga0081539_10001398_pt1 | contig 41551 bp, 45 predicted proteins | sample TabmetS4T2R2_FD_71023 | JGI IMG/M metagenome (GOLD analysis project Ga0081539, IMG submission 71023) | Tabebuia heterophylla rhizosphere microbial communities from the University of Puerto Rico - S4T2R2 | ecosystem: Host-associated > Plants > Roots > Rhizosphere ... | reverse complement strand
CACCAGGAAGGCCATGATCCACTCATGGCGCGACACCGGCCCCATCGCCGCAAGCTCGCCCTTGCTCCATTCGACGATTTCGGGGCTTTCCTTGATTTCCGGCTTGCAGATGAAATAGCCGAGCAGCGGCACCAGGAACAACAGCGGGATGCCGAGCGGCGCGAAGCCGATGAACCATTGCGACCAGCTGACGTCGACATTGACGATCTTCTTGGCGATCAGCAGCGCCGCGCCGTTCGGCGCGAGCGCGGTGAGGAACAGCGAGCTCGTCACCGCGGTGGTGGCGAACGCCGTCCACATCACATAGGTGCCGATCTTGCCCGCGGTCGGTCCGGGCTCGGAGCCATAGATGCGCGGGATGTTGTTGACGATCGGATAGATCGTGCCGCCGGAGCGCGCGGTGTTGGATGGCGTTGCCGGCGCCAGCACCACGTCGGACAGCGCCACCGCATAGCCGAGGCCCAGCGTGCGCCGTCCGAGGGCGTGCACCAGCAAGAGCGCGAGCCGGCGGCCGAGCCCGCTCTTGCGGTAGCCGATCGAGAACACGAAGGCGCCGACGATCAGCCACACCGTGCTCTCGGAGAAGCCGCCGAGCATCCAGCGCAGCGCCTTGTTGGGATCCTGCTCGACATAGCCGGAGATGCCGGCAAGCGTGAGCCCGATCAGGCCGATCGCGCCGACCGGCATGGATTCCAGGATCAGGCCGGCGATGACGGCCGCGAAGATCGCAAAGTAATGCCATTGATTGGGCTGCAGCCCGGCCGGAACCGGAATCAAATAGAGCACCAGCCACACGATGAGCGGCGCCAACGTCTTCCAACTGAGCTTCACGGATGCCCCCGTTTCGTCCCCATTGGGCCTTGTTGCGCGGCGGTGCGGCGCGGCCCTTGGTCAGGAACCTAGCATAGGCGGTTGCGGCCCTGCTATCCTGCACCGGCCATGACGTCGCGCGACTCCGCCTCCTCCGAGATCACCCCCGAAGTACTGCTGCGCGCCTATGCCTGCGGGATCTTCCCGATGGCCGAGAGCGCCGACGATCCGACCCTGTTCTGGGTCGAGCCGGAAATGCGCGGCGTGATCCCGCTTGACGGTTTTCGCATCGCCTCGCGGCTCGCCCGCACCGTGCGCTCGGATATCTTTACCGTCACAGCCAATACCGCCTTCAAGGCCGTGATCGCCGGATGCGCGGCGCCGCAGGAAGGCCGCGAGGACACCTGGATCAACCGGCGCATCCGCGACCTCTATTTCGGCCTGCATGAGCTCGGCCATTGCCACAGCGTCGAGGTCTGGCAGGACGGTGATCTCGCCGGCGGGCTTTATGGCGTGAGCCTCGGCCGCGCCTTTTTCGGCGAGAGCATGTTTCATCGCGTCCGCGACGCCTCGAAGGTGGCGCTGGTGCATCTGGTGGCGCGGTTGATTGCAGGCGGCTTCGAGTTGCTCGACACCCAATATGTCACCGAGCATCTGCGCACCTTCGGCACGATCGAAATTCCGCGCCGCCGCTATCGCACCCTGCTCGACCGCGCGGTCGCCGGCGAGTCCGCGGATTTCTCGCGGTTGCCGCCTGCGATGCCGATCAGCGGCGCGCGCGCGCTCGAAATCGTCGCCACGCGCAATTAAGTTTTCAGCGGAAGATTCCGAACAATCCGCCCGGCTGTTGCTGCGGCGGCCGCGGTTGCTCCGGCGGAGGCGGCTGGCCGTAGCCCGGCGGCGGCAACGGGCGCGGCTGGGCCTGCTTCTGCGGCGGCGGACGCTTCGGTTGCGCGGACGGCGGCGGTGTCGTCGGCTTCGGTGGATCGGGCTGCGCACTGACGATGGTCTGGTCCGGGCCCTTACAGTCGGTGAGCCAGATGTCGTAGACCGGATGCTCCACACCATGCAGGCCGGGGCTTGCCGCATACATCCAGCCGGAGAAGATCCGCTTCACCTCGCCCTGCAGCGTGATCTCGTCGACCTCGACAAAGGCGTCGGTGTTGGCGGCTTCCGTCGACGGACGCGTGTAGCAGACGCTGGTCTTCACCCTGAGCGCACCGAACTGCACGGTCTCGCCGATATCCTCGTCGAAATTGATGATGCGCCCGGTGATCTTGTCGAGGCCGGAGAAGGTCGCCTTCTTGTTGGTGACCTTGGTCGAGGGCGGCTCGCTCACCACCTCGTCGCCGGGCTGGATGCTCGCCGGCGTCTGCGGCACGCCCTTGGGCTGGCGCTGGCCCGGCGGCAAGCCCGGCAGCGGATTGGCGCCGGGCGGCGTGGTCACGACACCCGGTTGCGGGGCTGCGCCCGGCTGCGGCGGCTGCACGGCGATTCCCGGCTGCTGACCTTGCGGCACGACGGTGGTACCCGGCGGCGGCGCCAGCGGCTGCGACTGCACAGCGCCGGGCGGCGGCACGCCCTGCCCCGGCGCCTGCGGACGGCTCGGCAACAAGCGGCCGCGCGGCAGCTCCGGCACCTGCTCGTCGTCGTCAGGCGCCTGCTGCTGCGGCTGCTGGCCACGCGGGATCGAGCCCGGCGGCCGCAGCGGCGGATCGGAGAAAATATTGCCAATCTGCGCCTGCGCCGGGGGCGCTACCGCGATGGTCGAGGCGGCGATCAGGGCCGCAAAACCTGTCAGGGCAAAGGTTCGAAACATCTCGCGGCTTCAACGGGGCGAATCGGGCGACATACTACCTTGATCAGCCGCTCGCGCGGCCTTCGGTTAACACGCCTAATACGGCGGGGAAAGGGCGGCTGCGGTTGCATTTCCCAGCCCTAGCCAGCCCCTGCCCCGCGTGAAATAGTCACGGCACGCGAATATGTGCGGTCCCGCCGTGCGGAAAAGTCCGGATCAACCGGAACAACAGGGGAAACACCAAGAAATGCCCGATCGTATCCGATTGGACGGCAAGGTTGCCGTCGTCACCGGCGCGGCCGGCGTCATCGGCACCGCCACGATGCGGCTATTGGCCGAGCGCGGCGCCCGCATCGTCGCCGTCGACCGCAAGAAGACGGAACTCAAGGCCGCCATCAAGGACCTTCCCGCAGCGGCCGATCCGCTGCTCGTCACCGCCGACGTCACGCGGGAGGAGGAAGTCGCCGAATACGTTCACGCCGCGCTCGACAAATTCGGCAGCATCGATGTCTTCTTCAACAACGCCGGCATCGAAGGCGAGGTCAAACGGATTCCGGACTATCCGCTCGAAGCTTTCCGAAAAGTGCTCGACGTCAATGTCATCGGCGTCTTCCTCGGCATGAAGCACGTGCTGCCCACCATGCTGAAGAACAAGAAAGGCAGCATCATCAACACCGCCTCGATCGCGGGCCTGATGGGCTCGCCGCACATCGCCGTCTACAGCGCTAGCAAGCATGCCGTGATCGGGCTGACCAAGAGCGCCGCATGGGAATGCACCGGCACGGGCGTGCGGGTGAACTGCGTCTGCCCCGGCCTGATCGACAGCCGGATGCTGTCCACCATCCTGCAGGGCCGCGCCGGCGGCAGCGAGCCGCCACCGCTGGACAAGATCGTCGACCGCATCCCGGCGCGGCGGCTTGGCCAGGCGTCCGAAGTCGCCGCGATCGTTGCCTTCCTCGCTTCCGACGATGCAAGTTACGTCTCGGGTTCGCATTACACCGTCGATGGCGGCCGCACCGCGGCGTGAGAAGGAAAGAATAGAAATGCCCGTCGTTCTCGATCCCGACGCCGCAGCCGTCTACCAGGCGTTCCTGGATGCAAACCGTCCTCCTTACGAAAACGGAACGCCGGCGCAGGCGCGCGAGATGTATCTCGCCGCGCGTTTTGCCACCAATCCCGAGCCCCCGGAGCTTGAATCGGCAAAGGACATCGTGATCCCTGCCCCGGATGGCTCGATCCCCGCGCGCATCTACACGCCGAGGAAGCTGCGCAGGAAAGACGGCCTTGCGCCGTGTCTCGTGTTCCTGCACGGCGGCGGTTTTGTCATTGGCAATCTCGATTCCCATGACGTGGTGTGCCGAAAGCTTGCGCATGAAGGCGAGCTGATCGTGATCTCCGTCGACTACCGTCTGGCGCCGGAGCACAAATTCCCCGCCGCGCCGCAAGACGCGATCGCGGCGACAACATGGGTTGCCGCAAATGCAAAACAGCTCGGCGTCGATGCCGCGCGGATCATCGTCGGCGGCGACAGCGCCGGCGGCAATCTCGCGGCCGTCACCGCCATTGCGCTCCGCGAAACGGGGCCGAGGCTGGCGGGCCAGCTCTTGATCTATCCCTCGACCGATTTCCGCATGAACCATCCCTCGCACAGCGAGGGCGAGACCAGCCTGTTGCTGACGCATTCCGTGATCAAATGGTTCATCGATCACTACATGGGCGATGCCGACCGGGACGACTGGCGCGCCTCGCCCGTGCGCGCCAAGCTCGAAGGGTTGCCGCCGGCCTATGTGCTGGTCGCCGGCGGCGATCCTCTGCGCGATGAGGGCAATGAATATGCCGAGCGGCTGAAGGCGGCCGGCGTCCCCGTCACCTACCGCTTCTTCCCCGGCCAGTTCCACGGCTTCTTCACCATGGGCAAGCTGCTCAATCAGGCCAATATCGCCGCCAGCGAAATCAGCGCCTGGCTGAAGGCGCTGGGATAGGCCGAATTCCGATGCGGAAGGGCTCAGCCGAGCCCGAGCAGGCGGGCAAAGCGGTTGGTGGTCTTGGCCTCGTCGGTGTCGGGCCGGCCGCGTTCGGCGAAGCTGATCAGGACGATCTGGTTGACGAGCTCGATCGTCATGACGAACACCTCGCCCTGCGGGTTGCGATATTCGACATGTGTGGCCTGGCCGTCCGACGACGTATTGGCCGCGGTCCAGCGCAAACCCTCTCGGAGATAGCGCACGAGCTCGCCGACGGTGTGCATCGGGCTGCGCGACGGATCCTGGTTGAGAATCTCCCGCGCCTTGGCATTCAGCGTCAGGATGCGTGCATCGTCGGTCTTGCTCTGCCCATTCATGATCGGCACCGCCGCGACGATGCCGACCGGGGAACGATCGTACAGGATCTGCAGCACGTCGATCTTCTCGCTCAGCATGGCCGCGCAGCACATGGTGAAGATCGGCGGGCTCTGCTCGTCCACCGCGAGCGGCAGGATCAGCACTTCCCAATAGACGTTCTGGTCTGACAGTGAGGAAATGTAGCGCGCATAGGCCGGCCGTTTCAGCGCAAGGCACTCGTTATAGAGATCGCGCAGGCTGTTGGCGGTCGCGAATTTGAGCTCGGAGGAGCGGCTGCCGCGCAGGTCCCGGCCCAGATTGCGCAAATACTCCTCGCTTTGCGCAACGACGACGTGCTCGTCACCGATCTTCACGCTCAGGATGGAATCGCCGAGCGTGTTCGATCCCTTCGCGTACATGTCGCGCAGCGTCGGCTGACGGGTGGCGCGGTGATACATGAAGAGCCGGTAGGCCGCGCCAAGTTGCTTGGCGTGGATTTGCTCGGCGATCGCCTTGCCGGTCCAGGTCTGGATCGCCGCGCGCGTGTTGGCGCCGGTATCGGTCGGCCTGACCGGCGCGATGACGTTGTTGTCGTTGGCGAGCGCTGCGGTCTTGCTCATGGTTCCCTATCCTCGTCCAAACACGAGGCGGGATTGGCCAGGTGCTCGGACGGTTGAATCTCTGCTCGGATGCGAGCGCAACCGTGGATGGTGCAGCTTATTGAGCAAGCCCTAACGTTCGATTAGCCTTGCGCCGCTGCAGGCATCGGCAAAACTACGGGAATTTTTCGCTCGCCGCGGCTTCTTGAGGGAGCAACGGTGGAACCGACGGCATTTGGCAGATTATCGCTTCGGTCACCCTTCGTTGCCATTTTGACGACGATTCTAACTCAAGCGGCGACAACAAATGGCTAGGCGCCCGCCTCGGGCTCCTTGAAAAAGCCTGAGGTGGAACCCACACTGCGATCGCGCGTTAGTTCCGACTCGCCCAACAGACTGCCACGTAGACTGCCACGTAGACTGCCAAGTCAGGAGGTCGCCATGACGATCGCGAAATCCATTTGCGCTGCGGCTGCCCTTGCCTTCATTGGTTCAGCCGCTCTCGCACAGGACGCGAAGACGGGGATGATCACGCAGATCGACCGGCTCAACAGCACGATTGCGATTCAGCAGCCGCAGGACGGCACGGTCGGCGCAAGCGGCAGCAGCGGCACCGTGAAGCAGTTCAAGGTGCAGGGCGTATCGCTCGATGCCCTGCATGCCGGCGATCAGGTCTCCTTCACGCAGACCGGCGACACCGTCACCAGGATCGAGAAGACGAAGAAGTAGCGCGGGGCAACCCCCTGTGCTTTGCGACGGCCCGCCGCTGCGATTGCGGCTTGCCGTATCATGGCGAGTTCCTTCCTTTCCGTCCGGTAATCTTCATCTTCATTAAACGTTTGTAACTCAGGGCGAATTCGCGCCGCATCGTGACGACTCGCACAGTCGCGCGCGCACTCCTCCTGCATGCTGAGCCCATTCGCTGATCGAGCGCCGGCAATGGTGCCGTCGCTTTCCAAGCGAACAACGCAGAGGGAGACTTGCCATGAAGACCGTACTTGTTGCTTCGCTGGTGCTTGCCGTCACCTCGGCAACCAGCTTCGCCGGAACGCCGTGGATCAATGCGCGCCAGAACGCCCAGAAGCACCGTATCATCAACGGTGTGGTGTCGGGGCAGCTGACCTTGCCCGAGACCGTCAAGCTGGCCCAGGGCCAGGCTCACGTGCAGAATCTGGAAAACCAGGCCAAGGCCGACGGCGTCGTCACGCCGTTCGAGCGGGCGCGCATCCACACCGCGCAGACCGTGCAGAGCGCGCGCATCTTCATCAAGAAGCACAACTGATTGCACTCCCGATGCGATGGTCGCCGTGAGTCGGCCATCGCATCGCGGGCATGCATTCATCATTTGGGTCGCCTGGGATCGGCGCGCACGGCGTCCCCTGGGGCCTCCAAATCTGCAGAGCGTGCAATAGCAGCACCTTGTGCTTTCCTGCTGAAATCTTCTAGGTTGGCCCCCAACCAAAGGGCTTGAGGCAGAGTTGCCGCGGTGCCGATGATAGTTCGCCCACTCCAATTTCTGATCGCGACCGCGCTCCTGTTCGTCGCAGCGCCTGGCTTTGCACAGCCGGCCGAAAAATGGCCGGACCGCCCCGTAAAGCTGATCGTGCCCGTCGGCGCCGGTGGAGCTGCCGACACGCTGGCTCGCAACCTGTCGAACGGCTTTTCGCAATTCGCCAATGGCCAGCCACTCGTGATCGAGAATCGGCCCGGTGCCGGCGGCACACTCGCTGCAACTGGAGTCGCGCTCGAAAAGCCTGACGGCTACGTGCTGTTGCTCGCCGAGATCGGCGCCAATGCCGCCGCTCACGCCATGCAGTCAAAACTGTCGTACGACCCGCAGACAGCGTTTACGCCGATCATCCATGTCGCCAACCTGCCAACCGTCGTATTGATGCGGCCGACGCTGCCTTACAAGACGCTTGGAGATCTGATTGCTGCAGCGAAGCAGCAGCCCGGCAAATTCAATTATGCCTCTGCAGGTATCGGCAATTGGACCCATTTGTTCATGGCCTATCTCAACAGCCGCGCGGGAGTTGAGATGGTCAACGTCCCCTATCGCTCTGGCGCAGAGATGACGACGTCCCTGCTGCGCGGCGATACCGATGTTGCAGCGGTCACGGTCTCCACAAGCATTGCCTTCATCAAGGAAGGCAAGGTGCGCGCAGTGGCCGGTTTTCCCGCCAAGCAGATTCCTGAGCTCGCGGATACACCGCCTGCCACTCAGTCCATTCCCGGGTTCTCGATTGATCTTTGGCATGGCATTGTGGCACCCGCCGGGATGGATCCCGTGCTGGTCAATCGCGTCAACACCATCTTCAACAAGGTGCTCGAGACGCCTGCAGCGAGCGCAGCCATCTCCCAAGCCCAGGCGGCCGAGGTCGTGGGCGGCTCTCCCAAGCAGTTCGACGACCTGATCCAGGCCGAGCTGAAGCGCTGGCCGGAGCTGATCAAATCCGCTGGCATCAAGCTAGACTGACTTCGTTCGGATATTGTTCTTGTGAGCGCGCTCCGCCGGTTGCTTCTGGCCCGGGCGAGTGGAGGGAAACGACGTGAATGGAATGCTGTCCGCCCGCATCAAGCAACCTGGTCTGATTTCAGCGCCCGGCGTGTTCGACATGATTTCGGCGCGCATTGCCGACGGCATGGGCTTCGATGCGCTTTACATGACCGGCTTTGGCGTGGTCGCTTCCCATCTCGGCCTGCCGGATGCGGGCCTCGCCAGCTACACGGAAATGGTCGGCCGCGTGCAACAGATCGCCGCGGGAACGAAAACCGCGCTGATCGCGGACGCCGACACCGGCTATGGCGGCCTGCTGAACGTGGATTTCACGGTGCGCGGCTACGAAGCCGCAGGCGCGCAGGCCATTCAGATTGAGGATCAGGAATTCCCCAAGAAGTGCGGCCACACGCCGGGCCGGCGCGTGGTCCCGCTTGCCGATGCAGTAAACCGTATCAAGGTCGCGACGGAGGCGCGTTCCTCCCGGGATTTTCTCGTCATCGCCCGAACGGATGCGCGCACGTCGCTCGGACTTGATGAAGCGCTGCGCCGCGGCGAGGCCTTCTTGAAGGCCGGCGCGGACATTCTCTTCATCGAATCGCCAGAGAGCGACGAGGAGATGGCCAGGATCGGGCGGACGTTCGATGTGCCGCTCCTCGCCAACATGGTCGAGGGCGGGCGCACGCCGGTGCTGGACAAAAATGAGCTTGAGGGCCTTGGGTTCAAGATCGCGATATTCCCGACGTCCGGCTTTCTGGCGGCTGGTGCAGCCATGCGTTCGATCTACAGGGAGATACGATCCGAGGGGTCCAGCAAGTCATGGAAGGGCGACATATACGCCTTTGACGAGTTCTGTCGGTTGATGGGCTTCGAGCGAATTTGGCAGTTTGAGCGACAGCATGCCGAGACGACGTAATCCCCAGAGTTCGTTCGTGCCTGGTGCTGCTTGACCCAAGACGCCACCGCTACCCTGCCCGCGCCGCGCGCCGCAGCGATTGCGGCGGCTGGCCGAAGGCGCGGATAAAGGCGCGGCGCATCCGCTCGGGATCGCGAAAGCCCGTGGTCTCCGCCACGCGCTCGATCGCCTCAGCTGACGACTGCACGCGCTGCTTTGCAACTTCGATGCGCAGCCGCTCCACCGCCTTGGACGGCGTGGTGCCGGTCTCGGCAATGAAGGCGCGGGAAAAATGCCGCGCGCTCATGCCGGCGCGCTCGGCCATGTCCTCCACCGTGAGCGGCGCATCGAGATTTTCGCGCGCCCAGGCCAGCAGCGGCCCAAAGCGTCCGGTCGGCGCCTTCAGTTCCAAAAGTGAAGAGAATTGCGACTGCCCGCCGGAACGGCGGTGGTAGAGCACGAGCTGGCGCGCGGTCTCTTGCGCGACCTCCTCGCCAAAATCCTCTGCGACCATCGCGAGCGCAAGGTCGATGCCGGCGGTGATCCCCGCGGACGTCCAGATGTCGCCGTCACGCACGAAGATCTGGTCGGGCTCGAGCTTCACCCTGGGATAAGTCGCGATGAAATGCCGCGTGCGCCGCCAATGCGTGGTGGCGCGCTTGCCGTCGAGCAGGCCGGCCTCCGCCAGGACATAGGCCCCCGAGCAGACGCTGGCGACGCGGATGCCGCGCTTCGCCACGCTGCGCACGAAGGCCAGCGTCTTCGCGCAGCGCGCCGCCTCGCGCACGCCCTCGCCGCCCGCCACGATCAACGTCGTGATCGCGTTCGATGGCCGCGCGCTGCGCGCCAGCATCTCCACGCCCGACGAGCTGCGCACCGGTCCGGGCTCGAGCGCAATCGCCTTGATGGCGGGCGCCCCGCCCGCGAACCGCGCGGCAATCTCGAACACCGAAATGGGCCCCGCCGCATCGAGCAACTGAAAGTCCGGAAAGATCAGCACGCCGATCATGGGAAATCCTGCGTCATGTCCTGAAATGAGGGAAATATGCCATTTCAGACAAGAGGCCATCATGCGATGGTGGCCCCGTCAAGCGAAATCAGGAGGCCTCGATGTCCGCACCCCTGCAAATCGGAATTGTGCTGTTCCCGCGCGTCACCCAGCTCGACTTCACCGGCCCACTGCAGGTGTTTTCCAGCGTGCCCGGCGCAAACGTGCATTTGATCTGGAAGCGCATCGAGCCTGTCCCGAGCGACTCCGTTCTGGTGATAACGCCGACGGTCACCTTCGCGGACTGCCCGCAGCTCGATGTCGTCTGTGTGCCTGGCGGGTTCGGCACCGACGACATGGTCAACGACGAGGAGATGCTTGCTTTCCTGCGCAAGCAGGCAGAAGGCGCAAAGTATGTCACCTCGGTCTGCACCGGATCGATGGTGCTTGGCGCGGCCGGCCTCCTGAAGGGCTATCGCGCGACATCGCACTGGACCATGGTGGATTTCCTGTCGGCGTTCGGCGCGACCCCAATGCGGACACGTGTCTGCACTGACCGCAATCGCGTCACCGGCGGCGGCGTCACCGCTGGCATCGATTTCGCACTGACACTGGTTTCGCAGCTCGTCGATCCCCAGACCGCGCAAGCGATCCAGCTGCGGCTTGAATACAATCCGGCGCCGCCCTTCAATGCAGGCTCGCCCGACAGTGCGCCGCCTGAAATCCTGGCATTCATGAAGGATAAATACGCGGCTTCGCAAGAACGGCGCCGCGAGGTGATCGGCCGTGCCGCCGCCCGCCTGGCGGCGACTGCCTGAGTACCAACAGAAAAAGGCCGCCTGGTTGCCCAGACGGCCTTTCCTGTCTTCCGGTAGCCCCACATTAACGGGCGATTTCAGAACGTCTGCACCGGGGGCCTATCTCCCGGCCGTGTCCTACTCGGGGGCCGCTGCTCATCGGGACGGTCGCGATCCGGAGCCCGATCCGACGCGGTGATTTCTCACCTCCGTAAGATGGGTACATTGAGCCGCATTCCCGCACGACGCGCAACGGCGGGGTGAAGCGCGTCCCCGCTGTTACCGTTGTTCACAGGCAATTGCAGCGCAGCACCGATTTAACTTGCCGACCGCGCTGGCGCCTCCGCAAGGCGGGCGAAAATGACGCCGTGCACGATCAGGAACATCGGCACCAGCACGGTCGGGATCAGCGACCACGGCAATACCTGCACCGCCTCCGAGCCTTGTCCGGCGTGAATGATCTGCAGCGGCGAGCCATTGGCGGAGATAACTCCAAGTGCAATTGCGGCGACAAGATCGAGCATGCCGAATGCGTTCCAGGTCCAGGCCAGCGCCTTGCCCTCCCCGCGCAGCGCAAGAAAGGCTACCGGCAAAGCCAACGCGCCGGTGATGATATCGCCCCAGCCCGCCGAATACGGAAATGGTCCGCCAAGCCGGCCTTCGGCCGCGAGGAAGAGGAAAAAACCTCCGGCGATGCGCCAGACATTCAGGCCGATCAGGAACGGCATCGGCATCCCCAGCAGCGCAGCGCGCACCGACGGCGAGATCCGTGCCGCGACAGCCGCGGCGACCAGCGGAAACGCGATGACCGTACCGATCACCGGCGGCCCGATCGGATTTGTTCCAACGAACAGGTTGGCGCTGCCAAGCGCGGCAGCAAGACCTGTCCATAGGCCAGCGCCGACCGAAACGGCGATACGCTGTGATGGGCTGATCGGCATTGCGCCGGTGAGCGCATTGATGCTGACGATGATGGCTGCGGCGAGGACGATGATTCCGATGAAGTCGAGCATGTTGTCTCCTTGTATGTAATTACACCTATCTGCGCAAACAGGCTTCAGCCCGGGATTGCGCCTGCCTCATTCCAGATTTCTTGAGCCCAGGACCTTCAACGCCGCCTGCCCGTCCCCGCCGAGCAGTTTTCCGACGTGGGCTTGCGCGCTCGTCCAGTAGGGAAAGGCGCGCCGCACGACCGCCCTGCCCGGAGCGGTAATCGCGATCATGCGCACGCGCGGATCATCGCCCGCGCGCACGGTGACCCAGCGGTGCTGTTCCAGCGGCGCCAGGTTGCGCGTCAGCGTGGTGCGCTCCATGCCGAGAAGCCCCGCGAGCTTGCCGATCGACATCTCGCCGCGCAGCATCAGCTGCGACAGGATGGTGAACTGGGTGATGCGGATGCCCGACTTCTGCATCATGGAATCGTAGAGACGCGTGATCTTCCGCGCCGCTTCCCGCGACGCCATGCAGAAGCATCCGGCGGCGGCCATATAGTCTGTCGTATCGGGTTCGATGGGTCGGGCCATGAGATGAGTGTAGATACACCTATCCTGCCACGCAAGCGGAACCACCGGCACCTTGCTCAAATGGAGGTGAGATCAGTTCCCCGGCGTCCAGGCCTGGTAGTCGCCGGTGGCCGCGGGCCGGCGGCCGGAAGCCATCGTCGAGCCGGAGGGGCGATAGGCCTGCGCAGTGCCCGTCATGTTCGGCACATGCGGCTTTTCCCATTCGCGCGGGGTGTAGTCTTCCTGCGTCGGCGGTACGTCGACGACGTGATGGATCCAGCCGTGCCATTCCGGCGGGATGCGCGAGGCCTCGGCATAGCCGTTATAGATCACCCAGCGCCGCTCGAAGCCGAGCGTCGGATCGATTTCACCGCCGCGGGTGCGGTAGTAGCGGTTGCCCTGATCGTCGGTGCCCACCAGTTCGCCGAACCGCCAGGTCCAGAGCTGTGTGCCAAAAGTCTGGCTGCTCCACCAAGTGAAGAATTTCAGGAAAAACTGTTTCATCCGATCTCGGCCGCCGTTCGAACAGGTCCGGCGGTGAATGCCATCCGCAGGCCGAATTGTCCAGCCGCACGGCGTCGCATCACCGTTTGTTCAGACTGCAAACCACAAGAAAAGCCGCAGAATCAGCCCAATCCATTCATCGTCCATACAGTTGCGCTCTGACAGGCTCCGATCACGCACAAGTGGTGCAGGGCTCGGGAACGTCTCCGCCTGTCGGCGGTTGGCGTGCATCCCGGAAATGGAGCCTAATAAAATGACCAGTCTGAAAGTTTTGAGTATGGCCTCGGCCGTGGCGTTGGCCGTCGCCATGCCGAGTGCAAGCTTTGCGCAATTCAAGGGCGGTGGCGGCGGCGCGCGCGTGGGAGGTGGCGGCGGTGCAGCCGTGGGCGGTGGCGGCTTCCGCGCTGGCCCGACCGGCGGCGGCGCCACTTTCGGCGGCGGTAGCTTCCGCGGCAGCGTGGCAAGCACGGGCGGCTTCCGCGCTGGGCCGACTGCGACCGGCGCACCGGCGGCGCAGTTCAGCGGCACGGCTGGTCCGAGGTTTGCCGGCGCTCCCGTAGCCGGCGGCGTTCGCGGCCCGGCCTATGCCGGCGGCGGCAACTGGCAGGGTCGCAATTGGCAGGGCGGCAATTGGCAGGGCGGCAATTGGCAAGGTGGCCGTTGGCATCATCGCCATCACGGCGGCTTCTGGCCCGGCGTAGCCGCCGGCGCCGTGGTCGGCGGCGCGCTCGCAGCCAACGCCTATTACGACGACCCCTATTACTACAGCAACAGCTACAGCTACTATGATGACAGCTACTATGACGACACCACCGTCGCCGTAGTGCCGGGCGGCGATGACCCCGCCTCCTGCGCGCTGCGCTATCGTTCCTACGACCCGGCCTCGGGTACCTATCTCGGCTATGACGGCCAGCGGTACCCCTGTCCGTAAGGCGTAGCTGGATCCAGCGCGGGTTGCGAGCGGCGCATTTCGGTGCGCCGCTCTTTCATTGGGGCCAGCGCGACCCGCCAGCGCCACCCAAAGTGGAACCGAGATGGCCAGATGCAAGCGGCTGCGGTCGTTTCGAAGGAACACAGCTACGGCGAAATCGCAGCACCGCCAGTCGCCAATGCACTGCATCGTGCAGACATCGCTTTTCGACTCGCTTCAGCTTCTTTTCGGTTGAAAAACGCGATTCGTTGTCCAAGCTGGTGCCGGCGAAGCCTGTCACGGACTCCACGCGCAGGTTTCTTTGCTGTGAAGGATGGCCGTTTGCCGCGTGTACTGGTGGTCGATGACGATCCGATGGTCTCGATGGCCATCGAGGTGTGCCTGCAACGGCAGGGCATGGAAGTCACCATTGCCGATGGTGGTGAAGCGGGAATGCGCGAGCTCGCCGCCGGCGGCTTCGACGTCATGATCGTCGACATCTTCATGCCGCACATGCGCGGCTTCGAATCGATCCGCATCTTCCACGAGCGCGCGCCCGACATTCCGCTGATCGCGATGTCCGGCTACGCCTTCGCCAACGCCGATACCGCCTCGCCCGACTTCCTGCGCATGACGCTCGAGCTCGGCGCGACCTGCTGCCTGCGCAAGCCCTTCACGCCGAAGGCGCTGCTGGCTGCCGTCAACGACTGTCTCCAGAAGCCGATGGTGAACGCCCATCTCAAGGAAAAATAACGACACGATCCTGACGCAGCGGCTCATTCTTGGAATCGGCCTCACCATCCTTTTGGTGATCAGCGGTGCCTCGATCCTGCTTGACGCCAAGTCGCGCCGTGACGCAACGGTGACCGCCCGGACCGTAAGCATGCTCCAGCAGATCGCGGATCTGAAGGTGCTGGTCCGTGCCGCCGAGAGCGCGGCGCGAGGCTTTGCGCTCACCGGCGACCAGGGTCTTGCGGACGAGTACCGCCAGGCACGCGCGGCGATCGGACCGGCCTTCGCCGCGCTGCTCCCGGGCGTCGACGACGCCATGCAGCGCCAATTGCTGGACGAAAGCGGCAGGCTGGCCGAGCGGCGCCTCGCCATAACCGACGAGCTGATCAAGTATCGCACGGCAAGCGAGAGCGCCGGCATATCCGCTGGCAGGCTGGTCGCCGAGGCCCGCATCGCATCGCAGACCATCGGCGCGAACCTCGACAAGGTTCAGGCCGAGCAGCGCGCGCGGCTGGCGCGCCAGGCGGCGGAAGCGCGGCTGATCAGCCGCGTTCTCCTTGTCATTGACGTCTGCGGCGCGGCGCTGATCCTGCTGCTGGCGGGCGTGCTGATCCGCGAAGCCACCCGCTCCCGCCGCGAGCTTTCGGCCTCGCTGCACGCCACCCGTGCCACCGCGCAGTCGCTCGAGGCGGCGGTGGCCGAGCGCACCGAGCACCTCGTTGCCGCCCACGAGGAATTGCGGCGTTCGTCGTCGGTGATGGAAAGCACCTTCCGCAGCATGGCGGAGGCCGTTCTGGTGATCGACCGCGCCGGCGAGGTGTTGCTGTCGAACCCGGCCGCCGAGAGCATGCTGCGCTATCGCCCCGGCATGAACGTCATGAAGCTGCGCTCGCTCTCGAACGTGTTCCACGCCGACGGCGCCACGCCGCTGCAAGCCGAGGACCTGCCGGCGACGCGCGCGCTGCGCGGCCAGGAATTCGACGCCATGGAGTTCATCGCGCGCCCGAAAAGCGGCGCCGCGCAGGTTCATCTCGTGGTCAGCGGCCGTCCCCTGCGCGATGCATCGGGCGCGATCAGCGGCGCCGCGCTGGTCTATCACGACATTACCGGCTCGCGCGACACCGAGCGCAAGCTGCAGCAGGCGCAGAAGCTCGAGGCCATCGGCAAGCTCACCGGCGGCGTCGCGCACGACTTCAACAACATGCTCACGGTGATCACCGGCACCACCGAAACGCTGGTGGCTGACCTTGCGGATCAGCCGCAGCTGCGCGCCACCGCCGCGCTGATCGACCAGGCGGCGCAGCGCTGCGGCGAGCTGATCGAGCATCTGCTCGCCTTCGCGCGGCGCCAGCCGCTGCATCCGCGCAATGTCGACATCAACGCGGCGATATCTGATGTCGCCAAATTGCTGCGGCCGACGCTCGGCGAGCAGATCGAGATCAGGACTGACCTCGACCCCAAGGTCGGCTCCGCTCATGTCGATGCCTCCCAGCTCGCCAACTCCGTGCTGAACATGGCGATCAACGCGCGCGACGCCATGCCCGAGGGCGGCCGGCTGACGCTGGAGACGCGCAAGGTCGAGCTCAACAGGACCGAGCTCAAGATCAATCCGGAGGAAGGCACCGGCTCGTATGTGATGATCTCGGTCAGCGACACCGGCACCGGCATGCCGGCGCATGTCCGCGAGAAGGTGTTCGAGCCGTTCTTCACCACCAAGGAAGTCGGCAAGGGTTCGGGACTCGGGCTGTCGATGGTCTATGGCTTCGTCACCCAGTCGGGCGGCCATATTCGCATCGACAGCGAGGAAGGCATCGGCACCACGATCCGGCTTTATTTGCCCCCGGCGATAGGCGAACCCGTGCAGGCCGCGAGCAGTGCCGCGACGGCCCCCGCCGGCAACGAGACGATTTTGGTGGTCGAGGACGACGCGCTGGTGCGCAACTTCGTCACCGCGCAATTGCAGGCGCTGGGCTACACGGCTGTCGCGGCCGCCGACGGCCCGTCAGCGCTGACACACCTGAAGAATGGCGAGCGCTTCGACCTGCTCTTCACCGACGTCGTCATGCCCGGCGGCATGAGCGGCCGCCAGCTCGCCGAGGAAGCGGAAAAGATCCGCCCCGGCATGAAGGTGCTCTACACCTCAGGCTATACCGACGACACCTTGATGCATCACGGCCGCCTCGATGACGGCGTGCTGCTCTTGCAAAAGCCCTACCGCAAGGCCCAGCTCGCCCAGATGGTGCGGCAGGCGCTGGGGAGCTAGGGGCTGTACATCAGCGAACTTTCCGAAGGCGGACGCATTGTCGATTGCGGGCGCGTGAATCTGACTTTGCAAAAGGGCCATCGCGCCCCGGCGGCTGGCGTCACGGTTGCGCGAAGACACCTTCAACCTTGCCGAAAGCAGGATAGCGAGATGACAGAACGAATTTCGTTGGAGGGAAAGGTCGCGGTTGTGACCGGCGCGGGTCGCGGGCTTGGGCGGGCATACGTGGAACTTCTCGCTGAACGCGGCGCCCGGGTCGTTGTGAACGACCTGGGGACCGACGTATCGGGGTTCGGGAAGGATTCCTCGATCGCGGAACAGGTGGCTGCTTTCGTTCGATCCCGCGGAGGCGAGGCAATCGCGAATGACAGCAATGTTTCCACCCCTGACGGTGGCCGTGCACTTATCGCGACGACCATCGAGCATTTCGGGAGAATTGACCTCCTCGTGAACAACGCGGGTATCTGCGGAAGCCAGCTATTCGAGGACGCCACCCTTGATGACTTCGACCACTATTGGCGGGTCCACCTCGGCGGGCCGGTCAACACGGTGAAGGCTGCCTGGCCGCATATGGTGGCACAACGCTACGGGAAGATCATCCTCACGACGTCGGTCGCCGGCCTGTTTGGGATACGTGGCCAAGCCACCTACGCTGCGGCCAAGTGCGCCGTCGTAGGATTGATGCGCATTCTTGCAATTGAAGGCGCTGAGCATGGGATTCTCGTGAACACCATTTCGCCAGCCGGGTATACGAGGATGCACCCAGCGGCGGTTGCGGATGCCGCTTGGCTGAAGCAGAGCCAAGCCACAATGCCGGTTGAGGCTGTTGCGCCAGCGATCGTCTGGCTGGCAAGCGATGGTTGTTCGGAGACGAACAGGATCTACAACGTTGAAGCCGGAGCAATCCAACGTATCGCGATCGTCATGGGACCTGGCTTCCATGATCCACATCTGACACCCGAGAGCATCGCCGAGAACTACGCAAAGGTCGAATCGGTCGAGGGCTTCTTCGAGCCCGGTCCGTTCGAGCCCGGCCAGATACCCGCAACGGCCAGGTCTTGAGGAACGAGGTTACGTCTTGGTGACGTTCGACCCGCGGCAGACAACGGTACTCTATAAACTTCTGCGCAGGTCATCGGCGGCCTATCGAGCCTTGTGTTTGCGGGGATGCCGGCCGAAGCATGGAGCGGATCACTAAGGCCAAACATCTCCTTTCCCATGAAAGCGGACAATGCCGGATTTGCGAAGACGCCCTGGTTACCGGAAAGTGAATCCTCTTGAGCGACTTGCCTGCAATCCGCTGAGCTCCGGCAAACCCTGCCCGCAAGTGCCGTCCCTGCGTAAACCAGAATTTCGCCACAGGCGTGCACGCTTCCTGAAAAAATCGGGGGCTTCAGCATGTCTGTTCTCAGGGAGATCGCGGCCGCGGTCGTGGGCGTCTACGCGCTCCTGTTGGCCTGCGACGCGGTGTTCGGCGTTGGTGAAACACGCTTCGACGACGATTATTATCGCGCGAGCTTCTATGCGCCGCAGCGAAGCGAATTCCGCTTCGCAGCCGACACCACGCCGGCGGCGCGCGTCAGCGACGCTTTTGGCCAGTTCACATCAGGTGAAGCCAAGCCGCGCAAGCGCTATTCGTCGCTGACAACGGTCATTCGTTAAGCAAAGCCCTACGACCTCGTCGCCAGCACGACCGCCGCGAGCGTCAGCACCAGCGCGGCGATCTGGCCGGGGCCGAGCGGCTCGGAAAGCGCAATGGCGGACGCCACCACGCCGATCACGGGCACCGCCATGGTGCCGATCGCGGCGACCGAGGCCGGCAGCCGCGCCAGTGCGGCGAACCAGCTGACATAGGCGACGCAGAACTGGATCACCGTGCCATAGAAGATCAGCACCCAGCCGGTGGTCGTGACCTTGCCGAGATCGGTGGTCTCGAACGCAAAACCCAGAATCGCGACCGGAAGGCAGCCGATGCCGATCTGCCAGGCCGCCGCTGTCACCGGCGGCAGTTTCAGCGACAGCTTCTTCGCCAGCACCGTGCCGAGCGCAAAGCCCATCGCCCCGCCGAGCGCCATCAGGATGCCCGGCATCTTGGCGGCGCTGGCATCAAACCCGTTGCCGCCGAGGATCGAGGCAAGGCCCGCGAACGCCATCACCAGTGCAATCGTGCGCAAAACCGTCGGCCGTTCGCCGAGGATCGGCCAGGCCAGCATCGCCGCCCACACCGGCATGGTGTAGGCGATCAGCGCCGCCTCACTGGCCGGCAGCCAGAGCAGCGCCAGCCCCATCAGCACCATCCAGCCGGTGACATTGAGCACTGCCGCAGTCACCAGCCGCGGCCACTGCCCCTCGCCCACCTTCAGGCTTTCGCGGCGGACCAGCGCGAACGCGGCGAGTAAGAGCGCGCCGATCACCCCGGTGACGCCGCGCAGCGTCAGCGGCGGCACCTCGCTGATCAGATACTTTGTGACCGGCCAGTTGAAGCCCCAGCCCACCGAGGTGATGGCGAGGAACAGCAAGCCCGCGGGCGCAATCGGCGCGCGTGCGGTCGGTTTTGATTCTGTCATGGAGGCGGTTGATTCCCGAACTGGACCGCACCATGCCCGCTGTTTTCAGCCACCACCACGGGCGCGCGGGCATGGCTGCTCGCCAATTCCCCGTGCCATTACCTGAGTCTTCAAAACGCAATCCGCCGGTCGCAAAAAATACATCGCCTGTGAACAGTGTGGGTTGGGCCTTGTGGACGGCCCGCCTTAAGATTTTTTTCCCTTGGGAATCCCTGAGGACTCACTGATACTTGCACCCATCACAGGCGGGTGACCCACCCCTGTTTTCCCCCTCTTTCCACCATATTTAGTATTTGATTCAGGAACTCGTACTAGTTCTTGACGGGCCTAACTGACTTGGCCTAGCCTTCACCTGTTCGGCGCGAGTGTGTTTGGAGTCCCCGCCGGTCGATCCCAAAAGGGTTCCGGACTGACACTCCGCCTAGCCGGTCGAGGCAGCGGGTGGAGGGCTCGTCTGCCCGAAATCCGGGGGTCTTCGGGGCGCCAAAACGGGCCGGAAACGGCCCCGAGTACGTGACGGGTTTTCTGCGTTGGGGCGTTGAACGCATGGGCCGAGCCTTCGGGCTCGGGACGTGCCGCCGCCGGGGATCGGTGAAAACACCGGCCCATGCGGTCGAGAGAAACAGGGCCGGATCCACCGGCTTAACTGCGAATGATCCGATCATGGCGGGCGCTGTGGTCCGGAGGGTTCGCTCAAGGACAACAATGGCCGTTCCGCAAAACCGCAAAAGCGGTCCGGCCGCAGAAAAGAGACGGGGCACGACCAATGCGAATCGAACGACGCAACACCACCGCCGGCCAGTCACCCTATGCCGGGATTGATTTCAGGCTGACGACATCCGAGATCCGCAACCCCGACGGTTCCGTCGTGTTCCGCGCCGAAAATGTGGAGGTGCCGACCTTCTGGTCGCAGGTCGCCTCCGACGTGCTGGCCCAGAAATATTTCCGCAAGGCCGGCGTTGCCGCGCGCCTGAAGCGCGTCGAGGAAGAAAGCGTGCCCTCCTGGCTGTGGCGCTCGGTGCCGGACACCGAGGCGATGGCCAATATCCCCGAGAAAGAGCGCTTCGTCAGCGAGACCTCGGCCAAGCAGGTGTTCGATCGCCTCGCCGGCTGCTGGACCTATTGGGGCTGGAAGGGCAACTACTTCTCCAGCGAAGACGACGCCCTCGCCTTCTTCGATGAATTGCGCTTCCAGCTCGCAAAACAGATGGTCGCGCCGAACTCGCCGCAATGGTTCAACACCGGGCTGCACTGGGCCTATGGCGTCGACGGCCCCGGCCAGGGCCACTACTACGTCGACTTCAAGACCGGCAAGCTGACCAAATCCAAGTCGGCCTATGAGCATCCGCAGCCGCATGCCTGCTTCATCCAGGGCATCGAGGACGACCTCGTCAACGAGGGCGGCATCATGGACCTCTGGGTGCGCGAGGCGCGCCTGTTCAAATACGGCTCCGGCACCGGCTCCAATTTCTCGCGGCTGCGCGGCGAAGGCGAGCGCCTGTCCGGCGGCGGCCGCTCGAGCGGCCTGATGAGCTTCCTCAAGATTGGCGACCGCGCCGCGGGCGCCATCAAGAGCGGCGGCACCACGCGCCGCGCGGCCAAGATGGTCGTGGTCGACATCGATCACCCCGACATCGAGACCTATATCGACTGGAAGGTGAAGGAGGAGCAGAAGGTCGCCGCCCTCGTCACCGGCTCCAAGATCAACCAGAAGCATCTCAAGGCCGTGATGCGGGCCTGCGTGAACTGCGAAGGCAGCGGCGATGATTGCTTCGACCCCGAGAAGAACCCGGCGCTCCGCCGCGAGATCAAGCTCGCCCGGCGTTCGCTGGTGCCCGACAACTACATCAAGCGGGTGATCCAGTTTGCCAAGCAAGGCTACAAGGACATCTCCTTCGACACCTACGACACCGACTGGGATTCGGAGGCCTACCTCACCGTCTCCGGCCAGAACTCCAACAACTCGGTGTCGCTGAAGGACGACTTCCTCCGCGCCGTGGAAACCAACGGCGACTGGAATCTGGTCGGCCGCACCACCAAGAAGATCACCAAGACCCTGAAGGCGCGCGATCTCTGGGAGAAGATCGGCTACGCCGCCTGGGCCTCGGCCGATCCGGGCCTGCACTTCAACACCACCATGAACGACTGGCACACCTGCAAGGCGTCCGGCGACATCCGCGCCTCCAATCCGTGCTCGGAATACATGTTCCTGGACGACACGGCGTGCAACCTGGCCTCCGCCAATCTGCTGACGTTCTACGACACGACGACAAAACGCTTCGACATCGAGTCCTACGAGCACCTCTGCCGGCTCTGGACCATCGTGCTGGAAATTTCCGTGCTGATGGCCCAGTTCCCGTCGAAGGCGATCGCCGAGCTCTCCTACGAGTTCCGCACGCTCGGCCTCGGCTTCGCCAATATCGGCGGCCTCCTGATGACCATGGGCCTGCCCTATGACTCAAAGGAAGGCCGCGCGCTGTGCGGCGCGCTGACCGCGGTCATGACCGGCATTGCCTACAAGACCTCGGCGGAGATGGCGGCGGAGCTCGGCACCTTCCCCGGCTACAAGAAGAACGCCGCGCACATGCTGCGCGTGATCCGCAACCACCGCCGCGCGGCGCATGGCCACAGCAACGGCTACGAGGCGCTGAGCGTCAACCCGGTGCCGCTCGATCACGCCTCGTGCCCGCAAGGCGACCTCGTCACCCACGCGGTCGCCGCCTGGGATGCGGCGCTCGCGCTCGGCGAGGCCAACGGTTACCGCAATGCCCAGACCACCGTCGTCGCGCCCACGGGCACGATCGGCCTCGTGATGGATTGCGACACCACCGGCATCGAGCCTGATTTCGCACTCGTCAAGTTCAAGAAGCTCGCCGGCGGCGGCTACTTCAAGATCATCAACCAGGCGGTGCCGGCAGCGCTGCGCGCGCTCGGCTATCGCGAGAGTGAGATCGCCGAGATCGAGGCCTATGCCGTCGGTCACGGCTCGCTGTCGAATGCGCCTGGGATTAACGCCTCGACGCTGAAGGCCAAAGGCTTCACCGATGAGGCCATCGCCAAAGTCGAGAAGGCCCTGCCGACCGCCTTCGATATAAAATTCGCCTTCAACAAGTGGACCTTTGGCGAGGACTTCATTCGCGACAATCTCGGCATCGGCCCCGAGGCGATCGCCGCCCCCGGCTTCGACCTGCTTGCCGCGCTCGGCTTCACCAAGCGCGAGATCGAGGCGGCCAACGTGCACATCTGCGGCGCGATGACCGTGGAAGGCGCCCCGCACCTGAAGGCCGAGCACTATCCGGTGTTCGACTGCGCCAATCCCTGCGGCAAGATCGGCAAGCGCTATCTGTCGGTCGAGAGCCACATCCGCATGATGGCGGCCTCGCAGCCCTTCATTTCGGGTGCGATCTCCAAGACCATCAACATGCCCCAGGACGCCACGGTCGAGGACTGCAAGTCCGCGTATCTGTTGTCCTGGAAGCTGGCGCTGAAGGCCAACGCGCTCTACCGCGACGGCTCAAAGCTCTCGCAGCCGCTGAACTCGCAGCTCATCTCCGACGATGAGGACGAGGACGATGCGGTGGAGCAGCTCTACGAGAAGCCGATGGCCGCGCGCGCCACGCAGATCTCGGAGAAGGTGGTCGAAAAACTGGTCGAGCGCATCGTCGTGATGCGCGAGCGCGAAAAAATGCCCGATCGCCGCAAGGGTTACACCCAGAAGGCAGTCGTCGGCGGCCACAAGGTGTATCTCCGAACCGGCGAATATGACGATGGCCGTCTCGGCGAGATCTTCATCGACATGCACAAGGAAGGCGCAGCGCTCCGCTCCTTCATCAACAACTTCGCCATCGCCGTGTCGCTCGGCCTGCAATACGGCGTGCCGCTGGAAGAATATGTCGACGCCTTCACCTTCACCCGCTTCGAGCCGGCAGGGCCCGTGCAGGGCAACGACAGCATCAAATACGCGACCTCGATCCTGGACTATGTCTTCCGCGAGCTCGCGGTGAGCTACATGAGCCGCTTTGACCTCGCCCATGTCGATCCCAACGAGAGCGGCTTTGACGCGCTCGGCAAGGGCGTCGAGGAAGGCAAGGAGCCGGAGACGCAGGGTGCGGCAAAATACCTGTCCAGGGGCCTCACCCGCTCGCGCACGGACAACCTCGTGGTGATGCGCGGCGGCTCGATGCCGTCTGGTGACGGCGGCGACGGTGGCGGCCGCGTCACCGCGCTCGCCCACGGCGCCACCAGCCGCGTCGCCGACACGGTGGAAGGCGCCGTCGCCCTGAAGCAGGAAGTCAACCACGACCTCTCGCCGGCGGAGCGACTGAACTGGAGCAAGGCCGGCACCGCCATCGCCGCCACCCCCACCAAGGCCGAACGCCGCGCCGAGGCCAAGGCGAAAGGCTACGAAGGCGAGATGTGCTCGGAGTGCGGGAATTTCACCCTGGTGCGGAATGGGACCTGCATGAAGTGCGACACGTGCGGGTCCACGACGGGGTGTTCGTGAGCCCCAACTTTCCGCTTGCCATGTCGATTTTTCTGACCTACAAGTAGGCTAAGAAAATCGACATGGAATCACGTGGAGCAATAGATGGACGCCGTTGAGACCAAAGTTTGCCGGGAACCCTGGGAGATCGAGCCGAGGCTGGTAGAACTCGGTCTCACCCGCGAGGGGTTGCTCCATGCACGTGATGTTGCGGTTCACGACAGCAGCAATGCGACCCCGTTTCACGCAGCGAACGCGGCCGGGACCTATTCCTACCACAGCGGGACATGGGCTCTCCGTAACCGGTTTGTCGGCCGGGACTGGTCCATCGACCGTTCGGACGGGGTCGAGGCGATCACCAACGATAAGCTCAAGGTGAAGGTCGCGTTCTCAAACGTCGATCTGGCGTGCGATAATGCGCATATCCCGCAGCCGCGCACCAAAAAGGGCGCTGGCGCCGAGCGCGCGATGGGAGGCGGTCTCTTTGGCGGTGACCTCCCGCAGTTCGCTCCGCGCGAAGACGGCGAATGGCAGTTTTTCTACCTCATGGTCGACACCAACGGCGCCGCCGAACTCACGCGGCCGGTGGTCAAGGGCGGGACGTTTGTGGCCGCCATCGAGCGCATCTACCTGTCCTTTGGCAGTGAAGAGGACGGCGACAAGCTGCGCGACACTCCTGATGCGCCGATCGAGTTCGAGCCGCAGGTCGCCCGCAAGTAGCTGAAGGGCGAGAGCATGGATAGGTTTAACCCTCGAAGGCTCAGCCTTGCGCGGATGCGACGCAGGTTGACTGCAAAGGCGTTGTCCGAACAGACAGGTCTCGCCGCGGATACAATCTCGCGGCTGGAGAACGGCAGCAATGCGCCTGATGATTCAACCGTAGACAAACTGGTAGTCGCGCTCGGATTTCCAAAGGAGTTCTTTTCGGACAGAGATCCTGAGGATGTTGACACTGGTGCGGTCAGCTTCCGAAGTTTTTCGAAAATGAGTGCCAAAGAGCGGGATGCAGCGATTTCGGCCGGCTCCTTGGGATTACAGTTGAGCGCTTGGGTAGAGGATAGATTTCGCCTTCCCAAACCGAACCTAATCGATCTTAGCTATGAGACTGATCCAGAAGTCGCCGCGAGTTCGCTTAGGCAATTTTGGGGCTTGGGTGAGCGGCCAATTGGAAATTTGCTTGCTCTTCTGGAGACCCAGGGCGTGAGGGTTTTTTCTCTCTCCGAGAATACAGCCTCAGTGAATGCTTTCTCGTTTTGGCGAGACGAGAAGCCTTTCATCTTCCTAAACAACTTCAAAACTGCGGAGAGCAGCATTTTCGATTCTGCCCATGAGCTTGGGCACTTGGTTATGCACAAGCACGGCGACCCCAAAGGCATTCGCTCTGCGGAACGGGAGGCAAATAGCTTCGCCTCAGCGTTCCTAATGCCTGCCAACGACGTTCGGTCAAGGGTCCGTCGGCCAATAACAATTGCTGCTCTGCTAGCAGCGAAAGTGCGGTGGCGTGTTTCGGCCATGGCGATGGCCTATCGATTAAACACGCTGGGACTCCTTTCCGAGTGGCAGTACAAGTCGCTTTGTATTGAATTGGGGAAGCGAGGCTACCGGCAGGGTGAACCGCAAGGTATTGAGCGCGAGACATCGGTCATTTGGCGAAAGGTGCTTTCACAGCTTTGGTCTGAGCGGACCACCAAGAACGATATTGCGAGAAACCTGCATCTTCCTTTGGATGAACTTGAGGGTCTAATTTGGAATCTTGCAGGTCCTGATCTTCGGCCGCAGAAGGGCAGAGAGTTGCGGGCTATTGAATAAGCGCGGACTAGCGACGGCGTATCCCTGCTCCCAGCCGAATGCGTCTTGCTCTTGTGCCTTACCGCCCGATGGCGCGTCTGTCAGCCTCTCGTTGCCCCCTTGAACAAACTCGCGCTCTGCACGAGTATGTCCCTTATTGGGGTAACGATGGCAGAGAACGAACTCATTATTAAATTTCAAGGAGAAAGTGCCGACGCGCACGTTCTTCCCGCATATGAAGGAAGCGTTTCGATAGGCGGGCTAGCTCGCTCGGTTGTAGTGGTTGGGAATTATCTGGCCGAAGGGGAAATTCGCAAAAAGGCACCTTTTTCAGAGCACCTTCAATTCTATCTTCATCCCCCGCGAGCAGGAAGCTTCGAGACTCTCATTACATTTGCAACTACCAATCCTGAACTGCTTGCAATATCCGGAATAATCGGCGCGATTTCTCTTAACGTCTTTTCGAACTTTGTTTGGGATGGGATCAAATATTGCTTCAACCGAGTTGTTGGAAAAGAGGTCCAACCCGAAACAAACGAACTCGCAGCACTGAGCGAAAAGCGCGGAGGCGATCTAGAGGCACTTGTTGACGCAATCGAAGCCCCTGCCAAAGATGCACACGTTGCGATAGGGCGTGGGGCGAGCAAGATATTACTTATCACTGGCTCAAATAACATCGTCACCTTGAATGAAACTACCAAGCGGTACGTCACAACAACTCTTCGCAGCGAACTTCCTCAAACTAAGCTGGTAAGCGTTGGCATGTTCAACGTAAACACCCGCTATGGGAGGGTGTTCGACTATGAACACGGAAAGACCGTCCCATTCATAGTGAGTCGCCACGCTACGCCCCATACAATCGGCAACATATCAACTAGCCTCGACAGATATGCTCGCAGGATGCTCAACAAGGACGTCATGATCAAGTTTATTTCCGAAACAGATGTCGACGGCAGAGCCAAGCGATATGTCCTGTTGGATGCCTGGTTTGGCGATCCATAGCTCCTACGTGGACTAGCTCGCAAGTCTGGATTGGGAGCGTAGTCCACATGCGCCTACGCGCTCGTTTTGTTTTCTCTCGACGTTTTCAGAGAGGTGTTGCGATGGATGAGATCGTCGAGATCATGGCTCGCGCCGACGTAGACTATTTTTGGCGTGACGGCGGAAAGCGTTTTGAAAATTTCGAGAAACCGATTGCGGCGGGCGTTCGATTGCGCGTCAAGACTATCATCGAAGCGCTGGACAACGCTGGGTATTCAATCCGAAGGAAACCCGTCAAACCGGAATGGCCGAATCCCGCTGAAACGATCCGAACCGTCGGCGGGCATGCCGCTACCGACGCGATCGAAATTATGATGCTCATAGCTCTCCTGAGGGGCAAACAAAACGGAATTGTCCCCGCCAAACTGAAGGAGGCAGGCGCCGGCGAGGCTAGCAAAGCAGTCGAGAGCGGTTTGATAGCCCGACTTGTCACACTCACCGCGCGTTCCTATGCCGAACCTCGGCCAGGCGACATGCATATTGCCGTGGCAACGGAACTTTTGAAGGCTGGGGCAGTACGCCAAATTTTCTCGACAGGCGACGGCGGAGCAAAGCTTGCTGCCTATGAAGCGCAGTGGGCTAAGTGTTGCGGAGATCACCGCCGTAAGTTGGTAGAAGAATTTCGTGACAAATATACCGCTCACCTAGGTGAACCCAACGAAGTTAAGGCCGCGACGTACGCAGATGTGTATGGATTCGCTGCCGAGACGGCCCGTGCTATGGACAATTTGGCCCTCGCTACCGGAACAATCGTAAGATCTACACTTGACGACAACCCTGTACTTACCTCCGCACCGGCAGCATTTTGGAAGCGTTGGGAGTCATAGAGCGCGCAGTTATCCCTCCTCCGGCTCCCTCCCAAAAGCTTTGGCGCAGACGCCGCGCGGCCCCCTACTTCGCCAGCCCGAGCGACTTCAGCGCCGCGCCGTTGTCCTCGTTGTCGGCCTTCATGAACTCCGCGAAGCCGGCCGAATCCATGTAGATCATGTCGAAGCCGCGCCTCGTCATGAATTCGCGAAACTCCTCGCTGTCCCAGGCCTTCTTGATCGCGGTCTCGTACTGCGCGGCGATCTCCTTCGGCAGGCCTTTTGGCGCCGCAAAGCCGCGCCACACGCCCTTGTGCCATTTGTGACCGGTCGCCTCCTCGGTGGTCGGCACGTCGGGAAAATTCGGCGCGCGCTTCGGGGAGAAGAACACCAGGCTGCGGACGCGCCCCGCCTTGATCAGCGCCTCGGCCTCCGGCATCGAGCACGAGACGAAATCGATGCCGCCGGCGGCAAGATCCGTCAGCGCGGTCGCGGCGCCCGTGGACGGCACCCAGCGGATCGAGCCTGGCGAGACGCCATCGGCCTGCATCAGGCCGGCGAGCGCGACATGCCAGCTGCCGCCCTGCCCGGTGCCCGAGGCCGTCAGCTTGTTCGGGTTCGCCTTGATATAGGCGAACAGCTCCTTGACGTTCCTGTAAGGGCTATCCGCCTTGACGTGGATCGCGGCAAAATCCTGGTTGACCAGCGCGAGCGGCGTGTACTTCTCGAAGGTGAGATCGGTGAGCCCCACCCAGTGCATCAGGTTGATCTCGAGCGTGATCAGACCGAAGGTGTAGCCATCAGGCGCGGCGGTCGCGATCGCCTGGTGGCCGACCACGCCCGACCCGCCGGTGCGGTTGACGACGTTCACCGGCTGCTTGAAATCGCGTTCCAGCATCTGGGCGATCTGCCGCGCCACCGCGTCGGTGCCGCCGCCGGCGGCCCACGGCACGATCAGCGTGATCGGCCGCTCCGGGAAGGCGGCTTGCGCGGTGCCGGCGGTGAGCAGGCTGGCAGCGGCGAGCGCCGCAAGCGCGAAGTTTTTGAGATGGCGAAGCATTTCGCAGTCCTCCCTTTCTTGTTCTTGTTGCGCCGGCTGAGAAGCCGCGCCGCGCGCTTTGTGCGCTGTCACCCATTCGGACGGCGGATCGCGGGCATGTCAAGGGGAAGCCGTAGACCGTAGGATGGGTAGAGCCGAAGGCGAAACCCATCCTCTTCATATCGCAGTGGATCGATGGGTTTCGCTTCGCTCTACCCATCCTAGGCTACTGGATCGCGCAGCCGTCATTGCGAGGAGCGCAAGCGACGACCCGTCTACGCTTGCTGCGCAAGCTTCGCCGGGCTGGGAGTCCGCCGAAGCTCGGAGAGCGAAGGCGGAAGCAATCCAGAGCCACGCCCACCACACCGGATTGCTTCGCTTCGCTCGCAATGACGGCGGAGGGGTCGTCGCGCTTCCTAACTCCTCTTCGGCGCCCACCCATAAGCCTTCGCGCACGCCCCGCCCATCAGCATCGTCCGCTCGCTCTCGCTCAGCCGATCCGTCGTGCGGAACGGCTCGACCGCCTGCTCGTAATTGACGACGGCGGCCGCGCGGGTCCAGTCGGTGCCCCACAGGCAGCGGTCAAGACCCCAGGCATCGAACACGCGGGCCAGCGGATCCCAGATGTCGGGAAAGGGATACGGCTCCTTCGACAGCGTGCAGGCGCCGGAAACCTTGATCACCGCGTTCTTGCGCCGCGCCAGCTCCAGCACCTTTGGCAGGGCCGCCCACGGCTCCGGCGGCGCGGGCGGGACGCGCGGCTGCAGGATGCCGAGATGATCGATGATGAAGCGCGTGTCGGGATGGCGATCGATCAGCGCGGCGCCGTTGTCGAGATTGTCCCAGCAATGCAGATTGACCGGAAAGTCGTGGCGCACGGCGGCGCGCCCGATGCGGTCGAGACCCGCGTGGCCGGGCGCCCAGCCGGACTCCTTCGTCAGCATGATGCGGACGCCGACCGCGCCCGGCGTCTTCTTCCATTCGGCGACGACATCTTCGACGGCGGGGTCGTCGGCGTTGAGCGGCTTGACGATCGCGAGCCGGTTTCCGTGCGCCCGCTGCACCTCCACCGCGTAGCTCGCGTCATAGCGGTACAGCGAAAACGCCGAGATGAAGATCGCCCCATCGACGCCAACCTTGTCCATCGCCGCCACCATCTCCTCTCCGGTGACATGCGCCGGCCAGTTCGGCACGCTGGCCCACGGCCGCTTCGGCGTGTTGGCCTCATAGGCATGAACCTGGGAGTCGATGATCATCGGGGCGGCTCCTGTATTTCCAACGTCGTCACACCGCGCCATTGCTCGTCATACCCCGCGCAGGCGGGGTATCCAGTACACCGCGGCGGCTCGGTTCTATCACGGCTGTCTCTGGAATACTGGATCCCCGCTTTCGCGGGGATGACAACCTGTTCTGGAGCTGGCTACCGGCGATCCGCCGCAAGCGGCCGCATTCCACGAATGGCGAAACGGTCCGGGCTGGCACGATATTCGCTTCGCAGTCCCCGCGTATTCTCTCGAATATCCGGAGCCTCCGATGGGCGAAGTCGTGCGATTTGTCCCCAAATCAGAGTTGGAACGGGCCCGCCTCATTCGCGAGGCGCGCGTCATCTACGAGTACGTGTTCCCGCCGGCCGATCAAGCCAGCAAGCGTCCGGAGCCGGACGGCAAGTCGTAGCCGGCAGGGCGGATCGGGGGTGTGCTCACAAAGGCGTGCCTTACCGGCGTTGACCCCTGCACGGCCAATCTCGACCATGAATACGGCCGAGACCCAAAGCGTTCGCCAGCCACAACGGAACCGTTTCCTCTTGAGGCCCAGTGCGTATGACCGGCACTACGGGCCCGCCGCATGGATCGACCCGGTCGTCCTCAGGGCGATAACGATATCGTGGAATGATATTGTAATCCCAGTAAGGAGTCGTCCACACGGGCACCCTGACCAGAGGCCTTTCCGCACGAACGACTTTGGCCTTCTGCGCATGCGCTGCGGCAATAAACGGGCCCAGGTTACACAGGACCAGGGCCGTTCCCAGAGCTACGATCACTATCCTCATGCCTTGGCCTCCCTCCTTGCCGCACGCCTCCAGCAACATCTGCTTTTTCTAGGAAATCTCAAACACCGACACCTTGCCCTCGATCCCGCTCAGCGCCACGCTGCGGCGCGCCGGCACCAGCCCGTTGCGCTCGAGCAGCGTGCGCGCATCGGCATTCTCCACCACCTGCTCCGTCACCACGATCGAGCGCGAGGCGGCAAGGCCCTGGACGCGCGAGGCGACGTTCACGGTCTGGCCAAAATAGTCCTGCTGGCCGTTGAGGGTGACCGCGAGGCAGCTGCCCTCGTGGATGCCCATCTTCAAGAGCAGGCCCTGCTGCTGGCGCTCGGCGCCGAGATCGCTCATCGCCTCGCGCATGCGGATGGCGGCGGCAATGGCGCGGTCGGGCGTCTCGAAGGTCGCCATCACGGCATCGCCGATTGTCTTGACGACCGCGCCGCGCTCTGACGCAATGATCTCCTGCAGCAGCCGAAAGTGCTCGTTGACGAGATCGAAGGCGACGAGGTCGCCGACGTTTTCATAGAGCTTTGTCGAGTCCTTGAGATCGCTGAACAGGAAGGTGAGGCTGAGGATTTTCAGCCGCTGGCCGATCGCGAGCGTGTCGGTGCGGTAGAGGTCGCGAAAAGTCTGGTTGGTGAGCAGGCGTTTTGCGGTGAGGATCGGCTTGCGCCGCCCCAACAGCGCGTCCAGCGCCGGGTTCTGCACCCATACCGTCGGCAGCACGCGGCCGTCGGTGCGGTTTTCCAGCGCGAGCCGCAGCGGGCCGGGACGCATGGGGACGGTGTCGACCGGGGCCGGCACCTTGTTGAAGATCACCGAGAGGTTTTGCCGCTCGCTGGTCTCCTCGCCGGCAACATCAAGGTATTGCGCCGAATGCGTCACCGGATCGAACACGATCACGATGCCCTTCGGCACCTGCAGCGACAGGATCGCCTTGCCGCCCGGCGGCATGTCGACAATTTCGAGCGTCACCTCGCGCAGCAGCTCCTCGGTGTCGGCGGGAAGATCGATCGCCGAGCTAAAGAACACCTGCCGGTAATAGTCGGCCGGCGACAGCTGATCGGGATTATGCGCCGCGATCTTGCGCAGCCGCGGGCTGATCGTAAAAGTCACCTCGACCAGATTGTCGAGCGAGGTTTCGTAGCCCGCGGCGCAGAACGCGCAGTTGTACTGCGCGCTGTTCAGCGTCTTCAGGCTCTTGTTGGCGGAGAGCACGCCGGCGCAGCTCGGGCACATCACGCTCCAGGTCATCTCCAGCATGCCGAGCGCCACGCCATGCAACAGCGCCGCGATCACCCGCTCCTCGCCGGCGCCGGCGTGGGCGGCAAGATCAAGCGGGTTCATCCGGTTCAGGGCATGGTCCGGCGCCTCCCGCACCATGCGCTCGAGCAGGTCGACAACGGCCTCGTCGGTCGACTGACGCAGCGCCGCAAACAGGGTTTCGGTTTCGCTCATGGGGTGATGCTACCTCAGGGAAGGCCCGGCGGATATCCGCCACTCCATCACGTGTGCGTAGAAGAGCCACTGTCAGCCACTGCCAAACTTCGCAGCGCGTAGGGCGGATTGGCTCTCCCTGTCGTCCCTGCGACCCGTCTACGCCAAGGCTTCGCCGGGGTTTGACGTCAGGCCCGCCGAAGCTTTAGCGAAGGCGGCACGCAGGGACGACAGCGGAGTGCGGCCGCCGGCTTGCCGCCCTACTCTCCCGCCGTGAAGAATTTCGTCCCGTCGAAAAACCGGTTCGGCCGGTTGAAGATCGCCAAAAACGTCGCTCCGTTGGGCGCGTGCGCAACATGGATGTTGCCGCCCGGCCGCCACACAAAATCGCCGGCGCCGCATTTCCCATCGGCGTCTTCCAGCGAGCCTTCGAGCATAAAGGTCTGCTCCAGCGCGGTGTGCTCGTGCAGCGGCACCACCGCGCCCGGCGCCATCTTGAACAGGATGGTGGAGCGGCCTTCGTCGTCGGAATAGAGGATCTTCATCTCGATGCCGGCAAACTGCGTCGGCTGCCAAGGCATCTTCGACGCCTCGACAAGGTGCGAGCGAAGATTTGGCGGGTTGACGGGCGTAAAGTCGGACTTGGGCTGGTTCATGGCTTGCTCCGGAAATGGCAGTTCAGCTCCAGTTCGCCGAGCGCCGACCTTAGCACATTCCGCAGCCACGCACTCCGCCCTCATCCTGAGGAGCGAGCATCGCGCGCGTCTCGAAGGATGGCTGCGTGGGCGACATCGGGGCCTTCATGGTTCGAGACGGCGCTTGCGCGCCTCCTCACCATGAGGATTGAACGTAACGGCCGGGCCGCCGGCCAGGATTAAAGCCATTGACCGGACTCCGCCGGCCGATAGTCTCAAGACCCGTCGCCACTTTGGGATGAGGAGGCACTGGATGCGTATTCTGCGCTCCCTGGTTCTGGCTCTGCTGATGCTGGGCCTTGCTCCGCTTGCGGCTGTCGGCCAGGTCGGCTTCCGCCCGTGCACCACGACCGCAAATTGCCCCGACGGCCAGAGCTGCCAGACAGGTTTTCTCGGCGTCAAGCAATGCCTGTTCGAGTTCTGCAACGTCAGCGGCGATTGCTCGCGGCGCGGCGAGGTCTGTACGCTTGGCATGTGCGGGCGTCCCGCGGGCGGCGGTGGCGGCGGCTCGACAGGCATCGGCCGATCCGGCGAGGGCGGCGTCTGCGGTCCGCAACGGCTCGGCGGTGGCGTGATCAAGAGCATCGGCTGCCAGCATGGCCTGCAATGCCGCAACGGACGCTGCCAGCGGCTGCCGGCATAGATCCGCAAAAGCGGCGGACTACGCGCGTTGCGCTGATCCGCCCTACGTCTTGCTGCCGGGAGGAAATGCCATGAACGATGTAACGGCACGGCCGAACACCCTGCCCTGGCCGCCGATCATCTATCTGGCGGCGATCGGCGTCAGCGTCTTGCTGAACGTGCTCTATCCGCTGCCATGGCTTGGGCAGCCGCTGTCGGACATCCTCGCTGCGCTCGGCTGGCTGATGATCGCGGCATGGCTCGCGCTGAACATTTTTTCCATCCGCACGATGCGTCGCGCGGGGACGACGGTGCGGCCGGATCGCGGCACGGATCACCTCGTCACCGACGGCCCCTTCCGGTTTTCGCGCAATCCGATCTACCTCGCCGGCACGCTGCTTGTCTTCGGGATCGGACTGGCCGCGGGCGTCGCCTGGTTCCTGCCGCTGGCGATCCTGGCTGCATTCGCCGTGCAAAAGATCACCATCGAGCGCGAGGAACGGCACCTGCAGGCGCGATTCGGGGAAACTTATCTGGATTATGCCCGGCGCGTGCGGCGATGGATCTAGCTTGGTCCGCGGCGGATTACGCGCGTTGCGCTAATCCGCCCCTACGTCCTGCCGATTCGTAAGGTTCGCGCCAACATACCTTCGTATGGTTCCGTGACTCCTTGAGATGACCGGGCCTTCCCTAGGTCTGATTGAGGGTGATGCCGCCGATCGCCCTAGTGTGCAGCATTGGAAAGCGCACCGGCTGATCCGGTGCGGCAGTGGGAAAAGGATGATCGAGCACGGATAGACCAGGAGGAACCGCCATGCACAACCGCCCGGAAGGACTAAGGCACGACAGAACGGCGCGATGCGCGGTCTGTAACGGCAAATTCGGTCTCGTCAGGCACTATTCATGGCAGACGCCGCTTTGTTCCCGCGGCTGCGTCGACCGCTTTAGGGCGCGCCGCGAAAGCGACCGCAACTGGCTGCCCTGGTTCCACATCCCCCTCAACCCGCTGACAGAGAATCGCGCGAGGATGTCATGAACCTGGAAATCTCACGCCGCGGCAAGCAGTACCTGCAAACCGCCCAGACCCTGCTGCGCAGCGCCCAGAGCATGACCGACAGCGTCGTTGCGGCTCAGCTGCGAGCGCTTGCCGAGGATTATGAGCGGCGCGCCGAGAAAGCCTCGCACGATGACGCCGCCAGGGCGTTGGCTCGCGCGTCGGCCGGCGCGGAACAGGCAAGCGCCTGGTAGCTGCATCAGCTTTCGCCGACGCTGCGCGAAAAAGCAGCCGCGTCGGGCGCGCGGTGTGTGGCCGCCGAGTCACGTGCTCGATTTGATTCAAATGTTCCACATCTTCCCCGGTATCGCCCGGATTCTCCGCACTTCGGCGCGCTGATAGTTTTCGAAGTACGGGGCGGATTCGCCAGGGAATGCGGAACATGACTGAAGTCTATTTCCATTGCTGCAACGCCGACCAGCTTCTGATCGACAGCCGCGGCGCTACCGTCACCGATTTCGCCGACGCCTGTGCGCAGGCGCTTCACCTCGTGCATTGCCTGATGATGAAGCCGAACAGCGAGGACTGGCGCAGCTGGGAGCTGCAGGTCACCGACGATCTCGGCGACGAGATCCTCGTCATCCCCTTTGCGTCCGCGCTCGGCAAGCTGCATTGAGGTCCGCCATGTCGCTCCGCCAACGCATGAGCACGATCATCGAACGTTACCGTTTCCTGTTTGGCATGGTGGCCAACCCCTACCGCCCCGAGCTGCATTATATGCGCGGCCCCGGCCCAAAATGGCGCGCCAAGCATCTGGCGTCGTAGTTCGACTCGTCCGCCGAAGCTCTCACACCTTGTCATCGCCCGGCTTCACCGGGCGATCTAGTATTCCAGAGCCGTCGGCCATCAACCGAGAGGTCGCGGCGTACTGGATCACCCGCTTTCGCGGGTGATGACAGCGGAGACGGTGGACGCGCGTGGACCTGGTGCTGCAGGTTCAACGCGCGGCAAATCATCGGTTCCGATTTGGCGAATTATCCACCTCGAAGCTTCGCGCCCGCTCTCGCCACATCTTTGCCGCATGCGTGAATCGGGAACTGCCCCAACACGCGACATCGCAAAGCATGGGTTAACCTCACTGTCTCTTAAAACACGCCACAATTTGCATTGCATAAACGTCTAGGGTTTAGGCGATGAATCACAGCGCGGACAATTCGGCGGCGGCCTTGGTAGAGCGGAGCGGTCCTATGCGTATCGCGTTATCCGCGGTGGCAATCGCATTGCTATTTGCATCATCGCCGGCGCGTTCCTCGCCGTCCTGCATGACGCAGAGCGAGGCGCGGGCGAAATTTCCCACCTCGCATCTGTGGTGGCACGGCCCCAACCATTGCTGGGATGCGACGCCCAGCCGGACCCAGCTTTCCAAACGCATCCGGGCGCGAGAGACAAAGCCTGCCCAGGCGGAAGAGCAGGCCGAGTCCGCCACGGCGGAAGACAAGCAGGCGGACATAAAACGGAAATTCGACGCCTGGCAGGCGTCGCGGTGGCGCGAGGCGATGTCGAAGATGCGTCCCGACGATGTGCCCGGTGCGAGCGCTTCGGCGCGCGCGCAGGCGAGCGTCGAACCGCTGGAAGCGCCCGCCACGCGCGTCAATTTCTGGGACCGCTGGGTCGAGATCGCGCAGCGCGCCCCGCCGGTCGTCGACCAAGCCGGCCCCTCCGATCTCGCCGCGGACACGCGCGTGGCCGAGCCGATCGTCACGCCGATGCGCGTGATGCTCGCGCTTCTCGTGCTCGTGCTGACGATCGGCGCCGCGGAGCTCTTGCTGCGACGGGAACGGCGAAGCTCCTAGAACCTGTCGCGCCGCAGCTCAGCGAGCGAAGGCAGACGCCGCGCGCGTTACGCGGTCCTGCGCTTCTCGATGATCTCCTTGAAGTCGTTGGCGAGGTTGCGGAAGTAGCGCCCCAGCACCTGATAGAAGTCCGCGCGGGTCGGGTCGGTCGACTCTTTGGCCTGCTCCTCGCACTTGGCGGCCCGCGCCATGTATTTTTCCAGCTTGCTTTCGAAATCTTCCATGGTCCGCACTCCACGCCACTTACTCAACCCCTGATCGTGCGCGGCGAAGCGTCCAAAAAAAGGCGACGGCAGGGAATTTTGGCAGCGCGGTCGCGGGAAAGGCGTGACTTTACAAAAATGATCCGCAATCAGCGGTTCGGGATCGATGCCGGCGGCCGCAGCGAGGAGCGCGCCGACCAGGTCGAGGATCGCGGCGCCGGCTGAGCCGCCGCCGCACGTGTTGGGGCGCGCTTCGCAGCATCGACCGACTCCAGATACGACGTCAGCGCCCAGGCCGACGACGAATTGCTGGCGTAGTGCTTCTGCAGGTAGAGATAGAGCGTGAGGCTGAAGTGCCCTTTCGCGAGCCCCTTGGCGCTGCGATGGCAGGCCGCGCAGCTCTCGGCAAACAGTTTTGGCGCCGATTTGCCCGCGTCGAGATTCTCCTGCGCGCGCGCAGCAGAGCAGGTCAGTAATACAACGGCGGCGAGCGCCAGCAGCCCGGTTCTTGTCGGCAGCATCGAATTTCTTTCGGTGCGGGCGCAGGCGGCTTGCCTCGCCGAAGCTCGTTTGAGCGAAGACGGGACATCGTCCCGCGCGTCTCACTTGAGCGAAACGGGATGGCGAAAAAGGGGCTGCGCTTTGACTGCCCGGCGGCGACTAGCCCTGCGACGGCCCGCGCATGATCTTCATGGCGGCTTCGATGTGGCGCCACTCCTGGGCTTCGTCATCTTCGCCCTTGCCCTCGCAGGCAACGGCCTGCTGCGCGGCGTGGGCGATCGCGGCCTGGCCGTGCCGCTCCAGCATCTGCCGGGCCACGGTGTGGATCTGGGTTTGCGACATCATGGGCGATCCTCCCTTTCCGTTGCTGCCGGAAAAACCGGCGAAGGGGCGAATACGTTCCCAAGCCGCGGCACATGGAATGAACCTTTGTGATGGCTCCATCGTCCAATGCGGGTTCCCCAATTTCCGAGACTGCCATGACCAATGCCTTTGCCCGTCTCGCCACTGCTGTTGCCTGCCTTATCGCAACCGCTGCTCCCGCGCTCGCCGCGCCCGATGCAAAACCCGTTGCCGGGCAGCAGGTGCGCTTTCCGCAAGGGATCTGGAGCGCGCTGCCGCAGGCCGGCCCCGACGGCAAGGTGCGGCAATGCGTGCTGGTGGCCCCGCGCCGGCGCATCGGGGCGAACGGGCCGGTCGACACGCGTTTCTCGATCAATATCAGCCGCGGCGCCGGCCTCGTCTTCGTGATTCAGGACGATGGCCTGCCGTCCGAGCCCACGATGGACGACCAGGCGGAAATCGCGCTCGGCGAACGCGCCTTTCCGGCGGTGACCTTCCAGGTCGGCAATGCCCACGGCTACCATCCCGGCGATGCCGCCGCTGCGCTAGAAGCGCTCGGCACGGCGAAGCAAGTGCTGCTGCGCTCCGACGGCAGCGGCGTCGATTCCGGCGTCATCGAGATCAACCTGCCGGCGGAAGCGCTCAACTGGCTAAAAGCCTGCGGCAAGACGTTCGATATCGCCATCGACAGGGTCACCGACCCCGACGGGCTGCAGCTGCCGGCGCCGCGGGCGCGTTCGCCGAAAATTCTGGTGATGCCGGCTACCAAGGCTGGTCCGCCCGGTATCGAGGACAAGCAGAAGATCGACGGCTGGGATGCGTCTGAGCTGCGCAACAACGAGGGACAGATCATCATCTGCTTCATCCGCCGCCATTACTATATGGGCTCCGAGCCCGGCGCGCGGCATCTCGCCACCTTCCTGATGGTGAGCCGTGCCAAGGGGCTGACCATGATGCTGAAGGATTCCAATCTGCATCTGCAGGAAGGCACCACGGTCGACGCCACGCTGAAGTTCGGCGAACAGGCCTTCACCGGCTTCTCCGCCCAGGTGCAGGGCCCCGATGAGATCGGCATTTTTCCGCAGCATGGCGCGGCATTGGCAAAGGCGCTGGAAAACGGCGCCCGCGCCCTGATGAAGTCGAAGGTCACGGACAATTTCGAATTCCCGGTACAGCCGAGCGTCATTCCGTGGCTGCGCGCCTGCGCCCGCCGCAACGGCATCGCGATCGAGCCGGGGCGGCAATAAGCGTCAGGCGACGTCGGCTTTCGTCTCCTGCCCTTCCGCGGCGAGCGCGTCGAGATCGACAAGGCGGGGATCGTCGGCGGCAACCTCGGCCTGTGAAGCGCCATTGCCGTGAACATGCATCAGCGTTTGCACGCGCCGCGCATTCATATGGTCGACATGCTGGTGGCGCAGCGCGACCGGCAAGAGATATTTTGGCAAGCGGACCGCCGAAAAGGCCGGCACCCGCTTCAGCTCGGCGCCCTCGCGCCATTGCAGCGGATTGAGAGTGTAGATCAGTTGCCGCTGGATATCAGGCAATGCCCGCGCTTCCTGCTCGGCCGGTGCACTTTGCCCGGCATTGGCATTGCCGCTGCGGGTCGAGACGGCCGCCGAACGCAGCTCCCAGCAGATCAGCTCCACCGCTGACAACACTTCGCGGCGCACCGCGTCGATGCTGGCGGAAAATCGGGCAGCTTGCGGAATCGGCACGCTGCCGTTGGCGGCCTCCAGCAGGCCGGCGGCACCGGCATCGAATCCGGGTCCCGCCTTTTCGATGGCCGCGGCCATCGCCTCGATGGCGTCGGCAATAGCATCGCGATCGCGCTGGGCCTTGGCTTCCGTCAGCGCGCGTTCGGTGGAGACCAGCTGCTCGTCGAATTCGGCGAGCTCCGCGCGCAGCGTCTTGGCGCGCTCCTCGACGGTGCGCAACTCGCTTTCCGCGCGCGCCAGTTTTGCGTCGGCCGCGCCTGCCACCGCGAGCCGCTCGGCGGTCTTGCGCCGGTCGGCAACGATGGCATCGGCGGCCCGGGATTTGCTGGCGAGCTTCAGCCGCGCCGTCTGCTTTTCGCGCAATGCATTCTCGAAGCGCTCCACCGGGCTCAGCTCACGCCTGAAGAATGACATTTCACCCCTCGCGAATATCAGCAATTTTTCCCGCCGAATCACCCGGCCGCTGCAATGCGCTGAAGTTTACCGGAAACTTGGCTCAGATTGCGGCTCGATGCCCCATCAGGGCTGTGGAAGCGGCGGTTTTCCGCTCCAGCGCCAGCCAAGTGGCCTCCGCGGCTCGCGGGTTCGTGAACCGTGTTTCGTCCCTTACCCGCACGACGAAACACAGACCTGCCCGCGACGAAACCATTTTGCCCTTGCCAGAAAGACGTCCGGAAACGGAAGGCAGCTAGCGTGCCACCCAAGTGATCCAACAATGGGGTTCGATCATGCAGGCGCTTCTCACCATGCTTTACCGCTTCTACGTCGTGATGCGGCTTTTGGAGATTCGCCGTCGCCGGATTGCCGTCTGAAGCCCACCGGAGACTTTCAGCGCAGCCGCTGAGAGGAGAAATGAAAATGCTCGAAGTTGACCACTATCGCTTCCAGGCGGATCGCGCCCGCCGCATGGCGGACCGCGTCACCGACGCCCTCGTGCGCGAGAAGCTTCTGGAAATGGCATCCGAATTCGGCCGCTACGCCGCGCTGATCGAAGCCAAGTCGCGCGAGAAGCTGGCGCAGCCTGCGACGGCGTAAACCCTTCGCCGTCATTGCGAACCGGCGCGCCGAACGCGCGCGCGCGATGACGCACAAATCCCCCGCAAAGTTCCCTCGGCCCCAGACTCTCCATCCCCTCGCCTTGCTTCCGTCAAACCCGGCTGGACACCTGCCGACCGGCAGGATGGATGACGAGCATTGGGGATTTGGATGCCTTCCAGCTTGAGAAGAATTGACGACCCGCAGGTCGCGCCGATTGCGCCCGACATCGTTCCGGCCGATTGGGCCGACTGCGTGCCGCACCCGGCGAACGACGCGACCAGCCGTGAAAAACTGTTCGCGGAGATTCGCAATGCCGCGGAGGAAGCCGCGCCCAAGGTCGACGCCACCTTCCGCGCCAGCGACGTCAACGACATCCCTGCGCGCAAGAAGAAGTCGTCGCGCGCCTGGATCTGGCGCGCCGCCACCGCGTTCGCATTCGCGCTGGTCAGCGCGGTCGCCGCGGCAGCGTGGCAGCGTCATGGCGAGGTGGCAACGCAGACGCTGGCCGGCTTGCTGCCGTTGCCCGGCGTGAACGCAGCGCCCGCGGCGGAGCCTGCCGCCGAGCCCGCCGCACAACCGGCGGCGGAGACGCAGGCCGCCGCCGCGCCGCAAGCCGAGGCCGCGCCCGGCAAGGCCGCCGCACTGCCGCCGGAGGCCGAGCAGCAGATCCAGTCGATGACGCGCGATCTTGCCGCCATGACCCAGCAGGTCGAGCAGCTCAAGGCGCAGATCGAGCAGTTGAAGGCAAACCAGCAGACCGCGGCCGCGCCTGCGGCGCCGGTTGCGCCCGCCCCGCCGGTGGCACGCGTGCACGCGCCAAAACCGCAGCTGCCGAAAGTCAGCGCGCTGCCGCCGCGGCCGGTGCCCGTAGCGCCTCCGCCGCCGCGCCCGGCCTATCCGCCCGCGATGCAGGCTTCCGCCGCGCCGCCGCAGGCAGCAGCGGCGCCGCCGCCGGCCTATCAGCCGCCGCCGCAGCCGACGACGCAGCCCAACGGCGAGCCGATCGTGCGCCCGCCGATGCCGATGCCGCTTTCGGACCGGTATTGAAGAATCGTAGGGCTGGATTAGCGCAAGCGTAATCCGCCGCCACGCACTAGATATCCGGCGGCTCGAACCAGTTTGTCAGCGACAAGCCGCCGTCGACGGTGAAGGCTGCACCGGTGACATAGGCGGACAGCTTGTTGGAGAGCACCGCGAGCGCCATCGGCGCCAGATCCGCGGCCACGCCGATGCGGCCGAGCGGGATGTGTTTTGCGAGCGACGGATCGGCGACAAAGCCGCCGGCCGCGACCGCGCCAGGCACCAGCGCGTTGACGCGGATGTTGTGGCGGCCGAGTGTTTTCGCCAGCTCCTTGACCAGCATCGCCATGCCCGCCTTGGTCGTCGAGTAGTGCGGCAGGTTGCGCGGCGTGCCGGCATGCAGCGAGGTCAGGAACAGGAACGATCCCGGCGCTTTCGCCGCGATCAGCTGTTGCGACAGCGCGCGCGCCAGATGAAAGCCAGCCTCCAGATTGACCGCATGCATCTGCCGCCACGTCTCATCGCTGACGGCCAGAGCATGATCCGCCTCGCGCCGCGGCGGCGAGGCCGAATGCACGAAATGCGTGACTGTGCCGAGCGCGCTACGCGCATGCGCCAGCAGCGCGTCGCAAGCGGCGCGATCGGCGAGATCGCCGGTCCACCCCAGCGCCAGTTCCGGCCGCGGCGACGATTTGGTCGCCTCCGCCACACGCTCCGCGCTGATATCGGCAAACACCGTGCGCAC
>Ga0081539_10001397_pt1 | contig 41577 bp, 44 predicted proteins | sample TabmetS4T2R2_FD_71023 | JGI IMG/M metagenome (GOLD analysis project Ga0081539, IMG submission 71023) | Tabebuia heterophylla rhizosphere microbial communities from the University of Puerto Rico - S4T2R2 | ecosystem: Host-associated > Plants > Roots > Rhizosphere ... | reverse complement strand
TCGCCCGCGGAGGGGCGGAGCCAGTTCCGGTCGGCGGCGGAGAAGGGCCTGCTCAAGATCCTCTCGAAGATGGGGATCTCGACCCTGAGCTCCTACTGCGGCGCGCAGATCTTCGAGGTGCTGGGGCTGGGCCACGAGGTGATCGCCACCTGCTTCGCGGGCACGGCGTCGCCGCTGGGCGGGATCGGCTTCGAGGAAATCGCCGAGGACGTGTTGATCCGCCATCGCGCGGCGTACCCCGAGGCGCAGGGCGCGGCGGTGTCGCTCCCCGACCACGGCCGGGTCCGGTTCCGGAAGGACGGCGAGGATCATGGCTGGGCACCGCCGGTGGTGGTCGCCCTGCAGCAGGCGGTGAAGACCAACGCGGCCGACGCCTATGGCGGGTTCCTGGTCAAGCACGGGGCGCGGCGCCCCGCGGGCCCGCGCGACCTGTGCGGTCCGATCGGCCGAGCCGTCGTCGACGACCACGATCTCGAAGCCCGGGTCGAAGGCGCGGATCTCGTCGATCACGCGCGGGACGCTCTCCTCCTCGTTCAGCGCCGGGACGATCGCCACCCGCCGGTGCGCGGCGAGCCGCGCGCGGAGGGCGTCGCGCTGCGGTGCTTCCTGCACCAGCTCAGCCACGCGCGCCCACGGCCGCGCCCGACTCGATCCCGACCAGCTCGAGCAGGCGGCGCGCGCGGTGCGCGTACGTGTGCTCGTCGAGGGCCCGCTCCCGCGCGCGACGCCCGAGCTCCTCGGCCGCGCCCGGATCGGCCAGCAGCTCCTGGTAGGCGGCGACGGCCTCATTCGCGTCCTCGACGACGATCAGCTCCCGGCCCGGCTCGAACCAGCGCTCGATCCCCGCGTACGGATTCGAGACGATCGCCGCGCCCGCCATCGCGAGCTCGAACGGCCGCGCGGTCGAGGAGGCAGGGACGGTCGCGTGCGCGCGGCGCGTGACGTTCAGGTTGATCCGCGCCGCCGCGATCGCGCGGTTGAAGACGTTGAACGGCACGTCGCCGACGAGCCGCGCTCGGCCGACGTCGCCCTGGAAGTCGCGCCCGCCAAGGGCGAAGTCGACCTCCTGGAGGCGCCGGCTCGGCTCGCCGACGAGCTCGCGCATCCACTCGCGCCTGAACTTGTCGCCGTAGCCGTAGAAGAAGACGTCGACGTCCTTCTCGACCGGGAGCGGCTGGAAGAGCTCCGGGTCGGCGGCCCAGAAGACGGTCTCCGCGCGCCGGGCGCCGAGCTCGAGCAGCCGCGGGATCCCGCCCTCGGAGTTCGACACCACGAGGTCGTACTCGGCCGGATCGGCGCCGTGGTAGTAGTTGAAGCCGGTGTCCATCCCGCCGCGCTCGGGGAGGCTCATCGGGACGTCGCCGTCGTAGAAGACGACCGGCACGCCGAAGCGGGTGCGAAGAGCGGTCGGGATCCCGCGGAGGTGCGCCATCGGCACGGTGAAGACGACCACCGCCGCGACGTCGCCCTCGCGCTCGACGATCCGCTCCAGGTGCCGCTGCCACCGCGGCGTGACCCAGCGCCAGATCACCTCGCGCTGGATGCGGTCGGTGTCGCCGGGGTCGTCCTCGGCGCGGCGAAGGTAGCGGTCGCCCTTCAGCCGCGCGGCGAGGTCGCGGACACGCGCGTACGTCTCGCCTTCGACGTAGGCGGGGTTCGGCGCCGTCCGCCACCACGGGCTCTCGACCGGGCGGCCGCGGTAGGGCGTGACGATCAGGTCGACACCTGCTTCGTACATGCCCTTCCAGAGCTGCCACCAGGCCGGCGTGCAGCCGTAGCGGAAGTCGAGGTCGACCGCGGAGGCGACCGCGAGGATCTTCGGCGCGCTCATCCGGGCAGTATGGCTAAGCGGTATGTCGGTTCGGTTAGGGCTGGCCGTGTGCGCTGAAACGACTCGGCTGGTTCATCCAGCCTCGTTGGCGATGATGGTTAGGAGGTTTCCAAGCGGCTCAGTGGCGGGGTCGCCGATCAAGCCGTCGCGGATTGCGCGGACGAGGTCGACGGCCTGGGTCAATGCTTCTTCGACCTCGGCCGAGTTTGGTCTGTGTCCCTCGTGCACGACGGCGTTTCGAGTTTCGTAACCGTTGAGCCACCAACAGCCAAATGGATTGGCAGGATCGGCCAGATCGACCGCGGTGTTCGCATATCGCGGAAAATGGTCTACGACAACGTTCCTCAAGCCGGCGTTCAGGATTGATTGGGCGCGCATCGCGGGCTCGCCGCGTATGAAGCTCACGTTCCTGATCACTGCGCTGACGAGCACCTCGACGGCTGTCCCGACAGCAGCGATCGCAGCTGCGTGACGACGAGAGACCGCGGCCGCGCGAGCGGCCTGAAGCAATTCGTAGAAGAGGAAGAACGGCTGCTCCCCGTAGTAGCCACTCCGCGCGATTTCCACGGCTGCTTGCGTTGGTTCGTCGCCGAGAGGCATCTCGCGTATGGCAGGAAGATCTTCGTGGATCGGGTAGATCGCGGACACGCCGGATCGTCGTCCAGCGGCCATCGGGGCTGCCTCGATGATGAAGGGGCATAAGGCCGGCAGGTCTCCGAGTGCGATCGGGAGTAGGCGGGGCTCTTCCGTAACGAGACCAACCGAGAGCGACAAGGCGTTGATTAAGTCGAGCGACGCGAGTAGTTCACCCAGCAGGAGGTTCATCTGATCAACTTCGCGCGGTGGCCATGTGCTTGCCGCCACGAAACGCGTCGCTGCTACGACGGTCGTCGGCTCCCAAAAGCCGCGGCGTGACGCCTTCTTCAGCTGGCGCTGCCTACTTCGCCACTCGGGCTGCGGGACGAGCGGGCGAACCCAGTCGGCGAATGCACGGTCGGCGGCCTCGAGCGGAAGGCGTGTGCGCGTCAGGATCTGGCGAAAGACGAGCCGCAAGGCGGGGCTGCGGCCGGATTGAGGAGGAGCCGGTGCAAGCGCGAGATGCGCCTTTACCTCATCTGGCCAATCGACAAAGACGTCCTCACGCTCCTCGTAGAGCACCATCGCTTGGCTGTCTTTGACCGGTAGGTACCGCGGAAGTTCAAGGATGTGTGTGATCACAACAACCTCGGCACCGGACGGAGGAGCAAAGAGAGTGGCCTCGGCTGAGCTCATGCTCCGCGATTGCGTGACGGGGCTTTCGCCGCCACGAAGACCTCCGCCCGATAGGGAAACGCAATCGGGCTCCCGTGGCGTTCGCCGATCGCTCGCACACGCGCGAGCAGCTCCTCGCGCTCGTCGTCGGCAAGCAGCGCGACGAAGCTGATCGAGAGCATCCGCTCGACGAGGCCGTCCGGGTCGAAGCGCTGCTCCTGAGTGAACTCGGCCTCCTCGAGCGGCCCAAACGCCCCGTGCGGGAAGTAGCGGTAGACGTCGAACCCGCGCAGGCGCGACGGCGCTGCGCCGCTGCGCACGACCAGCTCGTCGAGCTCGCGATGGATCTGCACGCTCGGGTCGCGGCGATTCCAGGCGAGGCCGAGTCCGCCGCCCGGAGAGAGGACGCGGGCGAACTCGTCGAGCGCGCGGGGGACGTCGAACCAGTGGAACGCTGCGGCGACCGTGATCGCGTCGACAGAGCCGTCCTCGAACGGGAGCTCCTCGGCGGTCGCGTCGACTGCCTCGACCTCCGGGAGAGCGTCGCGGAGGATGCCGCGCATCTCCGCGGTCGGCTCAACGGCGACGACCCGAGCGCCGGTCGCGAGCAGCGCGCGCGTGAGCTTCCCGGTCCCGGCGGCGACGTCGACGACCGTGCGGCCCGGACGCAGGTCGAGGCGCTCGGCGAGCCACGCGACCGCCTCGAACGGGTACTCCGGCCGGGTGCGCTCGTACGCGTCGGCGGCGCGGCCGAAGCCGCGCTCCGCCTCGGGAGCGATCAGTACGCGCCGCGGCGCGCCAGCACCGCCGGGAGCGTCTTCACGAGGATCGTGATGTCGAGCCAGATCGACCAGTTCTCGAGGTAGTAGAAGTCGAGCCGGACGAGGTCGTCGAAGGACAGGTCGATGCGGCCGGAGACCTGCCACAAGCCGGTCATCCCGGGCAGGACGAGGTAGCGCTTGCGGTGCCACGGCTCGAGCTGGACGTAGTCGCGCACCGGCAGCGGGCGCGGGCCGACGAGGCTCATCTCGCCGCGCAGGACGTTCAGCACCTGCGGCACCTCGTCGAGCGAGTAGCGGCGGAGGAAGCGGCCGACCGGCGTCACGCGCGGGTCGTTCTTGATCTTGAACAGCGGCCCCGCAGCTTCGTTCGCGACCTCGAGCGCCGCCTGCCGGTCGGCCGCGTCGGCGTACATCGTCCGGAACTTGAGCATCTCGAACTCGCGCTCGCCGACCCCGACGCGGCGGTCGCGGAAGAGCACCGGGCCGCGCGAGGTGAGCTTCACCGCGGCCGCGATCGCGAGCCAGATCGGCAGGCCGAGCAGCACGACGAGCGCGCTCACGGTCAGGTCGAACGCGCGCTTCGCGACCCACTGCGCGCTCGCGAACGCGGGCGGCCGGAGCTCGAACAGCGGCACGCCCTGGCCGGGCACGTAGTCGCCGCGCTGCGTTAGGAGCTCGGTCGTCTTCGGCGCGATCCGCACCTTGACGCCGCGCCGGTGCGACTGCTCGACGAGATCGAGCAGCTCGCGCTCCTCGAAGTCGGAGTCGGTGACGATCAGCTCGTCCACCTCGTGGCGGTCGAGCACCTCGCCGAGCGCCTCCGGAGGCCCGAGCACAGGCAGGTCGACGCCCTCCGCGTCGGGCGCGACCGCGCCGAGGAACTCGTAGTCGATCCCGCTCCGGCCGACGCCGAGCGTCCGTCGCAGGTGCGCCACGTTCTCGCCCTTTCCCAGGAGGACAGCGCGGCGCCGCGCGCCCGTCAGTCGCAGCACGTCCTTCGTGACGACGTCGTAGCTCGCGCGGAAGAGGCCGATCAGGAGCGCGGTGATCGCGAGCGCGGTCGGCGCGAGGCCGAACGTGTGGAACGGGTAGCCGGTGCCGAGCCCGAAGGCGAGCGCGAGGACGGTCACGAGCGCGAGCGACCCGACGACGCTGCCCGACCCGCCGCGGAACTCGCGAGCGGCGTAGAGACCGTTCCGCCAGAAAACGAGCAGCGTCACGAGCATCAGGAACGGCAGCCAGTTCGTCTCCGCCCGCCAGGGCACGCCCCAGAGGACGCTGTGCTCGTAGTAGAGCCAGCGCAGCACGAGCGCGATGTAGAGCCCGAGCGCCAGGCCGGAGAGGTCGAGGAAGACGAGCGACGCGATGCTCGCCGCGCGGCGAGCAACCGCCCGCAGCGGGCTGCGCGCGAAGACGAAGGCGCGCTCGCGGCGGATGTCCGCCGGTGCGGGAGGGGGATACTCGGCCGGGGCGGCGACGTCGGGATCCGCGTTAGCCGCCGCCGCGTCCGCGGATAGAAGGGGCTTGGCCAACCGTGAGATTCTACGGTTCGTGCCTTTGGACGCGTTCCCGCGAGTCCCGCTGTTGTTCGGGCCGTCGCCCGTCCACCGCCTCGAGCGGCTGAGCGAGCACCTGGGCGGCGGAGTCGAGATCTGGACCAAGCGCGAGGACTGCAACTCCGGCCTCGCCTATGGCGGGAACAAGACGCGCAAGCTCGAGTACCTCGCGGCCGACGCGCTCGCGCAGGGCTGCGACACGCTCGTCTCGATCGGCGGCGTGCAGTCGAACCACACGCGGCAGGTCGCCGCCGTAGCGGCGCACCTCGGCTTTGGCTGCGTCCTCGTCCAGGAGCACTGGGTCGACTGGCCCGACGCGGTCTACGACAGGGTCGGGAACATTCTGCTCTCGCGGCTCATGGGCGCCGACGTGCGGCTCGACCCCGGCGGGTTCGACATCGGCTTCCGGCGCAGCTGGGAGGAGGCGCTCGCGTCGGTCGAGGCCGCAGGTGGGAAGCCGTACGCGATCCCGGCCGGCGCGTCGGACCATCCTCTAGGCGGCCTCGGCTTCGCGCGCTGGGCCGATGAGGTCGCGGAGCAGGAGCGGGAGCTCGGCGTCTTCTTCGACACGATCGTCGTCTGCTCGGTCACCGGGTCGACGCAGGCGGGGATGGTCGCGGGCTTCGCGGCGCAGGAGCGACCGCGCGCCGTCCTCGGGATCGACGGCTCCGCGACGGTCGAGCAGACCCGGGAGCAGATCGCGCGGATAGCGCGGGTCACAGCGGAGGCGATCGGCCTTGGCCGCGAGCTTCGCGACGACGAGATCGTGCTGCTGGAGGAATGGCACGCGGGCACGTACGGGATCCCCGACGAGAAGACGATCGACGCGATCCGGCTCAGCGCGCGGCTCGAGGGCGTGCTGACCGATCCGGTCTACGAGGGGAAGTCGATGGCGGCGCTGATCGACCTCGTCCGCTCGGGCCGGATCGAGCCGGGCTCGCGCGTGCTCTACGCGCACCTCGGCGGGCAGCCGGCGCTGAACGCGTACTCCGGCGCGTTCTAGGGCGGCGGCGTGGACGAGGTTCAGATCCGCGCGCTGCGGCTGCCCGAGGATGCGCAGGGCCTGCGCGAGCTCGACACGAGCTTCACGACCGACGTCGTGTACGAGGTCGTCCTCGCGGAGGACGCCGTCCGGCTCGTGCCGACGCGCGTCACGCCGCCGGTCACGAAGCGATTCCCCCTCGACGACCTCGAGGATTCGGCCCGCGGGTGGGACAGCGGCCACGTCGCCGTCGAGCGCGGCCGCGTCTGCGGGTTCCTCGCCACCGGCTACGAGGCGTGGAACCGCCGCCTCACGATCCGGCACCTCTACGTCGACCACAGCCGTCGCCGGCGCGGCATCGGCCGCCGGTTGGGGTTCGAGCTCTGCGGGCTCGACACGACGCTGTACCGCGGGACGCCGAGCGAAGGCGAGACAGCGCTCTTCCTCGCGCAGTCGCTCGCGCGCTAGCGCGCGTAGACGTCGCCGAACGGCGTCTCGGGCGCGCCGTCGGCGTGCTCGGCTCGAAGCTGGTCGAGGTCGGTCGGTGCGGCGCGCGCGCGGCCGAGAGCGTTCAGCGCGGCCACGAGCGCCGCGCGGCGGAGCGGCTGGAGCAGGTCGGTGTCGTGGAAGTACGCGTGGACGAACGGCGCCTCGAGCGGCCGGAGGACGGCACGCGCCAGCATTCCGACCGAGTGCGTCGTCGGCAGCTCGAGCAGGCGCGCGCCGCTGCGTAACACGAGCCGGACGGGCTCTCGGGCGCCGAGCCGCGCCGCCCCGGGCGCGAGCGTCGGCGGGCGGAACGCGGTCGCGGTGCAGTCGGCGAGGCCGGCGGCCGCGAGCGTCTCGGCGACCGCGTCGTCGACGTACCAGCCGCCGCCGGCGAAGAGCGTCGGCTCGAGCCCCCGCTCGCGGAGCCACTCGAGCTCCTGCGCGACGCGGTCGGCCGGCCGGCCGGGGCCGCCCGACGGCCGCGCGTGGCTCGGCGACGTCCAGTGCGTGTGCAGGCCGAACGGCCCACGCTCGGCCGCGGCCCGGGCGCGGACGAGCCACCGACCCGCGTCCTCGCCGGCCCCGCGGTCGGGCGGGCGCATGAGAGCGGCGATCGCGAGACCGCCCGGCCGCGAGGCCTGGAGGTGCGAGAACCGCTTCCATGCGCGGTCGTCGAGCGGGCGCTCCACGTGGCACGAGACGACTGCGGGAGGACGGGCGCTCATCGGGGGATAGAGCTATCGTTTCCGTCGCTCGCCTGCGACCAGTGATGTCTCCAGATGTTCCGGTCGTAGTCGAGGACAGCTACTCCCGCTCGTAACGGAGGAGTTCAGCGGTCGTTGCCGGTTCGCGCTTCAGCGCTGCGACGGTCGTGTACCGCTGCTTCCGCACAAACGCCTGCCCGCGGCCACGGACGAGGTGTCTGATCGGGTGCGAGAGCTTGATCGTTTCGGGATCGTCCGGAGCCGTCAGCAGCATCACCTTGTGCGGGCCACCGCGGTGGCCGCGCCGGTCCAGGGCGACGGCGAATGGTTCGATCGTGGCGGCTAGTTCGTCGTCACCTGCGACACGGAAGCGGTCGACCTCCTCCGCCGTCAGGTGGACGTCATCGACGACGCGTCGAATCTTGGGAACCCACGGGTGAATCTCCGCCCACGCGTAGAAGCCGAGCCACCGGGCTTGGCGGAACGTCCTGCCGCCCTGGCAGACATAGACGGCGAGGTCGAGGTAGTCGGCGAGCGCGAGCTGCCCCGCTGGGACGAGCGCCACGTCGAAAGCGCGTTCGAGTAGGTAGCCGATCTCGTCGTTGGAGAGAGAGCGGGGCTTCGCGCCAGCCGCGTCCAACAACTCGCTCGTCCGCGTGGTCGAGAGTCGCGCGGCCGCGGCGATCGTTGCGATTGGCTCACCTGCCGCGCGAGCAGCAACGAGGCTCAGCCGGAAGATGTCCTCCACTGCCGACCGCTGCGCCGCGGCAGCTTCGACCAACCGCAGAGACGAAGAACTGGTGCCCATCACGCCTCCATTTCACCGTTGTAGTAGACGATAAATCGGATACTACCGAGATGTTAAAACCACCTCAACTCCCTCAACGCCGCTCGCGCTCCGTGGTGCCCGAGAAAATCGACCGCCGCTTCTTCAGATCTAGTAACGCTGCGCCCCCGCGACAGCCGCTGCTTCGTACCTTGTGGTGCCTTGAGCGGTTTCTACGCCACTGTGATGCAGACCGACGCGTCCAGTACTCATGGACATTCCTGATCCACGTATGGAACTACCCTTTCCAGCTCTGGCGCGCCGCTCCTCATACCTGCTGATCGCGGCGCTCGCTGCGTTCCCGCGCCTCGCGGTGCTCCTCCACGAGCGGGGGACGATCACCGCCGCGTACGTCGACAAGGGCTCCGACTTCGCGCGCACGTTCCTCGCGAGCGGGACGTACGGCTTCATCCCGGGCCGGCCGTCGGCGTATACGCAGCCGCTGTACGGGTTCTTCCTCGTCCCGCTCTACTGGATCTTCGGGCGCTCATGGCCGGTCGTGGGGCTCGCGCAGATCGCGGTCGCGGTCGCGACGGCGCTCGTGGTCTACGAGATCGGGCGGCGGTTCGTCTCGCGGTGGGCGGGTCTGATCGCCGCAGCGGTCGCGACCCTGCACCCGTACGTCGTGTGGCACGACGTCCACATGAACCGCGAGATCCTCGACGAGCTGCTCGCGGCGACGGTGGTGCTGCTGACGCTGCTCGTCGCGGAGCGGTTCTCGCTGCCGCTCGCGGCCGCGCTCGGCGTCGCGCTCGGGCTCGCCGTGTTGGGAAACGTGCGGCTGGCGGTCCTGCCGCTCGCGATCGCGGCGTTCCTGCTCGTGCTCGGCCGCCGTGCGGCGGTCGTGTCGGCGGTCGTGACGCTCGCGGCGGCCGCGGTCGTCGTCTCGCCGTGGCTCGTCCGCAACCAAGTCTCGGTCGGCTGCTTCACGCTCACGACCGACGGACGCGCGCTCTGGAAGGCGAACAACGCGAACACGCTCTCGACGCTCGAGCACGGCAAGTGGATCGACGACGTGCCGGGGATCCCGGGCGCGCCGCCGTCGCCACAGGACGTGGGCGCGGTCTACCGCGCGACGGGGCATGCGCCGCCGCCGGTCGACGAGTGCGCGCAGATGCACTACTACCGCCACCTCGCGCTCCAGTTCATGCGCCACCACCCGGGCGAGAAGGCGAAGCTCGCGGCGCTCGGCGCGGAGTGGCTCTGGCAGCCGTCGGTGACGAAGACCGAGGGCCGGCGCGGCTCAGGATCGAGCCTCGACGTCGGCCGGAGCGTCGTCGAGCCGGCGTTCATGGTCGCGCTCTACGTCCTCGGGGCGATCGGGCTCTTCCTCGTGCCGCGGCGGCTCGCGGTGCTCGCGGTGCTCCTGCTCGGCTACGACACGCTGACGGCGATGCTCTTCGCCGGCGAGACGCGCTACCGCGTGCCGTGGGACTTCCTGATCGCGCTCTGCGCGGCCGCGGCGGTGACGCGCTTCCTGCCGCTGCGTAACCTCTCGCAGCTCTCGCGCAACGAAGGAGACGGTGTCGCACTCGACCGACGCGCAGCTCGTCCGCCGGAGCCGGCTCGGCGATAGGGACGCGTTCGCCGAGCTGGTCGAGCGGCATGCGGGGCGGGCGGCCGCCGCGGCTCGCCGGATACTGCGTAGCCGCGAGGACGCCGAGGACGTCGTCCAGGAGGCGATCCTCTCCTCGTACCTGAGCCTCGACCGGCTGCGCGAGCCGTCGCGCTTCGGGCCATGGCTCGCGGCGATCGCGGGAAACCTGGCGAAGATGCGGCTCCGTCAAGCGCGGACGGCCGCCGATCTCCCGGGCGGGCTCGCGGCGCCGGCCGACGACGTCGTCGAAGCGCTCGACTCGCTGCGAGCCGCGCTCGCGGTGCTGCCGGACGGCGAGCGCGAGGCCGTCGTCATGCACTACGTCGAGGGTCTCTCGTGCGAGGAGATCGGACTGCGGATCGGCCGCTCGGCCGGAGCGGTGCGGGTGCGCCTGCACCGCGCGCGGCTCCGGCTGCGCGAGCGGCTCACTCATCGAAAGGAGCGCGGAGGAATGGTCGAGGTCACGCTAGAGGACGTCGTCGTACGGGTGCTGGCGCCCGCCGAGGGCGAGGAGCTGCCGAGGCTCGCCAACGAGCGCCTGCGCGTCGTGCTGCTCAAGGAGCGGGACGGCGAGCGGCGCCTGCCGATCTGGATCGGCGCTCCCGAGGGCGATGCGCTCGCTCTTCACCTCGGCGACGAGTCGATGCCGCGACCGCTGACTGCCGATCTGATGGCGCGGCTGCTCGAGGCCGCGGGCGCGCAGATCGAGAGCGTCCGCATCTCGAGCCTGCGCGACTCGACCTTCTTCGCGACGATCGTCGTCGCCGGGCAAGAGGTCGATGCGCGGCCGAGCGACGCGCTCAACCTCGCCGCCCGAGTCGGCGCGCCGATCTTCGTCGACGACGCCGTGATGGAGCAGGCCGGCCGGGCCGGCGACACGCTCGCCGAGGAGCTGGACGCGATCGAGACGCGGCTCGTGGAGGTCGCCGCCGGCAGCGAGTGGGCGTCGCTCTCGCCGGCGCTGGTGAAGTCGCTCTACCCGCCGGTGGTGCCGAAGTAGGCGGTTACGCGGCCTCGTCGACGCGCTTCAGCCGCCGCCAGACTCGCTCGAGGAAGCCCCACACGTCCGGCCCCGGCTCCGAGTACTCCATCTCGGGCTCTCGGAGTGCGAAGTCATCCGGGTCAAACTCGTTCGCGTCGGCCGGCGGTTTAGGTTCATCCCGGGCAGGTGCTTCGCGATCAGCCATAGAGACCTCCTGTGACCGCCAAGGTAACACCGACACCGTCACGAGGACGAGCCCGACGCAGACCAAGGCGTAGCCCACGCGGAGAGCGGCCGCTCCTCGCTTGTTGCTCCTGCGTTCGTCTTGGAGCGATCGCATGAGGCCGCGCAAGAACACCCGCTGGACGACCACGCGATCGCTCGACAAGACGTCGTCGGCGTAAAGCGTGAACTCAGCCGCCGAAACGACAAGGCGCCCGCGCGGGACCAAGAGACCGACGACGACGATGACGACGGCCAGCGCGAGGCTGACGAACGCGGCGGAAGCTAGACCTACGACGATCGGCCGGAGCAGGCCGCCGAGTCCGTGAGTCGACCTTGCGCCGACGCCCGCGAGCGCCAGGATGATCCCGGCGAACCCCGCAAGGCCCGAGCCGCGGCTCATCAGGCTGCTCGCGCGCTGCTCCTCGTCGGTGATCAAGCCGCGCACGTTCTGGACGAGCGCCTCGACGGTCTCCGGCTGGATTGCAGGGCTCGACACCAGCGACCTAGGGTCGCCAGAGGCTCAGGACCTGTCAATCCGCTTCTTTGGCCAGGTACGCGCGGTACAGCAGCTCGACCCGGTCGATCGAGCGCGCCTCTCCGAAATGCTCCGCCGCGCGCCGCCGGCCCGCCTCTCCCATCGCCGCCGAGCGCCCCGGATCGAGCGCCAGGTCGACGATCGCGCGGCGCAGCGGCTCGACCTCGGCGGCCGGCACGAGAAGACCCGTCTCGCCGTCCCGGACGATGTCGCCCAGCCCGCCGATCGCGGCGGCGATCACCGGCCGCGCGCGCTCCATCGCCTCGAGCGCGACCATCCCGAAGCCCTCGCCGAGCGACGGGACGACGACGATCGACGCCCGCTCGATCGCCCGCTGCACCGGCACGACGTGGCCGAGGAAGCGGACGCAGGACTCGAGCTCGAGCTCCTTCGCGAACGCTCGGAGCGCCGGCTCGAGCGGCCCGCGTCCTGCGATCTCGAGCTCGAGGTCCGGCACCTCCTCTCGCGCCGCCGCCACGGCCCGAAACAAGACGACGTGCCCCTTGATCGGGATCAGCCGCCCGACGCAGAGCAACCGCGGCGGCGACGAGACGTACGAAGTCGCCGCGCCGTCGACCGGGATCCCGTAGTGGACGATCTGGAAGCCGCGCTCGGCAAAGCCCTCGGTCTCCGCCAGGTATCGCGCGAGCCCTCGGGAGATCGCGATGTGCACGTGCGCGAGGCTTGCGACGGCACGATCGGCGAGCGCGAACTCCCGCCCCTCGCGGAACTCGTTGAACCCGTGCTTGGTCGAGAACCGAAGCGGCACGCGCGCGAGCGTCCCCGCGAGCTGGCCGTAGACGTCAGCGTGCACGAGGTGCGTGTGCAGGAGCGCCGGCCGGTGCGTCGCGAGGTAGCCGGCGAGCTGGAGGAACGCGATCGGGTCGACGTCCGCGCGGAGCGGGATCGCGTCGAGCGGGACGCCGCGCTCGCGCAGCTCGTCGGCGAACTCCCACGCCCCCGGCTCGTGCTCGTGCAGCATCAGCATCCGCACGTTCCAGCCGCGCTCGCGGAGCCGCGGGAGCAGCGAGAGCAGGTGCGCCTCCGACCCGGAGATCCCGGCCACCTTCTGCATGTGCAGGATCAGGTTGCTCATCGCAGCCCCGCCGCAGAAAGAATGCCCTCGGCCCAGGAGTCGACGGAGTGGCCGGCTGCGACCCGCTCGTGCAGGCGGCGGCCGCTCGCGGCACGTTCTCCCGCCGAAAGCGCCGCGAAAGCACGCAGCCGCTCGGCGAGCTCGCGCGGGTCGTCGCGCGCGAACCGCCACTCGGGCTCGAGCAGCGCGTCGAACACCGGGTTCGACGCGACGACGGGCAGACAGCTCGCCGCCGCCTCGTAGACGACCTTGTCAGGCGCGCCGGCCCGCATGTTGTTCACGAGCAGGTCGTTCGCCGCGAAGAGCTCCGGCACCTGCGACCGCGGCACCGCGTCCTCGAGGTGGACGCGGCCGACGAGCCCGAGCTCCGCGGCGAGCCGCAGGAGCTCGCCGCGATGCGAGCGCTCGTACTCGGTCAGCGCCGGCCCGTGCGCGACGAGCCGCGCATCGTCCACCTGCGCGAGCGCGCGAAGCACCGTCTCGAGCCCCTTCGCCGGCGAGTACCGGCCAAGCGCGAGCACGCGCAAGATGCCCTCCGGCCGCGGCTCGACGCACGGAAACTTGTCGAGGTCGATCCCGTGGCCGATCGCGCGAACCTTCCGCGAGGGCAGCGGGAACGAGCGCTCGTCCACGGTCGCGACCGCCGACGAGACCCGCTCCGCGAGTCGGAGCAACCGGCTCGCGCGCCAGTGCGTGAACCAGAGGACGAGCGGGATCCGGAGCGGCCGGACGAGCGGGGCTGCCAGCACGGCGTAGATCGGGCACATGTGCGCGACGACCGCCGAGAGGCCGCGGAGCTCGCGCGCGAGCGCCGTCTCGAACCGAAGACCGCGCCCCCCCTTCGCCGCGGCACGGAAGCTGTACGCGCGGCAGTTGCCCGGCAGCGCCTCCGCGACCGCCTCGTCGGCCAGCACGACGAGCTCTTCGACGCGCGCCGCGAGCGCCCGCACCTTCGGCACCGTCGCAGCGAGCGCGGGATGCGCCGGATCGACCTGCTGCGTGACGAAGACGAGCTTCGCTATTCGGCGGGCCACCAGTCCGGGAGCGTCTCGGCGTCGCCGCTCTCGCCTGCTCCGAAGACGAGCAGCTCGAGCCCGTCCGGCCCCGCCTCGAACGCGCGCGCCGTCTGGGGCGCGACGCGCACCGCGTCCCACTGCCGAAGGTCGCGGATCTCGTCCTCGAGCTTGACGCGGCCGCTCCCCGAGACGACGACGTACGTCTCCTCCTGCCGCTCGTGCCGGTGGCCGAACGGCCCGCGGAAGCTCGGCGCGAGACGCTGGTAGCTGAGCCCCGACTTCTCCGACTCGAGCGCCTTGCGGGCGAACCGCGCCTCGAGGCTCGGTGCAAGGCCGAATTGCTCGGCGGAGTTCTCGATCTCCTTGAGGTTCTTGATCTGGTAGGCGCTCACGAGGGGATTCTAGGAAGCACGGCGCCGAGCGATCGGTTCAAGTCCAGAGGTCCTGGTCGCCGCGGAGTACACGATCGGCGTGCTCGGCGGGACGCTCGCGCTCGATGTAGCGATCCTCGTCCTCCATCCATTGCTCCCACAGGGCCCGGGCCTGCTGGCCATCACGCTCGAGCCCGCGCTCCAGCCGCAGGTCGCGGGGCGTCTCGATCCAGATCGAGTAGGCGAGGTATCGCCGGAAAGACTGCCGCGACGCGGTCACGCCTTCCAGGATGACGAACGGCGCAGGCTCGACTCGAACCGCCGCTCTTTCTTCACCTCCCCAGCTGGTCGGCCGGTAGCAGGCCGGCTGCCCCGCCGCGAGCGGCTCGAGAGCGCGTGCGATCAGCTCCGGCCACCAGTCGACCGGGTTCTCCCAGCTCGCGAAGTCGTCGGTGTGGATGATCGGCGCGTCGAGCTCCCGTGCGATCCTGTTCGCGAGGCTGCTCTTGCCGGCGCCACCCGGACCGTCGATCGCGATGATGCGAACCTCGACGTTCGACGGAGGCCGTGACGAACGGATCGCCTTAACGAGGCCGTCCAGCTGGTCCACGACGGTCAGAAGAAGTCGAAGTCGCCGAGAGTGAAGTGCCACGCCGCCGGTCGAGGATCGAGCCGGCCGTCCGGGTTCAGGATCTTGCCCACGAAGCGGATCTTCCGGTTCGTCGGCAGGAAGCCGGCGCGTAGGAACGAGCCGCGCTGCGTCCGAGGCGGGAGCGCGATCAGCGCGTCGGCCTCGAGCTCGGCGGCGGCGCGGCGGAGCAGCGCGACGCGCTCGGCCTCGGCGTCCGGCTCGCTGACGAGGTCGGCCAGGAAGCCGCTCGAGACGCCCTGCTTCACGGTGTGGCCGACCACGGCGACCGCGCGGAGCCGCCCGTCCCGCGACGCGCCGAAGCGGCGGTACGTCCGCGGCGTGTCCGCGTAGCGCCAGTTCAGGAACTGCGCGTCGCGGATCACGTGGTTGCCGTACCCCGGCGCCGCCGCGCGCCAGATCTCGTCGGCCTCCGGCGGAAACCGGTCGAGCCACTCGACCTGCACGTCTCCGTACCGGCGCGGCTCCCGCGACTCCGGGACGAGGCCGCCGCGAGGGCTCGGCCGCCGGGCGAAGTACCGCACCACGCCCGCCGCCCGCAGCGGCCGCGCCCAAACGCGCCGGCCTGGCAGGTCGACCCAGCCCAGCCGCCCGACGAAGATCCGGTGCGACGCTGCGTTCGGGAAGGTGATCGTGACCGGCGAGCCGTCCGCCGCAGCCTCGCGCTCGTTGTTCAGCTCGAGCTCCGAGAAGATCCCCTGCCGCCGGTACGGCGCCTCGGTCGCGACGTGCACCGGGATCGCCACCTCGCGCTCGGCGCCGTCCAGGATCATCCGGAAGAAGCTCATCGCGGCCACGCCCACCACGCGCTCACCGTCGATGCCGAGCGAGATCAGCCGCCGCCCGACCGGGTTCCGGTCGAACCACCAGTCGAACTCCGCGTCGTCGATGTGCGACCGCCCGACGCCGTGCATGAGCTCGAAGAAGCCGGCCCGCCGCTCCGGCCGGTACAGCTCCACCGAGAACGAAGGCACTACTTGGAGGACGTGCCGAGCGCCGCGTTGAACGCGCGCCGCGCGTACGTCCCCGCGACCGTGTCCTTGACCGCGATCAGGTCGCAGGCGCCTTGGAGGACGAGCTCGAACGTCCGCGGCGGGTACGGCTCGACGTTGTAGCGCCGCAGCCGGAACCGGTCGCTCCGCGGCCCGTTCGCGCCCGAGACCGACGTGAACCCGAGCTCGTAGCCCGCCTGGCGGACGAGGCTCAGGTGGACGGGCTTGTAGTGCGCCTCCGAGCCCTTCACGTACGCGAACGCCTTCACCCCGCGGCCGAGCGCGTCCTCGAGCCGCAGCTTCGACACGACGATCTCGCGCGCGGCCTCGTCGAGCTCGAGCGCGGCGACGGGACGATGCGAGATGCCGTGGCACTCGATCCGGAGGCCCGCAGAATCGAGCTCGCGCAGCTCGCCCCAGTCGAGCGTCGGGTTGACGATCCCGCGCGCGCGAAGGTGCTCCTCGTGCGGAAGCGGCCGCCGCTCGCCGAGGTAGCCGATCGGGACGAAGAGCACCGCCGGATAGCCGTAGCGCTCGAGGATCGGGAGCGCGTTCTCGAGGTTGTCGCGGTAGCCGTCGTCGAAGGTCACGAGGACCGCCTTCGGCGGCAGCGGCGCCCCGTCGACGTAGTGCGCGAGCACGGCGTCGAGCCCGACGACCGAGTAGCCGAGCTCGCGGAGCTGCGCCATCTGCTCGTCGAAGAGCGAGGTCGGGACGGTCACCGGGTTGTCCGGGATGTCGTTGACCTTGTGGTACATGAGCGAGCGGAGCGTCCGAGCGGCCTCGCCGTCGAGCGCGCCCGTCCCGACGACGGTCTCGCCGATCGCCCGGTAGATGCCGTTCTTCAGCAGCTGCTTCGCGCGCGTCGCCCTCACGATTCGTCCAGTCTAGGAGTGCCGGCCGCGCGCGTCACGAGCGCGTGCAGCCGCTCGGCGTACTCCTCCGGCGTGGCGAGCCACGGCTCGGCGCTCGGGCGGGCGGCCGCTGCGAGGCGCTCGGCCAGCTCGCAATCGGTGAGGGCGCGGACGAGCGCGTCGGCGAGGGCCCCGACGTCGCCCGGCTCGACGAGCAGGCCGTTCTCGCCGTCGCGGACGAGGTCGCGGATCCCGCCGACGCGCGACCCGACGACCGGCCGCCCGCGGAGGAGCGCTTCGACGACCACGCGCCCCATCCCCTCCGAGCGCGACGGCAGGACGACGAGCGTCGCCTCGTCCATTGCGCGAGCGACCTCGTCCGTCGGGAGCGCCGGCGTCCACGCCGTCTGGTCGGGAAGCTCGGCGACGAGCCGCTCGACGACGTCGGCCCGCGATCCGCGGCCCACGATCCGCAGCCTCGCCTCGGGGGCGCGCGGCGCGGCGAGTCGCCACGCGTCGGCCAGCCCGTCGACGTTCTTGTAGAGCTCGAGCACGCCGACGAAGAGCGCCGCCTGCCGCTCCGGCAGCGGTCGCGGCTCGGTGAGGAACGGGTCGAGGTCCATGAAGGCCGGAAAGACGTCGGCCGGCTCGATCCCGATCTCGCGCGCCAGCCCGGTCGTGTAGTCCGAGACCGTGCGGACGGCGTCGGCGCGGCGGAGCGCCCCCAGCGCGAGGCGGTCGGCGGCCGGCGAGAGCGCACGGCGGAGTGGCGAGCCGTACAGCCGCGTCGAGGTCCGCCAGTCGCCGTGGACGTCGACGAGCACCGGCGTCCGGCGGCCGACGAGCCTGCGGGCGGCGAGCGCCGCGGCAGCCTCGTAGGCGCTCTGCGCGAGCACGGCGTCGGGGCGGAAGCGGACGAGCTCGCGCGCGATCCGACCCGGCAGCTCGGCCCAGAAGCGCGCGCCGTCGAGGGCGCGCGGCGGAACGAGCTCGAACGTCGAGTCGCCACCGCGCCCGCTCGCCAGCACGCGCACGTCGAGCCGCTCCCCGAGAGCGTCGAACTTGCGCCGGAGGCTCTCCGAGAGCGGCAGCTCGTACCGCGTCCGGCCGACGATCAGGACGCGCGGCCGGATGCGGCCTCCTCGAGCAGCGACTCCAGCTGCGCGTAGATCGCGGCGGGCGCGAAGCGGGCGACGGACGGCGGCCCCGCCACCCGAAGCCGCTCCTCCAGCGCAGGATCGTCGAAGTAGCGCCGAATCGCGGCCGCGAGCGCCTCGGCGTCGCCCATCGGCACGAGGAGGCCGTTCTCCTCGTCGCGCAGGATCTCGGTCACGCCGCCCGCGTCGGTCGCGATCACCGGCGTCCCCACGGCCAGGGCCTCGACCACCATGTGCGGGAAGTTCTCCCAGCTCGAGGAGAGCAACGCGGCGTCGGCCGCACAGAGCAACTCGAACACCGTCTGCCGCGGCTGCGGGCCGAGGAAGCGGGCGCGCCCGTCGAGGGGCAGCGAGCGCGCGTACCGCTCCAACCGCTCGCGGTACGGGCCCTCGCCTGCGAGCAGCAGTGACACGTCCGGATTGGCCACGACTGCGTCGAGCGCGACGTCGATCGACTTCTGCGGCACGAGGCGGCCGGCGAAGACGAGCGTGCGGCCGTGCAATCCGTGCCGCGCCCGCAGCGTCTCCCGGTCCTCGAGCGGCGGCGGCGAGATCGGGTTCGGGATGACGACCACCTTCTCGGGCGGCAGGCCCCAGCCGATCGCCAGCTCGCGCAGCGCCTGGCTCGGGATGACGATCCTCGAGGCACGCGCGAGCTCGAGGTCGCGCGCCCGGCGGAGGATCCCGATCGTCAGGCCGCGCGCATCCTGGAACCCGCCGAGGTCGGCGCCCCAGAGCTTCCAGCGGAGCGAGCGCTCGAAGACCGGATCGGATGTCAGCTTGATAACGATTGGCTTGCGCGCGATCGCCGTCCCGACGCTCGACCGCCCGATCATCCCGGTCGAGTAGACGACGTCCGCGTGCGACGCGGCGCGCGCGACGGTTCGCACCGCCACCGCGTGCCGCCAGACGAGCGGCGAGCGCCGCGACGCCCATCGCACCGGATAAGCCTCGGCCGCCGGGGCCGCATTGGCCATGGTCACCGCCGCCACTCGATGGCCGCGCGAGCGCAGGTATTCCGCCACCTCGGGCGCGTGCGAAGCCGGCCCGCCGACGTCGGGAGGCCACATGCCCGAGACGACCAAGACGTTCAAGCCGTTGGCGGATTAGACATCTTGTGTCGCGTGAGCCGCGCCTCTACCGTCGATTGCCGATGGCGATCCCCTGGCGAGTCGAGGACAACGATCTGAGGATCCCCGAAGAGCTCCAGGCAGGCGTCTACGCGAGCGTCCTGTCGGCGTGGTACACGCCGCACGAGTTTACGCTCGACTTCGGAACGCCGGTCGAGGACGACCCCGAGAGGCAACTGGGAGCCGTTGCGCGAGTCAAGGTCCCGCCTGGCGTGGTCTTCGAGCTGATCCGCATACTCCACGCGAAGATGACGCTCTACGAGGAGAAGTACGGCCCGATCCATTACCCAGATCGGCGATCGGAGGACGAGTGACGGATCGCGAGGACAACCCGAGGAACCTTCCGTACTGCACCCCGGACCCGCGCAAGCACATTTCACCGGCGTGGCCGTATCGGATCAAGGCCGATCCCACGCGGGGACTCTCGATGAAGGTCTACTTCCTTCCGGAGACGTCGCGCCACGAGATGCCGTGGGTCGACGACCCGCGCTTCGGGCTCAAGGGCGACTGACCGCGGGCTCCGGTGCGCCGAGGCTCGGGTCGCGTCGCAGCCGCACGAGGATCACCGCCCATGAGAGCGCGAACGCGCCTGCGGCGATCAGGAACCCGCCCGCCGCGCCCGTCGCTCCGTAGCGCGACCCGAGGACGAGCAGCGCCGGCACGAGCACGACGATCTCCGCGCCCTGCGCGACGAGCCGCAGCGCCGGCCGGCCGATCGAGACCGGGAACGACTTCGCCCAGCCGAGGATCACCTGGATCGCCGCGACCAGCAGGATCAGGCGCGCTGCATTCGCCGCCGGCTCGGCCTTGGCGCCGTACGCGATCCGGAGCAGCGTCGGCATCAGCCAGAGAAGCGGCGGCAGCAGCACCGCCATGAGGAGCGCGGCGCCGGTCACATAGCGCCGCAGCATCCGGTTCACCGTGTCCCAGCGGCCTCGCTCGAAGGCGTGCGTCTGCTCGCTGAGCAGGATCATCCGGACCGGCGAGGAGAGCGCCGCGAACGCCGACTCGGGCACCTGCGCGACGCGGAAGTAGCTCACCTGCCGTACCGTCGTGACGGCGCCGAGCAGCAGCGTGCCGAGCAGGCCGCGCATCGGGCTCAGCACCGAGCCGAGGCTCGACTGGATCACGAAGCGCCGGAACGGCACTTTGTCCTCCTCAAGGGGCACGGCAGGAGCGGACGGGAATCGCCGCAGCGCGGCGAGCCCCACCGCAGAGATCGCCGCCGTCGCGACCACCTGCGCCGCGACGAGCGCGATCACCGTCTCGAGGACGCCGAATGCGGCCCCAACCGCGAACGCCGCGAGCCGCAAAGCCATCGAGACGATCAGGAAGGCGGCGCGAACGTCGTAGCGTCGTCGGACGATCAGCGCGGCCGAGGCCAGCCCTTCCGGCGCCTGCGCGGGCGGCAGCAGCGCCGCGAGCAGCATCGGCCAGAAGAGGCCGTGCGCGTTCCAGATCAGGTGCGAGAGCGGTGCGAGGACGACGATCCCGACGGCGCCCAACACCCCTCCGGCGAGCTTCAGGTCGAGCCCGACTCGAAAGACGCGCCGGAAGCGCCCCCAGTCCTCACGAGCGGCGTAGCGGAAGCCGTACTTCACGACCGCCTCCTCGACGGTCAGGTCGGCGAAGAGCTGGAAGAAGCCGGTCGCGGCGAGGACGAGCGCGAGCCGGCCGAAGTCGACGGTGCCGAGCTCGCGGAACGCGACGATCGAGCCGAGGAAACCGATGGCCGCCGAGACGTAGACCCCGGCAGCCGTCGACGACGAACGGCGCCAGAAGGCGGACAGGCGCATCAGGGAGGCCAGTATAGTGAGGCCCCTTGCCGACCCGGAGAGGCTCAGCGGGCGCTCCGAAGGTCGCGTTCGTCTACCCGAACTCGCGGCGCGAGCTGGCCGTTCAGGTCGCTGCGGGAACCGCTCCGGACTCGACGCTGCTCGGGCAGAACCACCTCGCGGAACTCGGCCTCGACGCGCGTGTGCACGACCCGGCTCTCACCCGCCGCCGCGGCGGCCGGCTGCGCTGGAACCTGCGCGAGCTCGCGCTTCCCTGGGAGCTTCGCGGCTACGACGCCGCGTTCACACCGCTCGCCGCGCTGTTCCCGCTCGTGTCGCGGCGCGTGCCGGTAGTCGTCGTCAACTACGGGCTCTGCACGATCTGGGACCGGAGCTCGCCGGCGCGCCGTCGTCTCCTCGGTGCCTCCCTTCGATCCGCTGCGCACGTCGTGTCGCTCGGCGAGTGGCAGCGCGAGCGGCTGACGGCGCAGACGGGCATCACGCGCAGCAGCACCGCCCTCCTCGGCGTGGACGAGCGATTCTTCGCGCCGCGCGCGGCTGCGGATCCTGCCGACCCATACGTCCTCACGGTCGGCAAGGATCTGGCGCGCGACTACGCCACGTTTGTCGAGGCGCTCGCGCCGCTCGGCGTCCGGCTCGAGCTCGCGGTCTACCCGCGCAACCTCGAGGGGGTCGAGTTGCCGCCGCAGGCGCGGGCGCGGGTGGTCGAGCCGGTCGAGCTGCGCGACCTCTACGCCGGCGCGGCCTGCGTCGTCCTGCCCCAGAGGCGGCAGGACTACCCGTTCGGCTCCGAGGGCGGCGGCCTGACGGCACTGCTCGAGGCGCTCGCGATGGCCCGGCCCGTGGTCGCGAGCGACCGGCCGATCCTGCACGACTACGTGACGCACGAGGAGACGGCGCTGCTCGTCCCGCCGGAGGACCCGACGGCGCTGCGCGAGGCGGTCGAGCGCGTGCTCGGCGACGAGGAGCTAGCGCGGCGCCTCGGCTCGGCCGGCCGCGCCCGCGTCGAGAGTGGGCTGACGACGCGGCACTTCGCCGAGCGCATCGCGCCCGTGCTCCGGGAGGCCGCCGGGTAACGTGGCGCGGCGTGCGGCCTAGCATCGGCACGATCGTTCTCGCGATCGCCGTCCCGGTGATCTTCCTGCACGTCCGCTACCAGCCGAAGGTGCACGTCGGGCTCGGGTCGACGAGCGCCGGGATCGAGCTCTCCGACCTCGCGGTGCTCGCCGTCGCGCTGGCCGCGCTCGAACGCGGGCTCCGTGAGGGCTTCGGGCGGCTGCGCGCGGCTCGGGCCGTGTGGATCGCCGCAGCGCTCTTCCTCGCGATGGTCGTCGCGGCCACGATCTACCCGCTCGCGCGCGCCGCCGACTACCACTTCCTGACGCATGCCGTCACGACCGCGAAGTTCGTCGAGTACGCGGTGCTCGCGCTCGCGGTGCCGCTCCTGCTGCGCACCCGCCGCGAGCTCGAGATCCTGCTCTGGACCTTCGCGCTCTGGAGCACGGCGGCGACGGGCTGGGGGCTGCTCCAGTTCGCGGGCCTCGTCAGCGAGTTCGAGGGCAAGCGGCCGCTCCAGCGCGAGCCGTCGTTCCTCGGCATCCACGATCTGGCTGCGCTCTCGGGCGGCACACTGGCGATTGCGCTCGCTCTCCTGGCGCTCGGGCCGGCGAGCTCGCAGGAACGGCTGCTCGCTTGCATTGCCGGCCCGAGCGGAGCGATCGGTCTCGTCCTCTCGGGCGCCTTCGCGGGCGCGATCGGCATTACGCTCGCCGCGATCGCAGCGTTGGCGATCGCGCAGAGCGTGGGCCGACTCGACAAGCGCAAAGGACTCGCTGTCGCCGCGATCGCCGCGGCAGCGGGTGTCGGCGTCTTCCTGATGCGGGGCGGAGACGTCGAGAACTTCGCGCGCTTCGTCGGGATCGGGCACAAGCACGCGAACGAGCGCAACGTCGAGAGCTCCGTCCACCGCTCGCTGCTCGCCTACATCGGCGTCCGCATCTTCGCCGACCACCCGATCGTGGGCGTGGGCTGGCAGGGCTCCGAGGAGTACGACAACTACGCGCCGTACCTCGCCGACGCGCACCGCCGCTTCCCGGGCGAGAACCCCCGTGCGTTCCCGTCGCCGCAGCACGCGTGGGGCGTGCAGAACGCGTACCTCCAGACGCTGACGGACATGGGCGTCGTCGGCTTCGCGCTCCTCGTCGCGCTGTTCGTCAGCGGACTGATCGTCGGGGTTCGCGCCGCGCGCCGCGCGCCCCCCGAGCTCGCGGTGCCGGCGCTCGCCGGGATCCTCTGGCTGCTGGTCGCGGCCGGCGTCTGGAACGGGCTCGGCCTCGTGGCCGGGATTCCGCTCGACGCGCTGACCTGGCTCTCGTTCGGCCTGATCGCCGCCTCCGCGGCAGGAGTCGCCCGTGCCCGCGCTTGACGACTGGCCGGGCGAGCTCCGGCGCGATCCGCCGCCGAGCTCCCCCACGTACGCAGTGCGTGCGCCGCTGGCCGCCTGGCTCCGTCGCGAGGCCGCCGCGCGGCCGGGGCCGTACCGCGTCCTCGACGTCGGCTGCGGCGTGAAGCCGTACTACCCGTTCTTCGCGGGGGCCGCGTCCGAGTACGTCGGCGTCGACGTCGTCGAGAACCCGGCCGCCGATCTCCAGGGCGCAGTCGAGAGCCTTCCAGTCGACGACGCGAGCTTCGACCTCGTCCTCTGCCTCCAGGTCCTCGAGCACGCGAACGACCCGCCGCAGGCCGTCCGCGAGCTGCGTCGCGTGATCGCGCCGGGAGGCCGCGTCCTCGCCTCGACGCACGGGGTGCAGGTGTACCATCCGGCGCCGGTCGACCTCTGGCGCTGGACGCACGCCGGGCTCGACCGCCTGTTCCGGGAGAACGCGTCCTGGAGCTCCGTGTCCGTCACTCCCGCGTCCGGAACGACCGCCTGCCTCGGGATGCTCGTCTCGATCTACGTCGACCTGCTAAGCCGGCGCGCGAAGGCGCCGGCCGTCGGCCGTGCGCTCGTGGGCGGGATCAACCGGGCCGCGGCGGCGATCGACCGGCGCTCCGGCGACCTTCGCGAGCCGCGCTCGGGCTCGCTGATCGCGAACTTCCACGTGGTGGCGGAGCCGTAATGCGTGTCCTCGTCACCGGCGGCGGCGGCTTCATCGGCTCGAACCTCGTCCGGGCGCTGCTCGAGCGCGGCGACGAGGTGCGCGTCCTCGACAACTTCTCCACGGGGAATAGGTCCAACCTGGACGAGGTCGAGGACGACGTCGAGCTCGTCGAGGGCGAGCTGCGGAGCTACGAGCGCGTGCACGCGGCGACCCGAGGCGTCGAGGTCGTCTTCCACCAGGGCGCGCTGCCGTCCGTGCCGCGCTCCGTGCAGGACCCGCTGACGACGAACGCCGTCAACGTCGAGGGCACGGTGAACGTGCTCCTCGCGGCCCGAGACGAGGGCGTCCGCCGCGTCATCTTCGCCTCGTCGTCGTCGGTCTACGGAAACTCGGGCACGCTCCCCCGGCGCGAGGACGCCTCGCCCGATCCGATCTCGCCGTACGCGGTCGCGAAGCTCGCCGCCGAGCGCTACTGCGTCAGCGCGAGCCGCGTCTACCCGCTCGAGACGGTGGCGCTGCGCTATTTCAACGTCTTCGGGCCGCGCCAGGACCCGCACTCGCAGTACGCGGCCGTCGTCCCGAAGTTCATCTCGGCGGTGGCGGCCGGCGAGCCGGTGCCGATCTACGGCGACGGGCGGCAGTCGCGCGACTTCACGTTCGTCGCCAACGTCGTCGAGGCCAACCTGCTCGCCGCGGATGCGGACGCCGACGGGGTGAGCGGGGCGATCCTCAACGTCGCGACCGGCCGCTCGGCCACGGTCGACGAGCTGGCCGACACGATCGGCGCGATCCTCGGGAAGCCGGTCGAGAAGACGTACCTGCTGCCCCGCGAGGGCGACGTGCGGGACTCGCTGGCCGACGTGAGCGAGGCGCGACGCCTGCTCGGCTTCGAGCCGCGCATCGGGCTCGAAGAGGGGCTGCGCCGGACGATCGACGCGCTTGGCCACTGAGCCGGTCCGCGTCCTGCGCGTCATCGCGCGATTGAACATGGGCGGACCCGCGCTCCACGTCGCGTACCTCACCGCCGGGCTCGCGCAGCGCGGCTACGAGACGACGCTCGTCGCGGGGAGCCTCGCGCGCGGCGAGGACTCGATGGCGTTCGTCGCCGACGAGCTCGGGCTCGACGTGCGGCACGTGCCCGAGCTGCACCGCGACATCTCGCCCGTCAAGGACGCGATCGCCGTGGTTCGGCTCGCCCACCTGATCCGGCGCGAGCGGCCGGCGATCCTCCACACGCACACGGCGAAGGCCGGCGCCGTCGGGCGGATGGCAGCGCTCCTCGCCGGCCGCGCGCGGCCGCCGATCGTCGTCCACACCTTCCACGGCCACGTCCTGCGCGGCTACTTCGACCCTGTGCGAACGGCGGGGTTTCGGCTGCTCGAGCGACTGCTGGCGCGGACATCGACGGCGCTGGTCGCGGTCAGCCCGCAGGTGCGGGACGACCTGGTCGCGCTCGGGGTCGCACCGCCGGAGCGGTTCGCCGTCGTCCGGCTCGGGATCGAGCTCGCCGACCGGGTCGACGTCGACGGCGACGTCCGCGGCGAGACGCGGCGCGTGCTCGGGATCGCTCCGGAACGCTTCGTCGTGGGCTGGATCGGCCGGATGACCGGCGTGAAGCGGACCGAGGACGTGCTGGTCGCGTTTCGACGGTTGCACGACCTCGGCGTCGAGGCGACGCTCTGCATGATCGGCGACGGCCCCGACCGGCCGGCGATCGAGCGGCGCGCGCACGAGCTCGGCGTGATGCGCCACACGCTCTTCCTCGGCTACCAGGAGGAGGTGGCGCGCTTCTACGCGGCGGTCGACGCGGTCGTCCTGCCGTCGATAAACGAAGGGACGCCGGTGACGGCGATCGAGGCCTTGGCGGCGGGCCGGCCGGTCGTGGCGACGCGCGTCGGCGGCGTGCCGGACGTCGTGCGCGACGGCGAGGGCGGCTTCCTCGTCCCCGCCGGCGCGACCCGGGAGCTGGCGGAGCGGTTGGCGGAGCTTGCACGCGACCCTGACCTGCGCGAGCGGATGGGCCGCGCGGGCCGCGAGCACGTCCTCGCCCGCTACGCCGTCGAGCGCCTCGTCGACGACGTCGACCTGCTCTACCGCTCGCTGCTCCAGTCGCGGGGGATCTCCTAGCGCGCTTCCGCCACACTTCGGGGTCAGACCCCGAAGTCGGCGCTGCCGCGCGATTCCGCTTGCCGCCGAGCCTCGCCGGACGTGCGGTGGACAAAGTGTTCGCGATTCGCACAAAACCGGGGTCAGACCCCGATGTGCGGCTCGACCGACAGCTGCGGCCGGATAAGCCGCGTCAGTGAGGGAGCCGCCGAAAGGCGTTGTACGCCGGCTTCCGGTGCCCCCGGACGTCGAAGAGCCCCGACTGCCAGCCCGCCGGCACGTTCGGCTCGTCGCGGAGCAGGAACCAGACCATCATGTCGATCCGCGGGTTCCGCCGCGCGATCGCGAACGCCTCGTTCAGGTAGAGCGCCTGCCTCGCGAGCGAGACGCCGATCGTCCGGTCGGGCGGGTTCGTCTGGTAGCCGTACTCCGTGATCCAGAGGTGCTTCGGCCCGTAGAGCCGGGTGATCTCCCGCAGCAGGAGCCCGATGTTCCCGAGGGTCACCGATCGGCGGCTCCCCGGCGGCGTTCCGGGCGCCTGCCGCTTGCCCCCGTAGTACGGGTGGTGCGCGTAGACGTCGAAACGCCTCATCCCCGCCGCCTTGGCCGCGCGCAGAAACCGGAGCGGCGAGACGGACGGCCGGAACCCAGTCGGGCTGTCGTTCCCGTGCGGCCCGGTGACCCCGCACGCGACCAGCTCGCCGCCGATCTTCGTGCCGTGGATCCCGTCGTAGATCGCGTTGCAGATCCGCGCGTAGTCGCGAGCGCTCTGGATGATCCAGCGCCCGTGCAGCCGCCGGTACTGCGGGAAGAGGAAGATCGGGTTGTTCGGCTCGTTCCAGGCCGTCCAGAAGCGCACCTTCGGCAGCCGGCGCCCGTCGTCCCCGCGGAACCGGCCGCTGTAGCGACGCGCCGCCGCGTACGCGAACTTCTGCAGCTCGGAGAAGGACGTCGGCGCGCGGTTCAGCCCGCGGTGCTTGTTCGCCCAGCCGGGGGTGCCGTAGATCGAGAAGAGCATCTTGATCCCGTACTGCGCCGCGTAGTTCACGGTCCGGTCGTAGAGCGTCCAGTCGTACGCCGGGTCGCGCGGGTTCGTCGGGTTGATCGGCCGCTCGAGCGCCACGCCGAACCGGCCGCCCCAGTAGAGGTTCACGCGCAGCACCTGCGTCCGGAGCCGCTTCAGGATCGGGAAGGTCTGGTCGGGATTCCCGTAGAGCGTGTTCGCCTCGTCCTGGATCCCGACGAGCATGTGCCGGCTCGCCGTCGCGGCGGCGGGAACGGCGAGGCTCGCGACGACGAAGAGCGTCGCCGCGAGACCCCAGGGTTTCCTACACACGCACCGGCTCTCGTCCGAGGGCGGCGATCATGCGCCGGAGCCCCTCCTCGAGCTCGATCTCGGGCTCCCACCCGAGCACCTGCTTCGCCCGCGTGATGTCGGGCTGGCGCTGCTGCGGGTCGTCGATCGGCAGCGCCTCGAAGACGATCTCGCTCGACGAGCCGGTGATCTTGAGCACCTTCTCGGCGAGGTCGATCAGCGTGAACTCGTTCGGATTCCCGATGTTCACCGGCATGTGCTCGCCGCTCTCGGCGAGCAGGACGAGGCCGCGGATCAGGTCGTCGACGTAGCAGAAGCTCCGCGTCTGGGTGCCGTCGCCGAAGACGGTGATCGGCTCGCCGTCGAGAGCCTGGCGAACGAACGTCGGGACGGCGCGGCCGTCGTTCGGCCGCATCTTCGGACCGTAGGTGTTGAAGATCCGGACGATCGCCGTGTCGACGCCCTGCTGGCGGTGGTAGGCCATCGTCATCGCCTCGGCGTAGCGCTTCGCCTCGTCGTAGACGCCGCGCGGCCCGACGGGATTGACGTTCCCCCAGTAGGTCTCTGGCTGCGGGTGGACGAGCGGGTCGCCGTAGACCTCGCTCGTCGACGCGAGCAGGAACCGGGCGCGCTTGAACTTCGCGAGCCCGAGCGCGTTGTGCGTCCCGTACGAGCCGACCTTGAGCGTGTGCAGCGGGAGCCGCAGGTAGTCGATCGGGCTCGCGGGGCTCGCGAGGTGGTAGACGAAGTCGATCGGCTCCGCGACATCGAGGTGTTCCACCATGTCGTGGTAGAGGAACTGGAAACGCTCGCCGCGGATGTGCTCGATGTTGGCGAGCGAGCTCGTGTCGAGGTTGTCGACGCAGAGGACGCGGTAGCCCTTCTCGAGCAGGTAGTCGCAGAGATGCGAGCCGAGGAAGCCGGCGCCTCCGGTCACCAGAGCGGTCGGCACGGGAAAGGATGCTACTCGGCGGCCCGGCGGAGACGAGGGGTTCCTAACGAAGCCTTAACCGCTCGAAAGGCTCGCTAAGTGCGCGCAGGGAGTCGGATCGAGAGGTTGAAAGCATCCGATGTCGCATGCAAACTCCGAGTACAGGTGCGCAGCTGAGCAAAGGGCCAGGACAGGGGTTGCCGTGGTATCGGCGTGCGGGCGCTGCCGTCTTCGTGGCGGTCGCGTTCGGCGCGCTCTTCGTCGCGGGCTACGCGAGCCCGAGCGGCCTGCTCGGCTCCTCGTACTCCTACGGCTACCAGTACTGCACGACGCCTGGCCAGTACCAGTACTGCTCGACGACGACGAGCACCACCACGAGCTCGACCGCGACGACCACGACCAGCACCACGACCAGCACGACGACCACGTCGAGCACGACGACCACGTCGAGCACGACGACGAAGAAGACGACGACCTCCTCGTCGTCGTCCTCGTCGACCACGACGACCACGCCGTCCACGACCACGACGACGACGCCCACGTCGAGCACGACGACGCCGAGCAGCACGACGACGACGCAGCCCACGTCGACCTCGTCCTCCTCGTCGACGAGCACGCGCTCGACCACCACGACGCCAAAGCCGAAACCCAAGCCAAAGCCGAAGCCCAAGCCGAAGAAGAAGCCGAAGCCCGGCAAGGCTGGCGGCACGAAGGGCGCGGGCCTCGGCGTCAGCCGGAAGCAGCCCAACTTCACCGGGTAAGGCGGTGACGCGGAGGGGCTTCGCAGCGGGGTCGGCCGTCGCGCTGCTCGCGATTCCGGCCGGAGCCGCCGCGCGGCCCACGCCGAAGCCGCAGGTGCCGCGCTCGGTGCTCGTCGCCTACGCGACCGGTCGAAGCGTCCAGGTCTTCGGCGCGCCCCGCGCGCGGCAGCCGCGGACGACGCTCGCGAGCCCGACCGACGACGGCGCGATGCTCTCGTTCCTCGTCCGGTCGACCCGTCCCGGCTGGCTGCGCGTGTTCCTGCCGACGCGGCCGAACGGCTCGAGCGGGTGGATCCGCCGGTCGCAGGTTCGCCTCTACGTCGACGACTACCGCTTGCGGATCGACCTGCGCCTGCGCCGCCTCACCGTGTGGCGGCACGGCCTGGTGACCGAGATCGACCGCGTCGGCGTCGGCAAGGCAGTGACGCCGACCCCCGCCGGGACCTACTACGTCGTCTCGCGCGTGCAGCCGCTCGACACGACGACGGTCTACGGGCCGTTCGCGTTCGGCCTCTCCGCGCACTCGAACGTCTTCCGGAGCTTCGGCTTCGGCGGCGACGGCCGGATCGGCCTGCACGGGACGAACGACTCGCGCACGATCGGGCGCGAGGTCAGCCACGGCTGCATCCGCACGACGAACCCGACGATCCTTCGCCTCGCCCGGGTGATCCCGCTCGGCACGCCTGTCGAGATCGTCAGGTAGTAGCGTCGCCGCCGTGAGGCGGCTCGCGTTCGCGGGGAGAAGCTGGCGCGAGCTGGCGCGCCTCGGCACCCGGCTGGTGCCGGGACTCGCGGCCGGGATCGCGGTCGCGGTCGACGGCCTCGCCTCCGGCGGCTACTTCCCGCGGACGTGGCGGCTCACGACGATCGCGCTCGCGGCGCTCGCCGCCGCCGCGCTCTTCGGGTCCCGGCGAATCGCCCTGGCGCGGCGCGACTGGGCGTTCCTCGCGCTCCTAGCCGCGCTCACGATCTGGACGGGGCTCTCGGCGCGCTGGTCCGGCCAGCGCACGACCTCGCTCCTCGAGGCCGAGCGCGACATCGTCTACGTGATCGCGGCGCTCGCGATCGTCGTCGCCGTCGATCGGTTCGCGATCGCGCAGATCCTGGTCGGGATCGTCGCCGGCGTGACGGTCGTCTGCGCCTACGGCCTCGGTCGCTACGTGTTCCTCGGCCACCCGCTCAACCCGATCGAGGGCAAGCTCCTGTTCGAGCCGCTCGGGTACGCGAACGCGCTCGGAATCTACGCGGCGATGGGGATCGTCGTCGCGGTCGGGCTCGCGCTCGCCGCGCGCGACCTGCGCCTGAGGGCGGCCGCTCTCGTGCCGCTCGCCGTCCTCGGCCCGACGCTGTACCTGACCGATAGCCGCGGCGCGGACATGGCCCTCGCCGCCGGCTTCGTCGTGATCGCAGTCATGAGCGGTCGGATCTCCCGCGTCGGCGCCGCAGTCCTCGGTGCGGCGGCGCTCGGTGCCGTGGCGGTCGTCGCGGTCGTGTCGTCGAGCGAGCACGGGCTGGCGGCACGGCTCGCGGGCGCGAACCGGCCGCACTACTGGCACGTCGCGTGGAAGGAGTACAAGCTCAACCCGGTCACGGGCTCGGGCGCCGGGACGTTCGACTCGTACTGGCTCCACTACCGCCCGGTCAGCTCGTTCGCGCGCGACGCCCACAGCCTCTACGTCGAGACGCTCGCCGAGCTCGGCCCGCTGGGACTCGCCCTTCTCGTGCTCGGGCTCGCGGTGCCGCTCCTTGGCCTCCGCAAGCGTGGCGATCCGTTGCTCGCGGCAGCCGGCGCCGCGTACGTCGCGTTCGTCGTCCATGCCGCCGTCGACTGGGACTGGGAGCTTCCGGCCGTGACGGTGACCGGTCTCGCGTGCGGCGCCGCGCTGCTCGCGGGATCGAGACGCGCGGACGCTCCCGAGCTCGGTCTCCGAGGTCGTGCGGCGCTCCTGGCCGTGGCCGTCGCGCTCGGCGTGGTCGCGATCGTCCGGCTCCGCGCGGGACCTTCTTTGCCTTTCTCCTCTTGAAAAGTAGCGAAAACTGAGTGATAGTCAGCTCTAGCGGCGGAGGGGAGACCACCGATTTACGGCGTCAGCTACTTCAAGCGACTGCGTGCGCAGACGGACCGGGTCCGCGGATCCGCTGCGGCCGCGCTCGTTGCCGTCGGCTTCGGCGTCCTCTTCGTGATCGGCGTCCCGGCGATCAGCGCCTCGTCGTCCGAGTACGGCTACGGGTACGGCTACGGGTACCAGTACCAGTACGAGAAGCCGCATCTGATCGTGATCAAGCACGTGATCGACGACAACGGCGGCACGAAGAGCGCCTCGGACTTCACGATGCACATCAACGGCGTGACCGCGACCGGCGGGAACACCTTCCCGGGCCAGGAGTCGCCCGGGACGAACAAGGAGGTCACGGCCGGCTCGTACACCGTCACCGAGGACTCGGTGGCGGGCTACACGATGTCGACGAGCGGCGCGTGCAGCGGCACGATCGCGGACGGCGAGACCAAGACCTGCACGATCACGAACAACGACCAGGCCGCGCACCTGATCGTGATCAAGCACGTCGTCAACGCGAACGGCGGCAAGGCGAAGGCGTCGAACTTTTTCATGAAGATCAACGGCATCGCCGTTCAGGGAGCGAACCCGTTCCCGGGCGCCGAGTCGCCGGGCACCAACAAGACGGTGAGCGCCGGCAGCTACACCGTCACCGAGACGGGCCCGGCCGGCTACATCGCCGTTCCGTCGGCCGACTGCTCCGGAATGATCGCCGTCGGCCAGACGAAGACCTGCACGATCCTAAACCACGACATCGCGCCGCGGAGCACGATCGGCTACTGGAAGAACCACCGGCCCCAGACGACGGCGCTGCTGCCGCAGAAGCTCGGCAACTACACCGTCGCGACGTTCACGCAGGCGACGGCAGTCTTCAACGCCACTAACTGCTCGAGCACGAAGGCGCAGGACGCGATCGGCTGCCTCGCCGGCCAGCTGCTCGCCGCGGAGCTCAACCTCGCGAACTTCGCGAGCCCGTGCATCCAGCCCACGGTGAACAAGGCCACCTCGTTCCTGAAGGGCGGCACCGTCACCGCCGGCGGCACGACCGCCACCGGCGTGAACTACGTCGGCCCGAGCGGCACCTACACCCTCACCGCGAACCAGCGGACGGTGGCCGTCAAGCTCTCGACCGCGCTCGACGGCTACAACAACAACAAGTCCTGCTCGAACCCCTGAGCGTCGGCTAGCCGCGAAGTCGCGCGAGACCGTTGAGCGCGTTCGAGAACGGCGTCCACGTCGAGCGCTCCCACAGCGTCCCGCGGCAGCCGGGGCACGGCTCGAGCTTTCCGCGGACGAAGACGCGCTGGGCGCACGCGACGCACTCGTACGCGCCGGTCACACGCTCCCCCGCCTGGACGAACTCGACGAACTCCTCGTCGTCGGCCTTTGCGTTCGTGACGCTGTTGGGCTGCAGCTCCTGCACCTGATCCCCCTTCTTCGATGGAGCACTGAGCCGCAGTCTCCCTCTCTCGTCGTACACCTATTCTCGCTCCATGTCCACCTTCGAGATTCGCGACTTCGAGAACGAGCACCTCGACGCGGCGGCTTCGCTCCTCGCCGAAAGGCACCGCCGGCACCGGCTCGCGGAGCCGCTCCTACCCGCTCGGTTCGAGGATCCGCAGGCCGCGCGGGGCGAGATCGAGGCCTTGTGGCGGAAGGAGGGCGCGGCCGGTGCCGTCGCTCTGCGAGGGGCACGCGTCGTCGGCTACGTCGTGGGCGCGCCGGCCGACGACGAGACCTGGGGAGCGAACGAGTGGGTCGAGGTCGCCGGGCACGCGGCGGAGGACGCCGAGGTCGTGCGGGATCTGTACGCGGCGGTCGCCGAGCGGTGGGTCGACGGCGGCCGCACGCGCCACTGGGCGGTCGTGCCGGCGACTGACGCCGCCCTCGTCGACGTCTGGTTCCGCCTCTCCTTCGGCCAGCAGCAGGCGTACGGGATCCAGGAGGTGCAGCCGACGTCGTGGCCGGGTCGAGTGCGCCTCGCCGAGCCTCGCCACGTGGACGAGCTCGTCGAGCTCGCGCCGGGCCTCGCCGCGCACCAGCAGGAGACGCCGGTCTTCTCCGGGCGGGGGTTCGGCCTCGACGAGGACGAGCTGCGCGCCGAGATCGCGAAGGACATCGCCTCCGAGCGGTGGGGAAGCCTTGTTGCGGAGCTCGATGGCCGTGTCGTTGCGAACTTCGAGGTCGTGCCCGCCGAGGAGTCGAGCATGCACACCGCCCTGGCACGACCGGAGCGCGCGTGCTACCTCGCGTTCGCGCTGACCGACCCGGCGGCGCGCGGCTCGGGCCTCGGCGTCGAGCTGACCCAGGCGTGCTTCGCCTGGGCGCACGAGCGTGGCTACGAGACGATGGTCACCGACTGGCGCGTGACGAACCTGCTCGCGTCGCGCTTCTGGCCGGCGCGCGGCTTCCGCACGAGCTTCTTGCGGCTGTACCGCTCGATTCCCTGATGACTCCGCCCGCTATCACGCACGTGCCCGCTCGAGCGTGATCGCGGCGCACCGCGCAGCGACAGCAGCCCGGAGGATCTCCCCGAGCTCGTCGCCGCTCCCGTACCGCGGCGCGTGCATGCTGACCACCCGCCCGGGTTGCAAGAACTCAAGCAGCGCCCGTCGAGCCGAGTCCTTCTCCGCCGGATCGAAGACGCCGAAGGTCATCCCGCGCCTGTTCCTGACCAACGAGAAGCAGGGGACGTCGGTCAAACCGTCTCCCACGTAGATCATGTCCTCGAAACGCACTCGCCGGTCCTCTGGAGCGACGGACTTGTTGACGAGATACGGGTTCCCGAACGTCTCTTTCGAAGTGAGGCCCTTGTTGATCTGGAAGAGGTACCGGGTCTTCTCGGTGAAGCTGATGCTCCGCTTGATGCTCGTCACCATGCGCGTGGCCTTGTCCTCGGCCAGAAGACAGCCCCAGACGTCGGTCATGTTCGATTGCACCACTCGGCTTCCCCGGATGACGTCTTCGAGCCCGCCGGAGACGACGTAGAACTCGATCTGAATGTCTCGGTACACCAAGACGATCTCGCGCAAGTCGTCGAAGAGCCCCGGGAGGCCCGGCGCGTACTGATCGTCCAGCTCGCGGCCGAACGCGCGGAGGTTCTTGTTCGAAAGGGCACCGAGTGGCTTGTCCGGACCGACGTTCTCGAGAAAGAGGGTCAGCCAGGCGAGAGTCGGCTCGTGGCCGGCCGCGACCAGCTTCTTGACCTGCCCCCAGAACGTCTTCGGCTTGATCCCATGCTTCGCGAGGAGCAGCGTCGTGGAATCGCCGATCAGCGTCTCGTCGAAGTCGAAGACGACTGCGACGATGGCGGCGCCTCTAGGTGACACGGCGGCGCTTCTGCCGAGGCTACGCGCTCGGCCTCGACTCGGCCTCGTGCGAGCGCCCGCTCCGCCCGATGGCGGACGAGAGCGCGACGAGCGTCTCGCGAGCCTTCGCGAGCTGCTTGGGGTCTACAGCCGAAGCCGAAGACACCTTCTCCATGGCCATCGCTTCCTCCTCACTCATGCGGCTCGTGCAGTATCGCCCGGCGACCCGACGGACTGTGTGACGACTTCGTGAAACCCACTACACAGACAGCTAGGCCGGGGTCGGCAACCCCGCAATCGCGTCGAGCGCGCGCTGGATCTCGGCCTCGTCGAGCGCCACGTCCTCGAGCTCGCCGGCGAAGTACTTGTCGTAAGCGCCCATGTCGAAGTGACCGTGGCCGGAGAGGTTGAAGAGGATCGTCCGCTCCTCGCCCGCGTCGTCGGCCTGCTTCGCGACCTGGAGCGCGCCATGGATCGCGTGCGCGGCCTCGGGGGCGGGGAGGATCCCCTCGCTGCCCGCGAAGGTCACGGCCGAGGCGAACACGTCGTTCTGGCGATAGGCCTCGGCGCGGATCAGGTCGTCGCGGACGAGCTGCGAGATCAGCGGCGCGACGCCGTGGTAGCGGAGGCCGCCCGCGTGGATCGGCGCGGGGACGAAGTCGTGTCCGAGCGTGTGCATCGCGACGAGCGGCGTGAGCTGGCTCGTGTCGCCGAAGTCGTAGGCGAAGATCCCCCGCGTCAGCGTCGGGCAGGCGGCCGGCTCGCAGGCCAGCACGTCGATCTCGCGGCCGGCGATCTTCTCGCGGATGAACGGGAACGCAAGCCCGGCGAAGTTCGAGCCGCCGCCGACGCAGCCGATGACGACGTCGGGGAACGCGCCGGCCATGTCCATTTGGGCCAGCGCCTCCTGGCCGATCACGGTCTGGTGTAGGAGGACGTGGTTGAGGACGCTCCCGAGCGAGTAGGCGGTGTCGTCCCGCTGGGCCGCGTCTTCGACGGCCTCGGAGATGGCAATGCCGAGGCTCCCCGGGGAGTTGGGGTGCTCCTCGAGGATCGCACGGCCGCACTGCGTGTCCTGCGACGGGCTCGGGACGATCTCGGCGCCCCAGGCCTGGATCATCGAGCGCCGGTTCGGCTTCTGCTCGTACGAGATCTTGACCATGTAGACCTTGCACTCGAGCCCGATCAGCTTGCAGGCGAACGCGAGCGCGCTCCCCCACTGGCCGGCGCCGGTCTCGGTCGAGAGGCGCGTGCGGCCCTCCTTCTTGTTGTAGAAGGCCTGCGCGACCGCCGTGTTCGGCTTGTGGCTCCCCGGCGGGCTGACGCCCTCGTACTTGTAGAAGATGCGGGAGTGGGTGCCGATCGCGCGCTCGAGCCGGTGCGCGCGGTAGAGCGGCGTCGGCCGCCAGAGGCTGTAGAGCTCGAGAACCTCGTCCGGGATCGCGACCTCGGGCTCCTCCGAGACCTCCTGGAGGATGAGCTCCATCGGGAAGAGCGGAGCGAGGTCGTCCGGCCCAACCGGCTGCCCGGTGCCGGGGTGAAGCACCGGCTGGGGCGCCGTGGGCATGTCGGAGCGGATGTTGTACCAGCGCCGCGGCAGCTGCGACTCGCCGAGGAGGAACTTCGTCTGCGTGCCGGCGCGAGTCTCCTGCACGCGGCGAGCTTACTCCGTCCCCTGCGCGGACGTCGAGGCTAGCGCAGCATCACCGCCTCGGCGAATGCGACGAGGGCCTGGGCGTGTCGGAGGACTCCGTCGAGGTCCGCGCCGCTCACGCTCACGATGCCGTAATTGGCCTTGTCCTTGACCGATAACAAGCGCCGCAACGCGTTCGCCGCATCCTTGCCGGCAGGATGAATCTCGACGAGCAGCTGCGTCGCATCGAGATGGTTCTGGCTCCGAGAGCGGCGGCCGAGGGCGGCACAACAGCCTGCGTCCGAAGCGGCGATCCCGGCGAGGATTGCCAGTGAAGCGGCCCCGTCAGCGGCGGCGGGGTTCTTGCGCTCGACGGCTACGACGTCGGCCTGTTCGAGGAGCTTCTTCGCTTGTGCAAGTCGCAGCGCGGCATCTCGACGGTCGCATGGGCTGGTCCGGATCGACCCGCCGCGCATCCTCATCGTGTGCATCTGAGAGGATCGTTCTCAGCCCCAGCCAACACGACCGCGTCACGTTCGAGCTCTTTCGCGATCGGCGAGCGGTCGCGCCTGAGCCGCTCGGCTTCAGACTCCGAGATCTCCGACAGGGCCACCCTGTTCCCTGTCCAACGCGTGACTGCATCCTCGAACGCGCCGACCTGTGCACGCCACATCTGATCCTCCTCCTCGATCTCTTCCGGGCGAACGATCAAGACGTCGATGTCAGCTTCGACATCGCCGTCGCCACGGGCAGCAGAGCCGAAGAGCGCGACGTGGACCGGCTGCACGGCCCAGCCCGCGATCGCCTCGCGCATACGTCTCAGGAATTCGGCCCGCATTCCCGCCAAGCTCTCAACCGCTGGAAGAGCGAGGTGATCGCGGTTCAGCACGTAGAGGATCGCGCGGCCCGCCTCCTGTGAGTTGACGACCCCATGTGCAACCAGGCGATGGAGCGCGCGCTGGACGCCCGGCCGCGTACCGCGACGCACGAGCTTCGCGATCTCACTGCCCGTCAGCGGATGCGTCGTCCGCGAAAGGGCAACGAGCACCTCTCCCTCGAGCGTCGGACTGACGGCGCTGTACGGGCGCGACACATCCACGGTGAAAGTCTAGCCACGAAATGGAAACTATTGTTTCCATACCGATAATGTTGTTTCGGCTGAGCTGCACCTTGCTAGGCGGCAGCCTCGCGCCTTCCCGCGCCCCCCGCCTCCGCCAGCAGCCGGTCGATCTGATCCGGCGGGGCCGGGCGGGCGAACAGGAAGCCCTGCGCGAGGTCGCAGCCGAGCTCCCGCAAGGACGTCAGCTGGCCGTCGGACTCGATGCCCTCGGCGATCGCCAGCAGGCCCAGCGCATGGGCCAGCGAGACCAGGTTCGCGGTGATCGCCGCGTCCTTCGCGTCGTGCTCGATGCCTTGGACGAAGGAGCGGTCGACCTTGATCATGTCGACCGGGAAGCTGCGGAGCTGGCCCAGCGAGGAGAAGCCGGTGCCGAAGTCGTCGACGGCGATTCGCACCCCGAGGCGGTGAAGCTCCTGGAGCTCGGCCCGCGCGCGCTCGCCGGCATGGCCGTCCTGGACGAGGGCGGTCTCGGTCACCTCGAGGCCGAGGAAGCGCGGAGGAAGCGCCACGGTCTCCAACGCGGCCCGCACCGACGCGCTGACGCCTCCCGCGGAGAGCTGCTTCGCCGAGAGGTTGATCCAGGTCACGAACCCGTCCGGGAGCTCGGCGTTCCGCCGCCAGCGCGCGGTCTGCGCGCAGGCCTCGCGGAGGACGAACTCGCCGAGGGGCACGATGAGCCCGGTCGCCTCCGCGATCGGGATGAACTCGGCGGGCGGCACGGAGCCCCGCGACGGCGACTGCCAGCGTAGGAGCGCCTCGACCCCCACCATCGCCGCGGTGTCGAGCGCGATCTCGGGCTGGTAGTGGAGGCTGAACTCGCCGCGCTGGAGCCCCAGCCGCAGCTCGTGCTCCAGCCCGAGCAGCTCGCCGAGCTCCCGGGCCATGTCGTACCGGAAGACCTCGTACCGGCCGCGACCGGCCTCCTTCGCCGCGTACATCGCGAGGTCGGCGTGCCTGATCAGCTCCTCGCTGCCGCCCGAGCCTCCGTCGTGCGCGGCGATGCCGACGCTCGCGCCCAGGGCCAGGTCGTGCCCGGCGATCCGGATCGGCTCGGCGAGGCGCCGAAGCAGGCGGTTGGCCGCGGCGACGGCCTGCGTCTCGCTCGTTCCCTCGAGCAGCATCGCGAACTCGTCGCCGCCGAACCTCGCGAGCGTGTCGGCCGGGCGCGTGACCTCGGCGACGCGCCGCGCGACCTCCTTGAGGAGCTGGTCGCCCGCGTCGTGGCCGAGGCTGTCGTTGACCTGCTTGAAGCCGTCCAGGTCGAGGAGAAGCACGGCGAACGGCTCCGGCAAGCGCTCGGAGCGGGCGAGCGCTTGGTCGAGCCGGTCGCGGAAGAGCGCCCGATTCGGAAGAGCGGTCAGCCCGTCGTGGAAGGCCTGGTGGGTCAGCTCCTCCTCGAGTCGCACGCGCTCGGTGACGTCGCGGGCGTTCAGCACGATCCCGCGGATCTGGCGGTCGCCGCGGAGGTCGGTGACATGCGCCTCGAGGTGCCGCCACTCGCGGAACTCGTTGGCGACGCGGAACACGATCTCGTGCGGCTCGCCGTGCTCGTACGCGGCGCACAGCAACGGGCGGTCTTCCTCGTGGACGAACCGCGTGAAGCCCTCGCCGAGCAGCTCCTCTCCCGGCTGGCCGAGCATCTTCGCGACCGACTCGCTCGCGTACCTGCAGTCGCCGTCCCCGAAGACGAGGACGAGGTCCGTCGACGACGTGACGAGGCTTCGGAAGTGCGCCGTCTGGCGACGCGTCGCGGCGATCAGGCCGAAGGCGAGGAGCAGCGAGCTGAGGAGCCCGGCCGCTCCGAGCACGATCTCGATGACGATCAGGCGGGTGATGTGCCGGTCGTCCTCTACGCCGATCGTCCGCGCCGCGTTGAGCGAGACGTTCGACGTGAGCGCGGCGAGTACGCGCAGGCGCCCCACTGGATCACTCACCGCCAGCCGCTCGTCGGCTGTCAGCTTCACGGTCGCCGGTGGTCGGCCGGCGAGTACGGCGCTCCCGGTAGCCGTCAGATCTCGAACCAGTCGCCGTTCCTGCTCGAGCTGGGCCCGGACCATGGCGCCGCTCGCGCGCGGGAGTACCGTCTCGTCGTCGTCGCCGTCGACCGCCGGAGCGACCCCGCCGTCGAGCAACGCGTCGGCGCTGCGGGCGAGCAGCCGGCCGGTTTGCACCGGATCGGCCTGCGCACCGGCTCGCGCGAGGACGATCTCCTGCACGTAGCGCTCCGCGAGGGTGCGCTGCCTGGCCGCTACCTCGAGCACCGACGCGCGGTGCTGCGAGCCCGACGTCGCCCAGATCGACACCGTCACGGTGAGCGTCGAGAAGAGCGCGAAGGTCGCGAGGATCCCGACGATCGTCCTCCGCCCGCGGGTCGCAAACGGCCTGAACGCCTGGCGGCGGCGCATCGCTAGCCCACCACCAAGGTCGTGCGCATGCCGCCCAGGTAGTGGCCGGACATGTTGCAGAAGAGCTCGTAGCGGCCGGGCGCCAGATGCAGCCGCAGCTTCCGGACGCTCCCAGGATGACCGGGCTCGAGCGCCCCGGCGATGATCGGCTCGAGCTTCTCCTCGCTGACCGTCGAGCCGTCGCGGCGCAGCGGCAGCCGGGCGCTCCGCTCGCGGACGACGATCAGCTCGTGGGCGTCCGGGCCCCGATTGCGAACCGATAGCACGAGATCGCCCGCTTTCGCCCGGCGCGGTGCGGTGATGCGAAAGTCACGCTCGGTCACCCGCAGGACGGTCTGACCGGTCTGAGCCGCGCCTCCGCAACCCGAGAGTACGAGCACGAGGAGCCCGGCCGGAGCGAGCCCGCACGAGAGCCGTTGCCGCAGGTTCACGAAGCTTGTTTCGACCGCAACGAGGCTTCACGCTCACACCCGAAAGGGGGAGGCGCCTCCTCGTCGCGGACGAGCGAAGACCGCTACGGCCACTCGCCCCGAAGCTCCTCCAGGTACACGTCGGGATAAACGGCGCTGCCGAGGGCGCCGGCGAACTCGGCGACGAGCTCGTCGATGCGAACGAGCTCGAGCCGGCCGGCGCCGACGACCAGCACTTGAACATCGTCACCCGGCTTCAACCCGGCCTTACGGAGAGCCTCGACCGGTAGGGTCACCTGGTTCTTGCGGGAGATGACGCTCACCTCTCTACCGAAGCGATAGGACGAGGAGGAGTCGTGGCCGGTTACATCATCACGAGGATCCAGGTGGGCGACTACGACACGTGGCGGCCGATGTTCGACCAGGATCGGCCGCGCGCGCGGGAGAAGGCGACGGCGCAGCGGGTCTTCCGCGACGCGGACGACCCGAACCACGTCTTCGTCTTCCTGGAGTTCCCGTCGGTCGAGGACGCGCGCGAGGCGCAGCGGCGGCTCGTGGCGTCGGGCGTGCTCGACCGCTTCGAGGACAAGCACGGCCCGAATGTCCTGGAAGAAGCTCCTTCTTAGCTCGCTCCTGGTCGGTGTCGCGCCGTCAGCCGCGGCCGCGCCGGCCGCCGTCATCCGCGTGCCGCAGGACCAGCCGACGATCCAGGCGGCCGTCGACGCGGCGGGCCCGCACGACACGGTTCTCGTGGACCGCGGCGCCTACCCCGGCCCGGTCGTCGTGCCGCCGGCCAAGACCGGCCTGACGATCCGCGGCCTCGACCGCAACGCGGTCGTCCTCGACGGCGGCGACGTGCGCCAGAACGGGATCGTCGTCCATGCCGACGGCGTCACGCTCCAGAACCTCTCCGCCCACAACTACCTCGCGAACGGCTTCTACTGGGAAGACGTCAGCGGGTTCACCGGCTCGTACCTGACGGTCTGGAACGTGCGCGGCTACGGAATCTACGCCGAGGGCTCGACCGACGGGCTGATCGAGCACGACTACGTCTCGGGTGCCGCCGACGCCGCGTACTACATCGGCGAGTGCAAGCCCTGCCGCGCGACGATCCAAAACGTCGTGGCGCGGCTTTCGGCGGTCGGCTACTCCGGGACGAACGCGAGCGGCCAGCTCGTGATCCGCAACTCGGCCTGGGACCGGAACGGCGCCGGGCTCCTCCCGAACTCGTACGCGAACGAGAAGGAACCGCCGCAGGAGAGCGCGCAGATCTACGGGAACGTCGTGACGCGCACCGGCCGGGCCCGGGTGCCGATCAACACGCCGCTCGCCGGCTTCTTCGGGATCGGGATCGCGATCGCCGGCGGAAATCGGAACGCCGTCGTCGGGAACACGATCACCGCGAGCCGGCGCTACGGCGTGGCCGTCTTCACGACCGCACGGTCGATCCCGCCGCCTCCGCCGTTGGGCGCGCCCTGGCGGCCGGCAGGGAACGCGATTCGTGGGAACACCGTTCGGGGGAGCGGGCTCACCGACCTCGCCTTGTCGGCGAGCGGGCCCGCCCGGGACTGCCTCCCCCGCCACCACCCGCGGGCGACGCCAGCCGGCG